>Ga0208302_100261_pt1 | contig 14304 bp, 9 predicted proteins | sample 29_taG_FD_184103 | JGI IMG/M metagenome (GOLD analysis project Ga0208302, IMG submission 184103) | Marine viral communities from Cariaco Basin, Caribbean Sea - 29_WHOI_OMZ (SPAdes) (version 2) | ecosystem: Environmental > Aquatic > Marine > Oceanic | place: Caribbean Sea: Cariaco Basin | collected... | reverse complement strand
AGCTGGTAAACCAGCCTACATGTGCAGCAAACTGCTGGCTTTCTCTTATCATATTACTTAAAAAAGCAATCTCGCCACCCTCACTCCACAATTCTTTATGTTGACCGCCAAAGTTAAGGTTTTGCGCCGCATTGCCTGACTTTGTAGAGTGACGACTGATTTGCGCGCTTTCGTTTTTGCCGCGATGGCGCTGCAAATTATGCTGTTTACGGCTATTGGCGGCCATGGCCTCGTCTAATGAAGCATGAAAAGGCGGGTTGCATACCACCACATCAAAGTAGTCCTGCCGACCTATAATATTTTTAAAGATATGCTTAGGTTCAGGTTGTAGCTTAACCTTGATCGCACCTTTGAGCTTAGGATTGGCTTGGCTAATTACCGTCGCCGTATTCACTGACACCGGATCGATGTCGCTCGCAGTAAAGCGCCAGCCATAGCTTTGGCTACCGATGATGGGATAGATGGCACTGGCACCAGTGCCGATATCAAGTGCATGAATATCTTTGCCTGTAGGCGGCGTATTATCTTCGCTCACATGAGTAGTCTGTGCCAACAAGTCGGCAATATAATGAATGTAATCGGCGCGTCCAGGAATCGGCGGGCACAAATAACCTTCAGGAATATCCCAAAACTTGACGCCATAATAGTGCGCGAGTAGTGCTTGATTAAGCATACGTACGGCCTTGGCATCAGAGAAATTAATCGTTGGCTCGCCTTTTGGGTTAGTAATGGTGTAGTTGGCAAGTTCAGGTAGCGCGCGGGTCAATAGCTCAAAATCATAGCGACCTTGGTGCGGATTACGCGGATGCAATTGACCGAGTTTTTTCGCGGTCGCAGGTGAGCGGTTTTTATGCGCTGTATGAGGCTTATTAGGGTTTGGTCTGCTAGTCATAGTAGTAGGCTATAAAGTCTGAAGATAACCGTCTAGTTTAGCAGATTTCATCAACGCTAAATGGTTTATCGGCTACGGAAGATCAGGTTTAAGCCCAATACAATCATTGCTGTACCGAGTACGCGATCTATCCAATGCTCAAAACGCTGAAAACGTTTGAGAATGACAGGAATCGATAGTAGCATCACCACCGTGCTAAACCAGGCCATCTGTAATACCATCATCCATACACCGTAGATAGAGAGTTGCCAAAGCGGAATATCGGGTGATAATACTAAAGTAAATATAGCGACAAAGTAGACTGGCGCTTTGGGATTAAAAACGTTGCAAAAAAAACCTCGGCGCAGAATGGTAAAGGTAGATTCGCTTTGGCTTGTAGTTAAGGATTGTTTATCAATAGTTTGATTTGCTGACTGATCAACCAAATCTACGGGTTGTTTAGGTTTAGCGCCAATTCCTTGCCAACCTAGATAAATAAGATAAGCGCCGCCCAACCATTTAATAGCGGTCAATAACGGCTGCGAGTGCGCTATCACTGCCGCCAGTCCTAATACCGAATAGATGATGTGCACGGCAAGGCCCAACGTAATCCCTAAGCTACAAATCAAGCCGGTACGTCGACCTTTGGTTAAAGTTTCACGTGAAACTAAAACAAAGTCAGGGCCAGGGGAAGCCGCTGCAAGTAGATGCACGCTCGTGATAAGCAAAAAACCGTGCCAAAATTCCATAAAATGCTCTAGTGGTTACTAAGGAGTATCGTAAGATTAATAATAGTGGCAGCTATTAATTTTAGGGTCAACTGCTACCGATGCTAGTGCTTTTCATCTTGTGTTATAGGGTAAGGCTGTCTATATTAAAAGTCAGTAGCTTATTTTAAAAATGAGATCACACCCTACGATAACGACAAACCTAAAAAGGATATAACCATGACCACCCAAAACGATACAAGCAATCGCATCACTTATGAAACTGACGGCTACATCTGCCTCATCGGGCTTAATCGCGCCGACAAACGCAATGCCTTTGACAGCCATATGATCAAACAACTCTCCGAAGCATTAACAGATTATGAGAACGACGATAATCTACGCTGTGCGCTCATCTTCGCCCATGGCGAGCACTTTACCGCTGGCCTTGATCTGATGGAGCTGCAAGACAAATGGGACAAAGGCGCGTTTGAATTTAATGACGATGAAATCGATCCGTGGGGTATCGGCGGTAAGCTGCGCACCAAACCTGTCGTGGTGGCGATACAAGGCACCTGCTTTACTGCTGGGATTGAGCTGATGCTTAACAGTGACGTGGTGGTAGCAAGTGACGATAGCAACTTTGCCCAAATGGAAGTGCAGCGCGGTATCATGCCGTTTGGCGGGGCGACGGTACGCTTTGTCGCGGCGGCAGGCTGGCAAAAAGCCATGCCGTACTTGCTGACAGGTAAAAACTTTGACGCACAAACCGCCGATAAACTAAACCTAGTCAGCGAAGTCGTACCCAATGGTGAAGAGTACGAGCGCGCGCTAACGATTGCCAAAGAGATCTGCACCGCTGCGCCACTTGGGGTAAAAGGTCTGCTATCCTCGGCGCAAGATGCCAGCCGTAATGGCGCAAAAGTGGCTCTTGCCAATATTCACGGTTACTTGCCGCATTTATTTCATTCAGAAGACGCAAAAGAGGGCGCAATGGCGATGGTTGAGCGCCGCGAGCCTGAGTTTAAGGGTAGGTAGAGACTCGTAACGCTACCGAACGCATGATGTAAAGCTTTCTTTAACCGTATGACCAAGGACAATACCAGTGCAATATAACTTCGACGAAATCATCGATAGACGCGGTACGGGATCACTTAAGTGGCACTATAGTGACGATACCATTCCGCTGTGGGTCGCCGATATGGACTTTAAAGCCGCACCGCCTGTTTTAGATAGTGTGCAGCGTGTCGTAGATCACGGTATTTTGGGTTATACCAAACCGACTGATGCTTTGTATAAGGCGATTATTAATTGGCATAGCAATCGTTATGGCTTAAATCTGACACAGGATAATATTTTATTTTCGCCAGGGGTGGTGCCAAGTCTAGCGCTGATGATGCAGATATTCACCGAAGTAGGCGACGCGGTACTAGTCAATGATCCCATTTATACGCCGTTTATGACTAAGGTTGAGCAAAATAAGCGCACGCTTGTGATGTCTGCGTTAAAGGAATTTGAGGGTAAATACCAACTCGATCTAAAAGATATCGAAGCTAAAATTATCGAGCATAAGGTTAAGCTATATCTGCTATGCAACCCGCATAATCCGGGCGGGCGCGTCTGGACTATTGATGAGCTTAAAGCGCTACTGACGCTGTGTAAAAAGCACAATGTCGCCATCGTCAGTGATGAGATTCATCAAGATTTAACCTTAACTGGTCATAAGTTTGTGCCCTTTTTAAAGCTAGCAGACGCAGCAGGGTACGCGCACAAGGTGGTGAGTCTTACCTCGATGACCAAAACCTTTAACGTGGCGGGGATTAAAGGTTCGATGATCTTTGCCAAAGATGACGCTTTAATCAAAACAATCAGCCAGCAGCAGCATTTAAATGATGAATACGAGTTAAATCTATTTGCCTATACGGTGATGCAAAGCGCGTATGAGCATGGCGGCGAATGGCTTGAACAGGTGCTGGCTTATATTGAGAAAAATATTGAGATTACGTTAGACTTTTTAGCAGGGCATCTGCCTGATATCAAGGTCATGCGCCCTGAGGCGTCGTATTTGATTTGGCTCGATTGCTCGGCATACGGTGAGGATGATCAGGCGCTTTATGACAAACTGCGAGCTGCAAAGGTCGAGCTAAACGCGGGTATTAAATATGGTAGCGAAGGACATCTAAAAATGCGTATTAATGTGGCCTGTCCGAAAGCGCTACTGCGTGAGGGGTTAAATCGGGTTTATGAAGCTTTTAGTGGTGGGGTTTAGACTTAAGCTAAGTTTGTAGTGCTGTAGGTAAATAGCACATCTTTAAAAATAAGTTAATAGGTAGCTAATCCCGCCGTCCGCTATTATCTGCTTAGCCGCTGGCGTGTGAGCCTAAGTGTCCGCTGGCGTTTGCTCTAAACGAGCAACTACCACCGGCCACGGCTCGCGTCGCCATCGTCGTTAGCAGGATAACCGCTCCAGTCGGGGCTAGCGGCGACATCGCTTTCTTTGGATTTATTTATTGTGGTTAAACTATAATGCAAAAGAAAGTTGATTGCTTACTAAGCGCGCTATGCAGGTTTATTAGGAAACGTGAAACTGAATTTAGTAGATGTTAGAATATATAGCTTCTAACCTTAAAATAACTACTTTATAATAACTCTAAACTGCTAGAATAGCAGAGTTAAATGCTTTTCTTGAACTAATTTGGAACGAATAATAACTTATGAAAACAGCAGTTTCATTATTTTCTGGATGTGGTGGGTCAGATGCTGGTTTGCATGCGGCTGGCTTTGACATTCTTATGGCAAACGATATCATTCCATATGCTAAAGATACATATCTCGAAAACCTACCTGAAACTGACTATAAGTTAGAAGATATTAAAAAAATTGAACATTTTCCAAAATCTGACTTATTAGTAGGGTGCTATCCTTGTCAAGGGTTTAGTCAAGGAGGGGCAAGAATAGCTGACAAGAAAGTCAATTATCTTTATAAAGAGTTTGCACGAGCATTAAATTATATTAAACCGAAAGCTTTTATAGTAGAAAATGTCTCAGGTATGCTCAGGAAGACCTTTACTCACCTTTTAAAAGACCAAATTGAAATTTTTACCGATGCTGGTTACAACGTTGAGTATCAACTCCTAAATGCAGCAGACTTTGGAGTAGCTCAAAATAGGAAGAGAATATTTATCGTAGGTATTAGAAAAGACTTCAATATGAAGTTTGAATTTCCAAAACCTACTCATGGGAATGATAATCTAGCCTTTAATACAATTAAACAGGCTTTATCAGGTCTGCCGGACTGGCCAGAAGAAGAAGAATATTACAATGAAGGTTTTCATTGGTACTATATGTCGAGAAACCGTCGTCAGGACTGGGAAGACTTATCTAGGACTATAGTTAGTAGTGCTCGACATATGCCTCTTCATCCTATTAGCCCAAAAATGAAGAAGGTTGGAGAGGATGAATGGCATTTTGTAAACAATAGACCAGCACGAAGGTTTAGTTATAGAGAAGCCGCTTGCCTTCAAGGGTTTAATAAAAATATAATTTTCCCAGATACGGAAAATGCCACGTTAAATAATAAATACAAAATAATTGGCAACGCCGTTCCACCTCCATTGTTTGAAGTAGTAGCTAAAGCGTTACCATGTTTTTAACTTATTCTGTAGTATCTCTACTGTAAACTAGCATTGATTCAAAGTTACTTGGAAAAGAAAAGTTATTAAAATCATCGGGATTTAAAAAGTTAATTATTCTCAATCTGTCAAATAAGATGTTATTGTGGGTAGCGGATTTTATAAACCATCTACCGAAATTGTCTCTAAAACATATAGGAGTAAAAAGCATACTGTTCCATCGATTAGTATTTTGAGCTAGATTACTTATACTATCATATGATACTTCACTTTGCTTTTTACTCCATTCAGATCTAGAGCAAGCACATTGAGCCAAAATAGACATTACATTACCATTCTCATATTCATCAGCTTCGTACCAAGAAACTAAATCTATACCTCCATCTCCACTATCTCTATTTCGAAAATGTTCTTCATCGCAGTGACCAATACTTCCTATCTTATTAAAAAGGTTATTAAAACGCTGTGCTTTAGTACCTATAAAATCATTATTGTTTTTAGCAAAACGTTTATTCTCTGCTTTACTACCTGTCATATTAATCAAACTTAGAAGTGACAAGTCTTCAAAAGATTCGGCATATATATTTTGGTTTGGCTTAGTTATAAAAGGTAAATTCGCTGATAATAGTAAAAACAAATATATCTTTTTATCAGGGCTTAAATCAGTCGAAAGCTTAATTGAGTTACGATCTTGTTCAAAGGCGTAACTGTTTGAAAAGGCTTCTGCCCTCCATTTAATCTGTTGAGCAATATCGTATTTACGGTCTTCATTCATTATATGATTATATGAATAATCGCTTAAACAGTCTTCCATATCGTCAAGACTGATCTCCTTATCGATTGAAGTAAGACATAATATTTCAAAAAAATCAGCAATTGTGTGTGTATCAGAATCTCTAGGTTTATCAATAACATTCCATGACATAAATTTATTAATCCTCAGACTCTAGAAAAACTTTTACTGAACCGTGAAGAGATTTTGCTTTTCTGTGAATATTATCTAGATTATCTATATGGCTTTGACTTATATCATCGCTAATTAAAGGTACTAGCTCTTGTAAAGAAGACAACATGTTATAAACTTTGTTTATTCCTTCTTCAAATCCTTCTAGCATTCCTCCCGCTAGTGTGTAAGCAGTTTCCATTACGTTTTTATCTTCTTGATGCTCTATTAAAAATTTTAACGAGTCTTCGTTACTTATTATTTTTGCAAGTTTTTGAATATCTCTAGACTCACTAATTACCTTTCTCTGGTCTTTCCCACCATACAACCAAGATAATAAGTTTTCAATACTGATTTTGTTTAGATTACTTGCGTTATCTGACTCTCCTTCGTTTAAATAAACATAATTTTTAATATCAGGGTTAGTTAGAGCAGTAGTTAAAAGAGAAAAATGAATTTTATTTGGATCTATTCCTATTTTACTAAGAATATCTTTGTCGTCAGCAAAATTAATTGCTTCCAAACCTCTAAGTAAATTTTCAACCGCGTTCGATCTACTACCTATATTCTTTGCTAGGACTTTATATATATCTTTAGGATTACTATCTTTATATTCTGGTTCACTAACAGTCTTTTCATATAGCTGATTAAGATATCTAGCTTTAGCTAAATGATTCCACTCTTTTATGCCTGTTATATGTCGATACCCAAGATAACCTAATATATCGTCTCTTTGCTTAAAAACTATACAAGGTACTTCTGTAATCTTTAAACTAGACTCTTCACGTATTGCCTTTACTGTCCCTTGTTTTCTAGAAGGAGTAAAGCCATTGATTAATTTTAATGCGCCTAAACGTCTATTGCCTTCGACGACTATATAGCCGTCCATATTGGAAGGACAAACTAACAATGGTTCACCTTCGAAATAGCCTTGCGACAGTAAAGATTTCATTAAGTCGTCGAGATTAGCGTCGGTCAGTAAGTAATCAATTACTTCATCATCATTTGATCCGTCTATATCACTAGGTATACGTGGATTTTCAGGATCAAACTTCAAATCACTAACAGGAATTTTTTGAATTTCTTTAGGTATCACCTGATTAGACATTGAGAAACCTTTTTACAATTTGTGGTTTAAATTACCGATAAAAAATAAACTTTAGTATGGAGGTAACTAACTGAGTTGAATGTTTAGTTGGTACAGATTACAGTTTTGCTTATTTGTAGTCTACAACAAATTTCTAATAGGTCGTTTTATTTTATTAGTTCAGATATAGTCGATACACTCTAAAAATGTCATAGCGCCACTGGGATGCTATTTTTAAACGTAGGTTGCGCAGCCTCTGGGAACGCAGTACGCAAGTAAAATTTATACCAGTAGCGCATTTCAATCCATAACAGTTTTACATTCAGCTGACTATATAAAACTTAACTTCAATGTTACCATTATAGCCTGAACTCTGCTACGAAGGCGCGATTAGCTCCCATAACCTCTTTTCCAAAATCATCCCACCTTTTGACCACTACTAATACGCCGACACTTCAAACTTGCGCAGGCTACTTGGCGGGGTAGCCTGTGATGTCTTGAATGCTTTGGTATAAGGGTTTTAGGCGCTCGTACATCTTCAGATAGACCTCGTTATACAGGCGCTTATAGAGTTGTACGTTGGCTTCAATAGGTAAGAATTCGTCGCCTAAATGAGTCATGGCTTCGCTGGCTACAGCGTGGTTGGGATAGACGCCGAGACCCACCGCGCAATTGATGGCAGCGCCGAGGCCAGTGGCTTCAAAAGTGTGCGGGCGGTAAGCGGGCATGGCAAAGATGTCGGCGGTGAGCTGCATGGCGGCGTCACTTTGCGAGCCGCCGCCTGAGACGCGCAGGTGTTTGATGGGTTTGCCGTTGCGCTTTGAAATGGTATCAAAGCCAAGCTTAAGCTCATAAGCCAGCCCTTCTAAGATAGCGCGGTATACGTGTGCGCGGGTATGCACATCGCCAAAGCCAATAAGCGCGCCTTTGCCCTCAAGCCCCGGATGACGCACGCCCGGCGACCAATAGGGCTGCATGATAAGTCCCATGCTGCCTGCTGGAATGCCTTTGACGGCGGCGTCGAGGAGCTTTTCGGTGTCGATGCCTTGGGTTTTGGCAAGTTGTTGTTCGTAATGGGCGAATTGTTCTTTAAACCAGCTGACCATCCAAAAGCCGCGATAAATCATGTACTCGTGATTGTAGTAGTGCGGGGCGGCGGCGGTGTAGGCGGGCATGTGTTTGAGTATCTCGACATAGTCGGGGGAGATGGTGTTGATGGTGGCGGTGGTGCCAAAGCTAAGACACGCAGTATCGGCGGCGAGACCCGCTGCGCCCAAGGCTTCACAGGCTTTGTCACTGGCGGCGGCAATCATCGGCGTGCCCTCTGGGATGCCGGTGGCTTTGGCAGCTTTGGCGCTTATCTCACCAAGAGTTTGGCCTGATGGGACGATTTTGGGCATTTGCTCGGGGGTACAGCTAAACAGTCGCCATTTCAGGGTATTGGGTTTGAGCCATGTTTGCGCTTTGTAGTCATACGGCAGATAGCCGACCGAATGACCATTTGAGTCGATAAGTTCACCTACTAGCTGATAGGTGAGGTAGGCGGAGAGATTGACGTAGTGCGCGGTCTGCGCCCATATCTCAGGCTCGTTTTGCGCGAGCCAATTACAGCGCGCTTTTTGTTGGGCGTCCTTGACTAATTCGCCCATGCCGATGATTTTGGTAAGCGGGCCAAGAAAGCCGATATCACCAGTCTCAGCGCGGCGCAAATCCATCCAAACGATAGCGGGACGTAGCGGCTGCTTGTCTTTATCAAGGCAAATCATGGTATAGCGCTGGGTAGCGAGACTGACGCCAGCGATTTGTTCAGGTTTAATCTCGCAGGTCTGCCAGAGCTTTTGGCAGGCCTCACATAGCTTTTGCCAATAGTAGTCGGCGTGCTGCTCGGCATAATTGGGCTGTTCAGAGAAATACGGCTCGATAGGCACGCGGGCTTTGGCAATCTCGCTGCCGAATTGATCAAAGATAAGCGCGCGGACGCTTTGAGTGCCGTTGTCGATAGCTAAGAAATAAATCGGGTCGTTAGGGGTGGTCATAGTAGTCCTTTACTATGGGGGATATTTATCAAAATTAGAACGTGCTATTGGTACAAGTTTTCCTTGCTTGCGACCGTCAGAGTTCTCGAGGCTACGAAGCTTTTGTTTTAAAAAAAGTGCCCTAGCAGCTCTAATCCTTATAATAACTCGATAAGAAGCTAAGCTGCAGGCAGATGATAATAACGTTGCCATAACTCGCTATAGCGAGCGACTTCTTGTTGCCACTTTTGCTCATCCCAGCCCAGCTCCTGCTGGCAAATTTGCTTCAGTCTAGCACTAATAAGCGGTGTCATCGCACCGTGCGGTAGGATTAAGCCTAAGCGCGTCCGCCGTAGCAGCAAATCATCTAAATGTATGACTTGTTCAAAGCGCGCGGCAAAGCGAATCTCCGCCCAAATAGTGTTGCTATCGGTGACATAAGCTAAGTCTTCTTCATGCGCCAGCTCAAGTAAAGTATCGAGCTGTAGACCATAGAATCCTTGCAAGCGCTGTTGTAGATCAGAGGGTAGCGTCGCAAACTTAGGATGGATGGGTGCTACTTTACTAAAGACCTGATCGCCATTTATCGCTTGGTTTTGAGTAGCAGAGTCATCAAGCGCGAGCACCTTTTGACACTTTTTAAGCACATCAAGGGCAATCAGGCGAAAGGTGGTCAGTTTGCCGCCGCTGACGGTCACGAGATTATTATCGAGCCAAACGCTATGATCGCGCTTCTCTTTACTGGGGCTGACGCGTTTGCCATTGCCGCTATCTGCTATCAGCGGTCGTACGCCTGCCCACGTGCTGATGATATCTTTGCGATTCAAGTCAGTCTCATTAAATAGCGAGTTAGTCGCGTCTAATAAATAGTCGACCTCTTCATTGGTAATGCCGACCTCTTCGTCATTAAGTGGCGGATGATCTAAGTCAGTGGTGCCAAGTACCGTACGGTTCTCCCACGGGAAGACGAACACCGCTCTTTTATCAGCAGGATGCAAAAAGGTATAGGCTTGCAAGGTAGGTAAGCGCTCTTGACTGACGACTAAGTGACTACCGCGTGAGGGACGTATTTGCTTGTTGAAGCTTTGCTCAGTTTGCTCGCGGGCTTGCATACGTAAGGTATCGGCCCAAGCACCGGTGGCACTGACCACCACTTTGGCGTGAACCTTATAGGTTTGATCTTTATCTTTAGCAGCGGTGTCTTTTAAAGTTGCACCCACCACCAAGCCTTGCTCATTGGTGATAAGCGACTCGGCTTTGAGATAATTAATAGCGTGCGCACCGTCATGAAGGGCTTCGTCAAGTACGCGCATCACTAAGCGCGAATCATCGGTTATCGCATCGCTAAACTGGCTGGCACCCAAAAATTTATCTTGCTTGATATTAGGGTTTAGCCGTAAAAACGCGTCCTTCTTAAAGTATTTAAAATAGCGCTTACCCGCTATCTTGTCGTAGACGCGCAGCAAAGTGTTAAATATCCACGGCGGCGGAAACTTACCTTTGTAGTGCGGCATGACGTAATGCATCTCGTTAACTAGACCGTCTGCTTCGCTTAGCATACGTTCACGCTCACGCACGCTGAGTAAAGTAGTCTTATAATTGCCTGAAGCTATATAACGCAGGCCGCCATGCACCATTTTGCTTGAGCGGCTGGAGGTGCCCCACGCAAAGTCTTTTTGCTCAATTAATAATACAGATAAACCTCGGCGAGCCGCCTCGCGGGCAATGCCGGCCCCCGTGATACCGCCGCCGATGATAAGCATATCCCAAGGTTCAGATCGTGCTAGGGGTACGAGCGCTTGCTGGCGTTGTTTGCTTTGGTTCATAAATTACTCTTCTTAAATGACGTCATTCATTTAACGAACATAAATAGTTAAGCCATTTTGAAATCAGTTCGATATAGTGCTACTGACATTGATTTTGTGCAGCCTTTGGAGTGACGAAGTCGCACAGCAAGCAAGGAAAATTTATATAAGTAGCACGGGTTAGACAATCTATCTCTCATATTTTCAATTTCTATTCCTCAAGCAATACACCCGGGTTCATACGCTGCTCAGGATCTAGACTTTTGAGCATATCATGAGTCACTTGAATCCCAAGCTTACCTTTTTCGGCAGCCAGGTACGGGGCATGATCGCGGCCAACGCCATGCTGATGTGAAATGGTGGCTTTACCATGGGCAAGGCTCATACTGGCCGCATGTTTGATTTTTTGCCAGCGCTTTAGTGTTGCTGCATGGTCTTTAGCGGCTCGGAAAAAGTAAGTGGTATATAGACTTGCGCCTTGCTTATAGACATGCGAGATATGAGTAAAGGCCATGACTTCCTCGCCTTCATCAGCGAGCGAGGTTTTTACCGCCTCTTGCATTTGCGCCATTTGTTCATCGATGCGCGCCCAATTGGTAGCGGTCTCAAAGGTATCGACCATGATGCCGCGCTCCCAAAGCGTACCGCGCAGATACGGGAATTTAAAACGCCCGTGCGCCCAAACACTACCCATGATATTGGTGATTTTACCCGTGACACTACCATTTTGCTTTAACAATTTATTAAACTGCATCAGCGCCAGTTTATTTTGCGCTTTATCGCCTGAGACGCCGTAAGTGAGCATCACTTTATCTGAGCTGAGTCCGCGCGCTTTTAGATAAGTGCTAATCGCTAAAAACTGGCTTGGCGTCGTACCTAGATGCAAATGTGCATCAGTCTCTACCGCGTTGCTTAGGCGTAGCATAGAGAGGCGAATATTGTTTTGCACCGCTTGTTTGAGTACCGCTTTGCCTGCTGCCCAATTCGGCAAGAAAGCCACTTTAAATAGCTCTTCTTCAGGTTGTGATTGCACGCGCATCTTGACTTCAGTAAAGATACCGGCGCGGCCCTCAGTACCCATCATCATCTCACGCAAATCAGGCCCTGCTGAGGATGCAGGAATATCAGCAATCTCTAGCACGCCTTGCGGGGTCACTAAAGTGCCGCCAGCAAACATTTGCTCGATGCGCCCGTAGCCCAAGGACTGCTGACCACTAGAGCGCGCGGCAATCCAGCCGCCAAGCGTCGATAGCTCCCACGACTGCGGGTAATGACCTAGACGATAACCGTGCTCGCCTAATTGCGCCTCGACCGCTGGCCCTTGGGTGCCCGCACCAAAAGTAGCAATTTGACTCTCGGTATCTAAGTCAATCAGTTGATCCATCTGACTCATGGCGACGGTCAAAACAGGCCGCGTGCCCTGTTGCGGATTGATATGCCCGACCACCGAGGTGCCGCCGCCAAAAGGAATAACAATCAGATCGTGCTCTTGGGCAAGTTTTAATAACTGCTCGACATCATTGGTCGATTTTGGGTGCGCCACGCCGTCAGGGAAGACTTCAAAGTCGCCGCTATGCATCGCGATCCAATCGGGGAAGCTTTGCCCACGTGCGTGTCTGAGTCTGACCTCTCGGTCAGTGGAGACGATATCAAGGTCAGTAATAGCGGCAGGCAGGCGCGATCTTGGTACGGTTTTTAGCACGTCTTTGAGGCTGACAGAAGGAAGTTTTTTGGTTTTGCCAATGTGGGATTTGATCAGTTTTGCGCCGTGCGGGGAGACTTTTTTATTGATATTGACGTTACCCCAGCCATTCCAGCGCGTTTGCTCTATAGGGGTGTTAAGAGAGGTATTGGTTTTTGCAGTCATGTCTAGATTGGCGTTATCGTTGTTGTCGCTATCAGAGAGTTGCAGAGTAGAGGAGGGTTTAGCGTGTTTACGGGTAGGGAGTTTGAGTTTGCGCATAGAGACATACCTGTCGAGTTATAATCGTAATATTTTGAATTGGCTTTATTTTAAATTAAAGGTTCAATACTAATTCTTTTAGATTATCACAATGTAAATAACTATTGTTTATATTTTATGACTCGATAGCAGCATTAAAAAAGGGGTAGAATGAAAGGTCTATTAGCCGTTAAATACAAAAAATCTAAGCTACTATAGCAGCTCAGATTTTATCAAATAATTAAAAATAAACGCTTATTTTAACTACCGTTTTCAGTGTCATCGCGTAGTTGTTCCCACTCATCCTGCTGAGCCAATACCGAGCCCTCTGGCGCCTCCGATGTCAGCCCTTCTTCCCATGGCGAGTTATCTGGGAGCTCTTCGATATGGATGGTTTTTATATAATAATCAGGCTGATAAGCCAAGTCATAACGCGCCGCCCTAATGACTGAAACCATCATCATCGTTAGAATGATAATAAGCGGTGCCCCGGCGATAATAGAAGCGGTCTGCAAGGTTTGCAAATCACCCAAAAACATCAAAATAGCGGGCAATAAACATAAGGTAAAGGCCCAAAATAGCCGGTTCCAGCGATGCGGCTCATCATCGACCTCTTTTTGTACCACCGAAGCTAGAATATAGGAGATGGAATCAAAGGTAGTCGCAGTAAAAATGGTGGCCAAAAAGGTAAAGACCGCCACCACCAGATAAGACATCGGCAGGCTATTTAAGATAGAGAAGATAGCGGCAGTCGGCGATTCGTTATTTAAGATGCCAACCACATCGACTACCCCCGTCATCTGCAAATATAAACCATAGTTCCCTAAGATAATCATAAACATCGCGCAGCCAAGCGAGCCGTAAAACATTGAGCCGACCACCATATTACGAATAGTGCGTCCTCGGGATATTTTGGCGATAAATAGCCCGATAGTTGGCGCGAATACTAACCACCATGCCCAATAAAACACCGTCCAATCTTGCGGAAAAGTAATAGGCTTAAAACCAAACTGTTGAAAGTCTTTAAAGGGCTCAATATAAGTCATCATCCGCGGCATCTGCGTAATCATACGGCCAATAGCTTCCATACCAGTGTTCAAAATAAACACCGTCGGTCCAACTACCAACACAAATAATAAAAATACCACCGCTAGATAAAAGTTAATATTAGAGAGTTTTTGAATACCGCCTTTGAGTCCTTGATAAGCACTATAAGCAAAAATCATCGTGGTAATTAGTAGCACCACAATCTGCATGGTGATATTGCGCGGCAGGCCAAATAAATTATACAAGCCTTCATTA
>Ga0208302_100253_pt1 | contig 14632 bp, 11 predicted proteins | sample 29_taG_FD_184103 | JGI IMG/M metagenome (GOLD analysis project Ga0208302, IMG submission 184103) | Marine viral communities from Cariaco Basin, Caribbean Sea - 29_WHOI_OMZ (SPAdes) (version 2) | ecosystem: Environmental > Aquatic > Marine > Oceanic | place: Caribbean Sea: Cariaco Basin... | reverse complement strand
CCACCCGTTGACTCGACGGAACAACGAATGGGCGTTTCTGCCGCTTTTACCATACGGCAAATAGCACCCCCTGTCGGATAATAAGTACCAGTGACACCGCCTGTACCAATGGTGATAAATTTAGTATTGGTGACCGTAGCAGATTCGACATCTGATGCTTCATCCGACGATGTAGAGCAACCGGTCATTATTAACATGCCGAGTGTCATCGCAGATAAAGTGGGAAGTAATTTCATGAGTACCATCCTGTTGGTTATTATGTTTAATCCTAGAGAAATATTATTTCACATATGATTACAAATCTGCATCAATACATTCATACTATTACACATGTTTAACCAAGTCCAGAAGTCATCTCAATTCATATTTTTGGGTTAAGTTCATTTTTGGGTCCAATATAAAAAAAGCCCAGTCCGCCCTTAGGGCTGAACTGAGCTTAAAATTAATCAAAAATTTTTGACTTATTACGTTATAGCAATTAATAAATTTATATTAACAACTTGTTTAATATAAAATCATAGCGGGTCTTTAAACTTGTCATTCATTGACGGTAAGCGCTTTAATAATTTAAATAACCAAACATTGATAAGCAAAATAAGTATCAGATCTATGGCATAGACCCACATCACACTACTGCCGCTGTCATAAAACCTAGAGAATAAAGTAACGCCGCTGGCACCTAAGTAAACCAAGGTAAGCATACTACTCATCAGTAGAGCATAAGGCGATTTACCTTTGATTATCCAAGGCGTAACGATAAGCGCTGGAATCAACCACAGCAGTTGCCAAGCGATACCTCCGATGACATCAGGCTGGGTCGCCAGTAAAAGGCCTAACAGCACAGGTAAGCCGATACCGCGATAGACTAACCAAGCGAGCCAACTCATCCGTAGTCTTGATTGTAACTTAGCAATAAGGGCTATGTTCTCTGGACTACTTCTATCCAGCACCTCTCTCTTAGCCATAGATTACAACCACTTAGCATTAGCTAGCGCTTTGGCAGCACTGGCAAGACGACGACCTTGGGCAATTGCTAAGCTGCGCTCATCTTTGGTCACTGGTTGGTCGTGAGCACTGCCGCTGACATGGGTTGAACCATAAGGCGTACCCCCACGATTGGTGCGACTTAACTCAGGATTTGAATAAGGCACTCCTAAGATCATCATACCGTGGTGCAACAAAGGCATCATCATCGTTACTAATGTGGTCTCTTGTCCGCCATGCATTGAACCGGTACTGGTAAAGACCGTAGCTGGTTTGTTCTGTAAATTACCAGCCAACCATAAGGTCACGGTACTGTCCCAAAAATGCTTCATTGAACCTGCCATATTACCAAAATGGGTCGGACTTCCTAAAGCAAGGCCAGAGCAGTTTTTTAGATCAGACATGGTGCAATACAAGTCACCCTCATCAGGGATGGCAGGCTTGGCGACTGTGGTTTCTACTGCCACAGTGGGTACAGTACGAATTCGAGCGGTCATGCCCGCCTCTTCAATACCTTGTGCGATAGCATAAGCCATCTCTTTGGTTGTACCATGTTGCGAGTAGTACAACACCAATACATAGCTGCCTTCAGTAGAGGGGATGGAGACATTGTCATTTGTCATAAGACTTCACTTCCGATTATTTTAAATTGTTATTGCCCTATAATACAGCTTGAACAAGGGGTACAACACTTAGTTTCAAGATTTAGCGCTATATTTGAGCCTAATAGTTTTTGTTGGGTATTTCTAATTTAAGAATAATTAGTTTCATAAAAAGAGGCTGCCGTTTAACAGGGGCTATTTTTGTGGAGTCAGCGCTTTAATACTAAATACGAACATAATAAGTGTCTAACTCATTCTAAGTTAACGATATCATATCATTAAGACACAAACATTCTTCACATTTTAATTATCAATATTTGGTAAACTATGCGCTTTTAGTGCCCCTCTTATCTTTCACTACACTAATATAATGATTCTGATATGGAAAACCTGTTAAAAAAGCTGCCATTTTACGACAAAACTTGGTTTAACTTTTTGCGTTTCTTAATTCGCAACTTTATTGAGGACGATAGCCAACAAAAAGCGGCTTCATTGACCTATACCACACTATTATCAATCGTCCCTATTTTAACGGTTTTATTGATGATTTTGTCATCAATACCCGCATTAGAATCGGTACGCGAACAAATCTCTGATTTAATCTATAGCAACTTGCTGCCTCAATCAGGATTACAAGTTTCTCAATATCTGAATGACTTTGCTGAGAAATCAAGTAACTTGACCGCCATAGGTGCGATGGCTTTATTTGTCACCAGTATCATGACCTTAACCACCATTGAGCGCGCTTTCAACCAAATTTGGCGCGTTGAAGATCGCTCTGGTGGGGTGAAAAGTATTGTCCGCTATTGGACCATTATTACCTTGGGTCCCTTAGTACTAGGAACGGCTTTTATCGTATCAAGTACGGTTCAAAGCTTAAGTTTTTTAAACCAGCAAATTGGCGGTTATGGGATTGACTGGAACTTCTGGATTCAGTTAGTGTCGTTTGCCATAACTATCGCAGGTTTCATCGGCATGTATTGGTTTATTCCAAAAGCAAAAGTTCCGTTAAAAAATGCAGCGATAGCCGGTGTCTTTGTGGCGGTAACCTTTGAACTGCTGAAGTACTCATTTGGTATTGTCATGACCAACTTCACCAGTTATGAAGCCATTTATGGTGCCTTCGCTGCCCTGCCTATTTTCTTATTATGGATTTATTTGTCTTGGAACATTATCTTATTGGGAGTGGAAATTAGTTATACCTTAACTATTTTTGCGACCAAAGAAGTGTACCCTCGTCATCCTCTTCTTAGTCTACTCGACATGCTAAATCTAATTCATGATCGCTATCAAGAAGGTCAGTCAACTAGTGAAGAAGAGCTGCGCAGTGTTCTAGGTCGTAAAGAGCTGCCAAAATGGTTCACTTATCTGAACTATTTATTAGACAGCAATTTGATTACCGTTACTGAAAAAGGGAACTATGTACTAAAAAGAGATTTGGACCATATCACGTTATGGGATTTTTACCGCACCCTACCTTACCCATTACCTATCAAAGATGAGCTTGATGAGGTAAGTGACAATATGGACACCCCTTGGTTAAACCTATTGGTTGATCGCTTTAAAAACACCGAAAATCATGCCAAAAACGAGTTGGATATTCCGCTAGGAAATATCTTTGAACATAGCTTACCCCGTGAAGGTGTAGAAACGACCGAACCTATGTTTGCTGACTCTGGGGAAAAAGCGAAATCCAAAAATCAGGGTAAATTAAATTCAGTCAAAGGAGATTTTGAGGCTGAAACTTTTGATCCTGATGCCAAAGTGGTCGAAGACAATAAAAGAAACGAAGCGGTGATGCCCCCCGAGGGTGATTTGGCACCTAACAGCAGTGTTAAGTCTACTTCTTCAACTGAAACGGAAAAACCTAAAAAGAGATCAGGCTTATTGGGTATGTTCTCACATGACAAAGATGCACCTGTTATTACTGAAGAGGATAACCCTGACCGATAATAGTGTGACAACGTCTATACGGTTTATTGATGGTCGCAATAGCAAAACCATCAGCACTAGTAATACTAGCGTCCATCAAAAATAGTACAAAAAATAAGCCATAGCCATTAGCGTACGACCGTTGAATTCAACCACAAATACAGGATGAAAGTTAACACCATGGAGCACGCATCAGGACTTACGATATTAGAAATCAGTGCCATATTTTTGAGCCTGACCGCCCTACTTGCTTATATTAATAAGCGTTTTATTGGTTTGCCAACCACCATCGGGGTGATGGTCATCTCTTTAGTATTGTCTATCGTGGCCATTTTTCTAGGCTTAATGGGGTTCGATGAGTTAATTGACTATGAAAAAGGACTGCTGGCTGAATTAGATTTCACTGAAGTGCTGCTCGATGGCATGCTTTCTATGCTGCTGTTTGCTGGCGCCTTGCATGTGAATATTAATGATTTAAAAGACTATAAGCTACCTATTGGAGTGCTGGCCTGTTTGGGTACTATCGTTTCCGCCTTATTAATTGCGCTGGCGGTTTACTTTATTATGCCCTTGGTTGGCTTTGAATTAGGATTTATCTGGTGCTTGCTATTTGGCGCTCTAATTTCCCCCACGGACCCTATCGCGGTGATGGGAATTTTGGCCTCAGCAGGCGCACCTAAAAGCTTAGAGACTGTTATTGCCGGTGAGTCCCTATTTAATGATGGGATTGGCGTGGTGATATTCGTTATCTTACTGGGCATATTGGCCAGTGGTGATATCCCTAGCGCCTCATATGTCTTCCACACCCTTGCGGTTGAAGCAGGGGGCGGTATTTTATTTGGCTTCGTATTAGGTGGTATTTTATATTACTTGCTTAAAAGTATTAACAGCTATCAAGAAGAGGTCTTACTGACCTTAGCTGGGGTATTGGGCGGTTACGCTTTGGCCAGTCACTACCATCTGTCAGGTCCGCTAGCGATGGTCGTTATGGGGCTGATGGTGGGTAACCGAGGTCGTGCTTTGGCAATGAGTGATGAGACCCGTCATTATATTGACTTATTTTGGGAGCTTATTGACGAAATATTAAACGCTCTTTTGTTTGTCTTAATTGGCTTAGAGGTTGTGGTTATTGCCTATTCTCTCAATATCTTTGTAGCGGCTATTCTTGGCATTATTATCGCTTTGGCGGCACGCTTTGTGGTGGTCGGTCTAACCACCAAAAGCTTGCACAAGCAGCTTGATTTACCTGAAGGGGCATGGAAAGTATTGACTTGGGGTGGCCTGCGTGGCGGTATATCAATCGCTTTGGTATTACAGTTGCCCAGCGGACCTGAAAGAGACATCTTACTGGCGTTAACTTATGCGATTGTTATCTTCTCAATTTTGGTACAAGGTCTCACTATTGGTAAGGTGGCAGAGAAGCTACCTAAAGAGAATGCACCGCGAAGACAGCACTAAAAACCTGTAGTTTCTTTAATATGTAATAGCCATACAGACTCTCTAAATGCCGTAACAGAACGATTTAAGCATTGTAACGGCAACAGGAGAGTCCGATAGCTCAACGGTTAGTGGTTCGCAGTCAGTGATTTGCCCAATATAACGATATCCGCAGTAAAATCCTGCATATCGCACACTTTGGGCAATGTGCCCCAATGCTCAAAACCATATTTTTTAAACAGAGCCAAACTTGGCTGATTATGGCCAAATATAAGCGCTAAAATATTCTGAATACCAAGTTTAGGTGCTTCGGCCATCATCCATTTTAAAAAAAAGCTACCCAAACCAAGACCTTGGTATTGATTACCAACATAAATACTAATTTCACTACTAATGTCATAGGCCGACCGACTTTTTACATCACTGAAACTGCCCCATGCCATGATTTCTTCGGTCGTACTGGCCTGATTAATCAGCACATAAATAGGACGATTCGGCTGAGTAAGATGCTCATTAAACCAAGCCTGTCTATCCTCAATACTCACCGGCTCTAGGTCTGCTGTTGAGGCTTTGGCTGGTATACTTTGATTATAAATATTTACAATTTCAGGCAAATCTGCAGGCTGTGCTAAACGGATATGATAGGTTTGGGTGGGATTTTGTGTCGTGCTATGCGAATATAAAGAATCAGATGAGGGTTGCGTAGCACTCTGCGAGGTATTGGTCATAAACTTATTTCTCATAAAATAGACATTGAGTTCATTTTGAGCCTCAATAAGGTCAATTTTACATTATAATGGGCAGTAATTATCTATCAATTAGCAGCTTTAGACTATAATTTTTAGTCCGCTTTGTGTAGCGTTATCTGTTCAATTTATCCAATTAGCTGTTTACCAAAAGTAGCTTACAACTCTCTTCGTGTTTATCGATAAGGCTTTATGAAAACAATTTTTTTAGACTTGGCCACAATCAATGCTGGTAATAGCCATAGCACTTTAGACTGTGACAATGTATTGACTATTGGGAATTTCGATGGCGTTCATCTCGGCCATCAAGCCATGTTAAAGCAGCTACAGACCAGTGCTAGTGAGCAGCAATTGGCTACCATGGTAATGATTTTTGAGCCACAGCCGCGCGAATATTTCGCTCAACTAAAGTCAGACCCTCTTGCTGCCCCTGCTCGATTAACCTCACAAGATGAAAAACTAGCACTACTTTCAGAGTTTGGTATAGATACAGTGGTGATTGCTAAATTTGATGAGGCCTTCCGCTCTTTATCGGCCGCTCAATTTGCCGATATGCTAATACATCATTTACGCGTCAAGTCTCTGGTATTAGGCGATGACTTTAAGTTTGGTCATGACCGCACTGGCGACAGTGAGTTCCTACGCAATTATGGATTGCCAGTGACTAATCTACAAACCATCACTGATACCCAGGCCGTCGCCGAAAAAGCACCTTTAACATTCCAAGACAACCGCATTAGTTCTACTAGAATACGCGAGCTGCTTGCGAAAGGCGACTTAAAAACGGCTGCTCATTTGTTAAACCGTGACTATACGATAACTGGCGAAGTGGTCGGTGGTGACAAAATTGGACGTACTTTGGACTTCCCAACTGCCAATATTGAACTAAACAGAATACGCCCTGCTCTACATGGTGTGTATGGTGTCGATGTGGTGGTATTAGATGCAGAGGGTAAGGTAATCCCTCATGCCTTTGATAACTTAGCGAATGAAGGTAAAACTGGCATTGCTGGCCTACTTGAGCATAGCCTATTTGGTACGGCTAATATTGGGGTTCGCCCTTCAGTTGATAAGCCTAATGACTGGCGCCTTGAAGTGTTTTTCCCTGAGTTCTCAGGTAACTTATATGGCAAAACACTACAAGTTAGATTCTTGTATCATTTACATGATGAGCGTAAATATGATGGCTTAGAAGCCTTAAAAGCAGGGATTCAACAAGACGTTGTTGACCTGTTGCAATGGCGTAAAAATGTAGAATAAGCTTGATACAAATTATTTTTCAAGCATCAAAAATTCAGGGCTTTGAATAAAAATCACAAATAAAAGTCCTTAAAAAAGGCGAAGGGTTTCCCTCGCCTTTTTTTGTGGCTGTTGATTTTGGTAATTTATAGAGCCTTTAACTGACAGCTTCTAGCCTGCGATAGTTTGCACCACGTTTGTGGCCGCTTTAAAGCAACTTTCTATACGACCTTCATCGCACCAATCACCAGTAACGACCCATTGTTTATTATCATCGACATAACTTATTTCAGAAGATTCATTGTCATCAGCGTGCTCAGTCGCCGCATAACGCCAACGGTGACAGTCTACCAGTTTCGGCGCAGTCTCGTCCTTCCAATCTAGTAAGGAGTGCACCGCTTGCAACAGTTGGTTTTGTACCACAGTCATATCCTCATCAATCTGAGCCTCTGACCATTGATTGGCGGCATGCACCGTTACACTCGGTAAGATAGTCTCTCTTCCTGGCTTATGATGTTCAACAAACACTCGATTGACAATGGCATCTACCTCATTGACTTGAAGCACACCCCACTGAGCATGACTGAGGGTTTGCGGTAAGTCAGATAACGACTCCCAGCCTAACATTAACGTATAACACGCCAGCATTTTCGGCTGCTTGATACGGTCTAGATGCACAAAGTCTGTCTGCTGCAAAAGATCAATGGCCTGTTGCTGTGGTGCTGTACAGATGACCCAATCAAAGACACCCAAATCATTGCCCTCAATGTCTACTAAAGAGGTTTTATTATTAGACTGTGTATGCTCTATGGTTTGCTCCGACTGCTCTAATGGAGCGACTCTGGTTTTGTAATGAATCTCAGTGTGTTTCAACACCGCTGCCAAATGTCGACCAAAACTGGTCATTTTTGGACTACCAATATAGCGCGGCTGATCACTGTCCCATTGACCGGTTATCTGTATTTCTGACGGTGCTGTTGTAGTGTTAATGGTTGCCGTTTGGGCCAGCCAAGGCTCAATCACTCCTTGCGCCAACCAAGGCTGTAAATAATCTTGGAAGCTTTGTGATTTGGCGGTAAAAAACTGAGCACCAAAGTCAAATTGCCATTGCTGGTCACGGTTATCTTCAGGATTCTTATAACGTGTGGCTAAACGTCCTACCCCAGCTGACTTTTCAAAAATCACAATATTTAGAGCTCGGTTTTGTGAGACGAAAGCTTGCTCGAGTAAATGAGCGGTCATTAGCCCAGTAAGACCGGCACCAATAATGGCTATTTTAGGCATGGCATCAGATAGGTTTTGAATGTCATAAGCAGTTGTTGGTTTTAAATTTTCAGTCATATAGATAACAGTATTTACAGTAGGTAGAAGATTAAGGAGTGAATAGCAGGTAGTCCAGTAAGCGGCTCAGTCATGAGCCTATATGTGCATAGTATCTTACTAATGATTTTTATTTAAGTACGCTGCAATTAAGTAAGAATCAATTAAATTAATCCTAATTAAACCAGTGCTAGTTAAATCAGTGCCAATTTTAATAATGATTAAACCAGTGCCAGTTAAAAATAGGATGTCCTATATTCATAACAAAAAAGTTCGTACTTTATGTACTCATAATGAGAGGTTTATCATACATGCTCTAACTTTTTAATACTGCAAATTAATAGGTCACATTTATACAAAAAACCACTGCCTACTTATAGACAGTGGTTTCTACGATCTTGAGACTAAGTAATTTTTTAGCCATTGGCCAACTTTGAATAGCCTATTGTGAATGACTTAAGCAGATTTAACCGTTTTGATTAAATCATCAACCACACTGGCTTCTGCCAAGGTTGAGGTATCACCCAGACCCTCAAACTCGCCAGCAGCAAGCTTACGTAAGATACGGCGCATAATCTTACCAGAACGGGTCTTCGGCAGGGCTTCCACGATATAAATAGTGTCAAGGTTGGCGATAGGACCAATTTCAGCACGCACATGACGGTTTAATTCGCCACGTAATCTCTCGGTGTCTTCCTCACCATGTCTTAAGATGATATAAGCGCAAATACCCTGCCCTTTTAACTCATGAGGCATACCCACAATGGCAGTCTCTGCAGCGGCAGGATGTGATACCAACGCACTTTCAATCTCTGCAGTACCAATACGGTGACCCGATACGTTAAGCACGTCATCCACACGACCTGTAATCCAATAATGACCTTCTTCATCACGCATTGCGCCATCACCGGTAAAATAGCTACCAGGATAAGTGGTGTAATAGGTTTCCAAGAATCGTTTATGGTCACCATAAATGGTGCGCATTTGCCCTGGCCAGCCATCGGTGATAATTAAGTTACCTGCTGCAGCATCTTCGAGCTCGTTTCCTTCTGAATCGACGATAGCGGGCTTAATGCCATACAGTGGATTCATTGCTGCTCCTGGTTTCATATCCACAGAGTTGGGTAACGGCGCCATCAAAATACCCCCAGTCTCTGTTTGCCACCAAGTGTCTACGATAGGACAACGGCCTTCACCAACTACTGTATGGTACCAGTCCCAAGCTTCTGGGTTGATCGGCTCGCCTACTGTACCTAGCAGACGTAAACTTTCACGGTTAGACTCACGGACAAAGGCATCGCCTTCTTTCATCATCGCACGAATGGCAGTAGGCGCGGTATATAAAATACTCACATCGTGCTTATCAATAATTTGACCGATACGTGCCCAAGTAGGATATTGAGGCACCCCCTCAAACATAACAGTAGTGGTGCCATTGGCCAAAGGCGCATAGGTCACATAACTGTGTCCAGTAATCCAGCCCACATCTGCGGTACACCAAAAGACGTCATCTTCTTTGACATCAAACACGTCTCTAAAAGTCGACAGGGCATAAGTGATATATCCACCTGTAGTATGTACCACCCCTTTTGGCTTACCAGTTGAGCCTGAGGTATATAATAAGAACAGAGGATCTTCCGCATTCATTGGCTCTGGTTCACAGTTCTCATTGGCATTATCAATAACGGTGTGATACCACACGTCTCGTCGACCACTCATTGGCACTGAATTACCGGTACGATGCACGACAATGACTTTTTCAATACATTCGGTACCATCGACATCTAAAGCTTTGTCGACATTGGTCTTAAGCGGAGTATATCTACCACCACGTACCCCTTCATCAGCAGTAATAACCAATTTGGCTTGGCTATCCACAATACGACTGGCCAAGCTCTCAGCAGAGAAGCCACCAAATACCACAGTGTGGATGGCACCGATACGGGCACAGGCCAACATAGATACTACAGCTTCTGGCACCATTGGCAAATATAGTACGACTCTGTCACCTTTACCCACGCCCATCTTACGCATGGCATTGCCCAAGCGGCACACTTCAGAATGCAGCTCTTTAAAAGAGATAATTTTGTGTAATGAAGGGTGATCACCTTCCCAGATAATGGCAGGCTTAAAAGGATTCTCGACCAGATGACGGTCTAAGCAGTTGACTGAAACGTTTAGCTCACCATCTTCGAACCACTTGATTGTAAAATTATCCAAATCGTAATTAACATTTTTGATTTTGGTAGGTGGTTTTATCCAATCAATTAACTCCGCCCGTTTGGCCCAAAAAGCCTCATTGTTCTCCTCAGACTCAATAGACTGCTGATATAACTGGGCATACTTTTCTGGGTTGGTATTGGCTTGAGCGGCAAATTCAGAACTGGTGGCGAATTTTTTCATATTATAAAGTCCTTTTTTTATAGTGAATCTATCCTAGAAATCACGGGGTATTACTGATAGTAATAACAGCAAACGTCATACGAGCTGTTATCATGATAAAATGTGATAGGGAATGAAGCGGAGGGTGGTAAAACAAGCACGATAGATAAAGGCGAAAGACCTATTGTTGAAAGACTAGGGTTAGTTTATCCCCTACAACTGTCTTCGTATGCCTATTATTAGGTATTTATTGTGAGTTTACTCAGTCCTATCCCTATGACTGTAGCACCCCATAGTTTTACTAGATTTTGATACAGTTGTAAACTGTTATTTGGTCTAAACTCATAAAATGTTTATGATTTTTACCCTATTCTATTGGCAAAATAGCCCTTTATTCCCTTAGTTAGCCCCTATAAACACATACCCGCTATACCCTCTCTATAATTTCTTTACTGTCTCTGTTGTCAATTATTTAAAAAGCCAAATTTATGACCAAAAATACTGTTAATCACTCTACTGCTAAAGCCTCTCTTGTTAAAAATGATGCAACAACAAGCGTCCCTACTCCTAAAGCCAAGGTAACTGTTGATGTGGTCATAATAGGGGCTGGTGCTTCCGGTCTATATTGTGCCATGACGGCTGCTCAAAGAGGCCGTTCGGTATTGGTCATAGACCATGCCAATAAAGCCGGTAAAAAAATCTTAATGTCTGGCGGTGGCCGCTGTAACTTTACCAACTATGTGGTGGAGCCTGAAAATTTTATCGGTGAAAATGCCCATTTTTGTAAATCTGCTTTAACCCGCTATAACCCTTGGGAGTTTATCAGTTTGGTTGAAAAGCATGGGATTCCTTACCATGAGCGTGACTATGGACAGCTATTTTGTGATGACTCTTCAAAAGACATCCTTAACTTATTGCTCGATGAATGCGCTCAAGCGGGAGCCAAAGTGCAATTAAAAACTGACATCATAGCGATTAAACCCCTCGTTAACGACAGCGAAGCACAAGGCTTTATAATCGAGACTTCAAAAGGCACCATTCAATGTGCTTCTTTGGTCATTGCTACTGGTGGTTTATCTATCCCTACCATGGGAGCCACCGGCTTTGGCTATGAGGTGGCGCAGCAGTTCGGCCATGACATTATCCCTACTTCAGCAGGCTTAGTACCGTTTACTTTTACCGATAAAGTGGGTGATATGATTGCCTCTCTAGCAGGTATTAGCCTCGATGTGGTTGCTTTTAATGAGCGCATTTCATTCCCTCGCCCAATGTTATTTACTCACCGCGGCTTATCTGGTCCTGCCATGCTGCAATTATCCAACTACTGGCAAGTGGGCGAAGCCATTCACATTAATCTTGTACCCAATGTTGATATCAGCGACTTATTGATCAATGCCAAAGCCAATCATCCTAAACAGTTAATTCGTAGTGTGCTCACCGAATACTTCCCTAAAAAGCTGTTATTGGCGTTACAGGACTTGCATTGGTCAGAATTTAAAGATAAAGAATTAGCAAATATCAAAGATGAAAATTTAATAGCCATTGGCGATAAAATAAACAACTGGACTATTAAACCTTCTGGCACCGAAGGCTATCGCACTGCTGAGGTTACTCGAGGTGGAGTTAATACTGATCAAGTCTCTTCTAAAACTTTTGAAAGTAAACTGCAACCTAATCTATATTTTATCGGAGAAGTATTAGACGTCACTGGCTGGCTAGGAGGCTATAATTTTCAGTGGGCTTGGGCCAGTGGTAAGGCCTGTGGCGAGGTAGTTTAGGGTTACTAAAGCTATTTATATTGCCTTTTGAATGCTTGAGGTTATAAACCAAAATGATGAATAACCATGTCTACTCAGAACTTTAAAAGTAAAACAATTGGCTCCAGAATAAAAGACATTTTTGTTACCTTGGTAGGGTTATTCGCACTCTCTATCATTGGCTTACAGTACTATTCAGTTTACCAATTTAATAAGCAAAACCCTGATTTATATACTCCGAGACCTGTAAAAGGGGAAAAGCCAAGTAAAGAAGAGCTGATAAGACTTATGAATGATATTACAAATAACCTGAACCAACAAAGCCGTAGCTCTTATAAGAATGAGGGCGTATATGAAGGCTTTATTTTCTTATCTAAAACCTATACCAATCCAAATGAACAAACATTAAATCAACTAGAGAGCAATATCGCTCAGCAAAATATTTGGACTAAAATCAACTCAGAGCAAGCCAATACTCAAATTTTTTGTCACGAGCAAATAATGCTAGAGAAACATTATAATCGCAATGAATTAGAAAAGTATCTCTATATATCTATCCGTTGGGATAGTACTGGCAAATGCCGTGACTTACATTACAACCCTGATAGCAACCTTGCAAAGCGGCTTTTGCACTCTCCTTAACTATATTCCATTTAAATGTAGTCTCCTTAACTGTATCACTTTAACAATTAAGTAACATTGGTAACTTTTTGAAGTATATCTTAAAAAATATTGACATTTATACTACAAAATAATATAACTGTAACTGAACTATTACTTTTTTAATTACCTAAAACTTACTCATGCTGATTTTTCTTAGTTCACATGTCCTAACTTTTAGTACAAATATGAGAGAATTATGAAAAAGGGTTTAATTGCAGTAGGTATTTTGGCTTTATTGGCTCAAGGTTGTGCGACACCACACGTTGTTCAAACGACAAAGGCTACTGATACAAATTTGTCTTGTAAGCAGATTGTCACAGAGATATCAGAAGCCGAAAGATTTGAAAAAGAAGCACGTGACGATCGTAAAGTTACGGGTACTAATGTTGCCGCGGCTGTATTATTTTGGCCAGCACTAATTGGTACTTATGCGAATACTGAAGAAGCCATCGATGCGGCAAAATTGCGTCGTGAAAACCTCACTAAATTGCATACCAAAAAGAGCTGCTAGTTCCTTGTTCATACAATATTAAAAACATGACCATCTAATTAAGGTAACTCTTTAATCAACATAGTCATTTAATAGCCATATAAAAAGAGCCTATTACGACATCGTAATAGGCTCTTTTTATATCGCATCTTATTAAAAAAAGATTAAGCGAAGCAAAGCACTCAAGCCTGCCTCAGATTACTTCGACCTAAATCGCGGGTTCAGTAAACAAGCCAGCACTTTCAAACTGGGCAGCCAAAGCAAACAATCTAGCCTCATCATTCATACGTCCAATAAATTGCATGCCAATCGGTAAGCCTTTATTACTCATACCTAAGGGAACAGACATCGCCGGTAATCCTGTGATATTGCCCAATGTGGTAAAGGCCATTTTACTTAATACTGGTGCGCTAAGACGTTCTACTATGCTTGAATTATAAATCCATTTGCCCAGATTAATTCCTTTTTCAATAAAGCCACTTACGTTTAGCAATAGCTCATCAATACGGCTCGGAGGGAGCACCCCGTGTTTGACCGCAGTAGTTGGCACTGTGGGGCACAATATCATGTCATATTGCTCCAGAATTAATCCGGTTTGATATTGCACCTCATGCCAGCCCTGTTTTGCTTTGAGCAGATCCATAACGCTTAATGAGCGCCCTATCATCGCCATATTACGGGTCTGTGGCTCAAGGTTGGCCACTTGCTGTTTACCATATCGTAGCCCCAAGTCTTCAACAAGATAAGCAGTGTGGGCGCAAACGACGGTAAAGAAATCGCGCCACATCCGGTCACTGTCAATTTTTGGTGTATCATACTCTACCCTATGACCCATGTCTTCAAGCTGTCTGCCAGTTTGTTCTAATACCGCCATGACCTCTTTATCCACTTTTGCATCTGGAAACAGCGGCTCTCGCATTAAGGCTATCTTTAATGACTTAGGGGGAGTTTTAGTAGCGTCCAAAAATCGGCCTTGGTCTGACGCTTCTGCCACGAAAGCTGCCCCCACCTCTCTGCCAGCAGTAGCATCTAACATAGCGGCGCTGTCGCGGACACTCCGAGTGATAACATGATCAGCGA
>Ga0208302_100251_pt1 | contig 14658 bp, 11 predicted proteins | sample 29_taG_FD_184103 | JGI IMG/M metagenome (GOLD analysis project Ga0208302, IMG submission 184103) | Marine viral communities from Cariaco Basin, Caribbean Sea - 29_WHOI_OMZ (SPAdes) (version 2) | ecosystem: Environmental > Aquatic > Marine > Oceanic | place: Caribbean Sea: Cariaco Basin... | reverse complement strand
AGGATAGATTGAATGATTTGAGAGGCAGTGTTTAAACACTAGAATTTTGATGTGCATTGTACGAATTTTAGCACCGCTATACTAGCACCAATGCGTTATTCATGTATTTTTCATTTCAGTATTAAGTGCTTTTGCTCATCAATATTTGCACAATATTGGTTAATTAGGCTGATTTTAAATAGTTTCTGAGCCTTATTTTATGGCAAAAACATTCCTATTTTCCCTATTCCGTCATACTTATTCCTAAAAAAACCAGTTTATGCCTCTTGTATGCACTAAAATGTATCAATACAAGTTCCTTATGCACTAATTTTGAACATTTTAAAGCGAGTTGAAATCGGTTAATTAGAAGACACAGTGACCTTGAAACCATAATAAGCCCATTGTGAGCTGCTCTCGGCTTGGTACTAATCTTGCATCCTTATTACCATAGCTATTACAAGCTTGGTTGTTCGTTCCTTTACTAATGTTATAAGTATGAATAAAGCCTAGGGTTATATACTCTTATTTATCATGAATACAGCCAGTTTTTGTTTTATCCGTCTCACATTATAAAAAGACCTTATATGAAGCCGTTAAATGCCCTATCTATATTACAAAATCTGTATACCGGAGTCATCTGTGTCGCAGAAGATTTGACCATCCAATGGGTAAATAACCAGACTGAGCAACTGCTGTCGGTGAGCAAGTCTCGTTTAATCGGTCTAAATATTTTAGATGTCTTATTGCCAACCATAATCGACACCAAATCCCCAAAAGATAGCAGCAGTCAAAAACAAGACACGACTTCTAAAGCGCTCTATAAATCTGAGAACGAGATATCAGAGTCAGACAGTCAGGCGAATTTGGAGGCAGCTAGAGACAAACTAGAAACCCAATTTCATAATGCCCAAGCTTATCTACAGCCTTTTATTGAATACAGTCGCCATATCAGAGGCGTCTCTCATCCTTTATATGTTCATTACAGTGTCACGCCGATGAATCAACATGGGCAGTCTTGCTATATGATTGAGATATGGCAAGGAGACCGTCAAAGCCGGTTAGATAAAGAACAGCGGCTACAAGAGCAACATGACGTATCTCGTGAGATGTTGCGCTCGGTTGCGCATGAAGTCAAAAATCCCTTGGCAGGTATTCGCGGTGCCGCTCAGTTGTTAATTAAGCAAACCCAGCACACGCCTGAAGAAAGTTTAGATAGCGAAGATACGGTGTTGGTCGATGCCAAAAAGCTCACCACCTATGCCAGTATTGTTATTAGCGAAACTGACCGCTTAACCAAACTTATTGAGCAGCTTTTGGGCTCAAATCAGCTTCCCGAATGGCAAACCATTAATATTCATGAGCCGTTAGAACATGTGTTACTGCTTACCCAAACTCAGTACCCACAAGTGACTATTAAAAGAGATTATGATTTGTCGCTGCCGGAGCTTACGGCGGACAAAAATCAACTTATCCAAGTGTTTTTAAACTTAGTGAACAATGCCTGTGAAGCTTTATCCGAACAGGACACAACATTATTGGACGCCGAATACCAACCTCAACTAACGATTATCAGTCGAATTGAACATCAATACACTATTGGCCCGCGACACCACCGCCAAGTTATTAGAGTGAGTATCCAAGACAATGGAGCCGGTATTTCTGATGATTTAATTGAGCGTATTTTCTTCCCGTTAGTCACAGGCAGAGCCAATGGTACCGGTCTAGGCTTGGCGTTAGTTCAGGAAATTGTCCATCGGCATGAAGGCAGTATTGAAGTCAGTTCCCAGTCTGGAGACACCCAGTTTAATGTCTATCTACCTTTACAAATAAGCAGTCTTCAACCCAACAATAGTCGTGAGTCGTGACCTAAAACCAAAAATGCCCTTTTAAGAATAAACACTTTCTATAACTGGACCACATTCATAAAAAATGGAATACATAGTATGACAATTAAACACAGCCTGTGGCTAATCGACGACGATCCTGCTTTAAGATTAATCTTAGAAGATACTTTTAATGATGCTGGACTTGAAGTACAAGCTTTTAGTAATGCAAAAGGCGCTTGGGCAAAGCTAAACGACATATTGAATGACCATCAAAATCAAGCCAGTTTGCCCGATGTTATTTTAACCGACATCCGCATGCCGATGATGGATGGCCTGTCTTTTAGCCAATGGATGAACAAAAACTTTCCAGACTTACCGGTTATTATTATGACCGCACACTCAGACTTAAAGTCTGCAGTGGACAGCTATGATACAGGGGCGTTTGAATATTTACCTAAGCCCTTCGATCTCGATCACGCCATCACAGTTGTCAAAAAAGCCATTAGTACCAATCCTAAAGCCTCAACACTCGACTCAATAGCTAATGTCTCTGCGCCTGTAACTGATGAGTCAGCAATCACTGAAGCAACTAATATTGGCTCTGCTTCCACTAAAACCATAAAAACAGCTCCCGCAAAAGCTGCCAAACCAGAAGGGGTACAATCCAGTCCCATTATTGGCCAATCCCCTGCAATGCAAACTGTGTTTCGTGCTATAGGGCGACTTGCCTCCTCACCAATTACCGTATTGATTACTGGCGAGTCTGGCACGGGTAAAGAGCTTGTGGCCGGAGCTCTACATCAAAACTCTCCCCGTCAAAAAAAGCCTTTTATTGCTTTAAACATGGCCGCTATTCCACACGAACTGATAGAATCTGAGCTGTTTGGCCATGAAAAAGGGGCGTTTACTGGGGCTACCACTCAACGTCAGGGTCGTTTTGAGCAGGCGGATGGTGGGACGTTATTTTTAGATGAAATCGGTGATATGCCTTTTAGTACTCAGACTCGTCTTTTACGTGTATTAGCCAATGGCGAGTTTTTCCGGGTGGGCGGACAGAAGCCTATTAAAGTGGATGTACGCATCATTGCTGCCACCCATCAAAACCTAGAGCAACTGGTCAAAGAAGGAAAGTTTCGTGAAGATTTATTCTATCGCTTAAACGTTATTCGACTACCACTGCCCCCATTGCGTGCCCGTCCACATGATATTCCTGAGCTTATTGAGTTCTTTATGAGCAAAGCAGCTACTGAGATGAAAACTGATAAAAAGCAGCTGTCCCCCGATGCACTACATGTCATGCAAGCCTTTAACTGGCCGGGTAATGTGCGTCAATTAGAAAATGCCTGCCGCTGGATTACCGTTATGGCAACTGGCGAAGTATTAGGAATCGAAGATTTACCGCCTGATCTGACCGAATTTGCACAGAATTACTTTGCCATTAAAGATGCCAATGACCACAACATTGATAATAGCAATGACATCAATAATACGCTGAGTTTGACCACTTCTGAGTCACACCCTGCCTTCTCTACTACTGAAAAAATAGTTCCGGAAACAGTTCAAACTCAAAGCACTGATCGAGTAGATACTGTATCTCAGCGCAATTTTAGTACTGACCCTAAGACTAATACTGGGCCTAACTTTAACACTGGCAATGTCGCTAGCTTTACGTCTGCTGCAAACTCAGCTTCTCAAGTCTCAGCTACCAATGATCATACTATTGCCCAACAAAGCAGTTGGCAAAATCAATTGCAAACTTGGGCCACCACCGCTTTGAATCAGGGTAAAACAGACATTTTGCAGTTGGCCACACCAGAATTCGAAACAGTGTTAATTACAGTAGCATTAGAGCACACTCGGGGCCGCAAAGGGGAAGCTGCCGACCTGCTAGGTTGGGGACGTAACACCTTGACCCGTAAAATAAAACTACTGGGTATTGGTGAGGACAATGAGTAAAGAGTTAAGCCGAGTTGAATAGAGAGTAAACACTGTTACTATTATCGCCTTAAGCCACCTACTCTATTCAGGCTGTTTACAGCGCCGAGTTTAAGTTTTTGTCATAAATGGTGGTCTATTTTGCTTATTATTCATAAAAAAGCAAAAAAAATCACAAAAAAGACTTGCGAACTGATTTAAATTCTATATAATACCCAACCACTGAGAAGCACTAACCCAGTAAGCATCTAATAAATGCTAAATGTTTAAAATGGGGCTGTGGCGGAATTGGTAGACGCACCAGATTTAGGTTCTGGCGCCGAGAGGTGTGAGAGTTCGAGTCTCTCCAGCCCCACCATTTTATCCGGTTAGTTACTCTCATATCAAATATTAAAACCTGCTTAATAGCAGGTTTTTTATTGTCTGAGCTTTGATGATCCTAAAAAAAGGACTTGCGAAGTTCAGTATTTTCTATATAATATTCAACCACTGAGAAGCACTAACCCAGTAAGCATCTAATAAATGCTAAATGTTTAAAATGGGGCTGTGGCGGAATTGGTAGACGCACCAGATTTAGGTTCTGGCGCCGAGAGGTGTGAGAGTTCGAGTCTCTCCAGCCCCACCATTTTATCCGGTTAGTTACTCTCAACAAATATTAAAACCCGCTTATAGCGGGTTTTTTATTGTCTATTATATTGATATATTGACCGCTTAATCCTTACTAAAGCTGAACTTGTACTTTATCTTTAAAGGTTCAGCTTATAGCGTGACCCAAGTTATTGTGATCTAAGTAGGCTAAGCTAGCGTAATCTATAAGGTCATTTCGTTTATACGATTAGTCTTTTCTCTTCTAAATTCTTGAATATCTTGTACTCAACCTCAGTAGCATCACTTTCAGTATCAAAATCATATTCCGCAACAGGGTTTTCACTTATAAAATAAACCTTAATTTTTGCACTTTCCCTAGATATTCTACTAATATCACTTAAATTGATGGTATCGTTTTGGATAACAAGAAACATAGTTATGACCTTTAATAGTTGTGTCAAAATTGATTTAACAGAAAATTCATTTAGAAATTTGAGCTATACAGTTGTTAGTATAGTAGATATTACACAGGGTTTTTAAGTACTTGTAGTACATCGATAATCTCATCAATACTTTGATAGCGATTCTCTATACGTTTTGCCAACAGCTTATCGATTATAGGCTGCAACCTTTCCCATTGATATGGCAATAAGGGTATCTCTTTTTGACAATGTAATCTAGCCCAAGCTTTTGCTGACATTTGTTCAATAGACATTTTTTCAATAATAGCGGTCTTACTATTTTCCTCACTGCTCTGATAGACTCCCGCGCCCCTTGCCAACGAATAAGGTTTTTGTTCCGCAAAAAGCTCAAATAAACTTATCCCAAACGCATATAAGTCGCTTTGAATACTTATCGGTTGTCCATGCCAACATTCAGGGGCTAGATAGGCAGGTGTACCGCTAATCTTAGCCATGTTTGTATCTTTAATTTTTGTACTTTTATTAAGCTGACTTATTTTACCAAATTGAGTGGTTAAACCTATCTGCTGGGCATAAGCTAAGTCATTCAAACAAATAACTGGCTCTGTACTATCGTTATCAACCACCCTACTTTTAGCATTAAGCTGACCATTTACTCGATGCATTTCTGATACTAAAAAATTACTCGGCTTAATGTCGCCATGGATCCAGCCAGCGTGATGTAACTGCTGAATAGATTCAGCTATCTGAATGGCCAGCTGTAGCTTAATTTGGGCCGACAACGTAGTGTCTGCCAGATAGCACTTCAAACTGCCTAGCTCAAAAAACGGCATCACTAAGCCGTCAAATCGCCACTGATGAGACTTTATTAAAAGCGTAGATGGTGTCAAAAACTGATAGCTTAATAAACGCCTCGGCCAATTTGTAACCTGTTGCTTGAGCTGTCTAATATTAGTAATTTCAGACTCTAAGGGTGACGTACATTTACTTTTAGTAGGTAATAATTGCCACTTCACCATATAGTCTTTTTCTTCGCACTTAACCTGAGTCAGCCCTTGATAACCTGTTTGATCCTGATAACTTAATTCAGTCAACTCAGTTATATCTTCGTGTGACCAGTTCCGACTTAGGCGAATGGGCTTAACAATTTGATAGCCCTGCTTAGTAAGCTGGTTATTAACCGCCTGAATAAGGATTTGTCGCTGGCTATCGTTAATATAAGACATAGTTTGACTTCTAAGAATAGTGGATTAAATCGTTCTAGCTTTAATATAAGCTAATTCGTTCGCTATTAGAGGATTGGGTTAACAAGCATGTACCATAAAGTGTGGCTTGCATTACAGCGGCTTTACTGGCACTATTTTTAGCTATCCTGTTCTTTTCATTCATAATCATACTGGTATAGGGCTTAGTCAGCATGGCAAATTCTGTAAATAGCATCACTCTCGATGACACTTTGAGCCACTTATTGGCTGAGTTTTTGAAACAAAACATCATCCCTGCTCTGCATATTGATCCCAATCAACTGGCCTATCGCTGGGTAGGGGGTATCAAAGGCAGACTTGAGCCGATTAAGGTTAGCTCCTCATTGGCACTAGATGACCTCATCGGTATTGATACTCAAAAACAAAAAATAGTACAAAATACCAAGCAGTTTTTAGCCGGTTACCCTGCCAACCATGTGTTAATGACAGGCACTCGAGGTGCTGGTAAATCCTCTATCGTACGTGCGTTATTAAATGAATTTAAGGACCAAGGTCTACGCATGATTGAGGTATCACGCGACGATCTACAAATGCTGGATAAAATTAGAGATGCCATTAACGAGTTGCCTGAAGACACTTCTTGTCGCTATATCGTCTATTGTGATGACTTGGCATTTAATGGCCAAGATGAGAACTACCGCACCCTAAAAAGTGTGTTAGATGGGGCGCTAGATTCAGAGCAAGACAAGATCTTGGTCTACGCGACCAGTAACCGTCGCCATTTATTGCCTCAGCTGATGAAAGACAACGTCAGTATCTATGATGGTCAGACCGATGAGGTGAACCCTTATGAGACCACTGATGAAACGGTGTCATTATCCGATCGTTTTGGGCTTTGGTTATCGTTCTACCCTATGAACCAAGAGACCTATTTGAATATCGTTGGCCATTATCTACAAGCTGAAGGTATTGAGTGGACAGATAAGGTACGTCATGAGGCCCTACTTTGGTCTTCAAGCCGTGGTGGCCGCTCAGGTCGTGTGGCTTATCAATTTGCCAGACACTGGATGGGTCAGCAGTTATTAAACCAAGATAGTTTGAACTAGCTGACTGCTTATTAAATATGTTTACACATAAGGTAACGCTCTAATGACACATTATGGCGCTTCACTGCTTGCCGCTCTACTATCTTAAATCCTTGTTTTAGAAAGAAAGAATAAGCAAGCTTTGAAGCATATACCCAAACAATTTCAATATTATTTTTTAGTAAGCTTAACCACATCTCATCATACAATATTTGAGCTACCCCTCGTCGTTGATACTTAGGGTGGACATACAAACAGTCAATATAAGCTTCCCCACATTTAAATTGATTGCATTGATCCTGATCAATTAGAAACTCTATAAATCCAATCACAGTGTTATTATTATCAGTAGCTATCAGAGGCTTAGTTTTATCCAAACGTTGCTGCCAATTAGCTTGCTGTCTTTGACTTTCAATATTCTTGTCGAAATCATTGTCAATAGCCCCTAACCAAGCTTGCTTTTGCTCAAATGAATATTCTGACTCATCAATATCTTTGATCGATAGCCTAAAAATATCTAATGCCTGTTTTGCATCTTCCGCTGTGTACTGTCGTATAGTAATCATAAGCACTCAAAAATAATACTTTAGTCCTCAGTTACTAACTGCCTTACCGCTTTATGGCTCACCTCAAAGCGCATGAAGTCTCGAGCCAGCCATAGGTTTCCTTGATAATACTGCTCGGCTTCTAGGCGAATATCAGCCATATTCGGTGTAGTCGATTCAGGATCATCATAAGGCTGATAGCGGGCACTAAAATGAGTCAGTATTAAATTATTTAATTTGGCAGATTGCGCAAAGCTCGCGATACGCTTGGCTGTGGTGTGCATCGGATCAAAGGCATCTTCTCGTGACATAATTTTATCAGCGACTGCCTGAGTATAGGTCGCTTCATGCACCAATAAATCCGCTCCTTTAGCCGCTTCATTAAGTAGCTGCGGGCTATCGTTATCCCCCGCGACGATAATATTGATCACCTGAGCCACTCGCTGCGTATAATCCATTGATTTCAGTTGGCTGCCATTTGATAGAGTCACATCCTCCCCTGCCTGTAGCCGCCCCCATGCGGCAGTAGGTTCAATACCATCCGCTTTAAGCTTTTCAGTATCTAACTTTATGGTCTGCACAGTTTGAGTGATTTTAAAGCCGTAAGACTCTACGCGATGCGATAGCTTAATAACCTCGATATCGAGATGATGTGTGGGCGATAACGGCACAGATACGGTATGTAACGGTGTTAGCTCTGTGGACTCAAATAAGCTTTCAATGGTGATAAATTCAATTTCAAAGGGAAGATATAACTCCGTAGTTGCCTTAACTGCCTCTATAAACTGTTTGATGGCTTGGGGTACAATAATGGTTAACGACTCTTTACGCCCTGACATTGCCATGCTAGCGAGAAGCCCTGGCAAACCATAACAATGATCCCCATGCACATGGGTAATACAAATAACAGCCAACTGATGGCTACTAATGTTGGTTTTTAACAGCTGATGTTGGGTCGCCTCTCCACAATCAACTAAAACCCAAGGTTTGTTTTTCCTACTGGGAGGGTTGCCCGTAGAACCAAAAGGGTTTAGGCACTCGATGGCCAACGCTGTGACATTGCGCTTCTTGGTCGGTACGCCAGCTGATGTGCCCAAAAAGGTAAGATGTAACATGGTTATTTTTGGCTGCCTAATAAACGTTCATTATTTAGTGGCGGTATTCCAGAAGAACGACTCAGCGTCAGCATGTTGCAGATAAACAACTGCACCACCTCATTATCCTGATTAAAGGTTTTAATTTCCACGGTTACTATACCGCGGTCCGGCTTAGACTTCGACTTTTTAATCTCGATGACTTCGGCCTCAATATGCAATGTGTCATTAGGATAGGTCGGCTTAGGCCACTTAATTTGCGCGCTGGCCCCTATTAATCCGCTTGCCATCGGAATAGACTCTACCATTAAGCGCATAGTAATACCGGCGGTTTGCCAACCACTCGCTACCAATTGACCAAAAAAAGTATCTTTGGCCCTTGTCTCATCCATATGATAAGGTTGTGGGTCATAACTTGCCGCAAATTCTTTAATTTCTTCTATGTTTATAGTCTCGGTACGGCTTGTCCATTTGTCACCGACCTTTATGTCTTCTAAATATAATTGCTGCATCTCTAAACCTATCATTCTGTTATTTATTCTAAAAACTCTATTACCTATCGTTTGCTTCTGATTTGCATTTTATTGGTTATGCTCACTGCAAAATGGCTTATTGTTTTCACTTGAATATAACAAAGAACCCTACGTTATTTTCATAACATAGGGCCCTTTATAATCTATCGGTCTTCGTTTAACGAATACGTTTTGACAAATTATGCATCATACGGATCGCGCAATACGATAGTCTCGTCACGATCAGGACCTGTAGAAATAATATCTACTGGGCAATCGATTAATTGCTCGATACGTTTGATGTAAGCCTTGGCTTCTTCAGGTAGGTCGTCATAGCTAGTAATACCCACTGTTGAGCCTTTCCAACCTGGTAAAGTCTCATACTTAGGCGTTACTGACTCATAGAACTCGCCATCATGAGCACCAGCAAATTCTGTCTCAGGTAGCTCATAGCCTACCCCAATACGGATTTCATCTAGGCCATCTAATACGTCAAGTTTGGTTAGGCAGATACCTGATAATGAGTTTAATACCACAGCACGGCGAAGTGCTTCAGCATCAAACCAACCACAACGACGGGCACGACCGGTAGTTGCGCCAAATTCATGGCCTACTTTAGCTAGGTGAGCACCCACATCATCAAATAATTCAGTTGGGAACGGACCACTACCGACACGAGTGGTATAAGCCTTAGTGATACCTAATACATAGTCTAAGTATAATGGGCCAATACCAGTACCTGTTGATACACCACCAGCGGTTACGCTTGAGCTGGTAACGAAAGGATAAGTACCATGGTCGATATCTAGTAGAGTGCCTTGAGCGCCTTCAAACATTAAGTTTTTGCCAGCAAGACGCAATTGGTTAAGCTCTTCAGTCACATCACATACCAAACCTTTAAGCTCCTCACGCCACTCTTGGCATAAAGCATAGGTTTCATCGAAGTCGATGGCGTCAACTTTATAGTACTGAGTTAACTGGAAGTTATGGTATTCAATTAAGTTGCGTAGTTTTTCTTCTAAGTCATTGCGGAATAGATCAGCAAGTTTAATAGCACGACGTGCCACTTTATCTTCATAAGCTGGACCGATACCACGACCAGTGGTACCAATTTTGCCTGTGCCACGTTTTGCTTCACGCGCTTGGTCTAATGCAATATGGTAAGGAAGAATTAACGGGCAGTTTGGTGAGATTCTTAAACGCTCACGAACGGGAACATTATTGTCCTCAAGCTCTTTCATCTCGATTAATAATGCTTCTGGTGACAACACCACACCGTTACCGATAAAGCAGGTAACGTCATCACGTAAGATACCTGATGGAATTAGGTGTAGAACGGTTTTTTTACCATCTACTACTAAGGTATGACCCGCATTGTGACCGCCTTGGAAGCGTGCTACTGCAGAAGCTTTTTCGGTTAGCAAGTCAACAATCTTGCCTTTGCCTTCATCGCCCCATTGGCTACCAAGTACTACAACATTCTTTCCCATAACAAATCCTTAACCACTCGTATTGAACTGTAAAAATTAAATTGCGTCATTGTGGCGCAGTTATTTTGAGCCTTAAAATCAGCGTATACCTTCGTATAAAACAAAGTTTACACTGCTCTTAACACCCACTCACCATCATCTAAAACTAATTTGTGTGTCACATTGTTAGGTGCGTCACTGTCACACAGCGGGCGTACTACTCGGTGCCCTAAATCTCGTAACTCTGAAATCTTATTGGCCAAATCTTTTTCTAGCTTGGCGTTATTGTCACTGCGCACGCCTTGCATGTCCGCAAAACTCACTAAAACCAATTTCGACTCTGCCAATGTCATATAACGCTGTAAACGGGTAACTTCCAAACTAAACCCTGTCGCACTGCGCGAGGGTAGCTCTTCTGCAATGGCCGTCGGGACATTGTTCGCTGAATCAAAACTCTCACCATTAAAACGACCACCGCGTACTACTGCTTGAGATTCGTTTTCAAAGTAAGCGTTAAAAACGATACCCGTATGATAGTGATAACCCAGCTCAGTAATGTCTACACTGACATCGCTCTGATAGGTATCTCTGATATGACGGGCCATGGTTTGTACTTCACCGACTGCTTTAACAATAGCCGCATCATTAGTCGCTGTATCTGATAAGGCTTGCTTTAGAGCAACCATGTCATGACCATAGACAGCCAACTGATAAAAATCATTACCCATAGGCAAATCTTCACAGACCTGCTTTAGCTCAGGTAAGGCTTTATTGGCATACAGGTTCATCAATACTGAAGCATCATTGTCAGACAACCCTGCTAGATCTTTTAAACGCGCAAAAATAGCCACATGACCGATGTCTATGTGTAGATGTTTTTTTAGATTTAAATTATCGATGAGACAGTACAAAACATCAATTAACTCGATGTCTGCATCTAGACTATCACTGCCAAATATCTCAGCACCCAATTGCAAGGGCGTACGTGAACCAAACAGACCGTCCGGTAGGGTACGAATAACGTGACCGGCATAGCAATAACGAGCGATTTGGTTGGCTTTGCCCATTTTATTTAAGTGAGCATCAATACGTAATATTTGTGGGGTAATATCAGCACGTACCCCCATTAGACGACCTGACAGCTGGTCAATAATTTTAAAGGTTTGACGCTTTAAGTCCTCTGAGGCATTGCCTAACAATGACTCAGTAAACTCAATCATTGGCGGACAAATCAACTCATAGCCGCGGCTCACAAGCAGACGAGTTAACTTATAACGCAGCCACTCTTGTTTTTGTGCTTCTTCAGAGAGTAAATCACTGACACCATCTGGCAGCAACCAAATATTATCAATATCTGCGACATGGGCTAGTTTATCTGAAGACTGGCTTTGAATTTTGCGAGAGGTTGTAGAACTATCAGACACAAGTAATCCTTGTTTGGAGGCGACACTCATTATTTAAGTCGGTTCGCCATCACCAAATCGTTAGTTAAAGTGTATTAGTAAGTAATCGATATTTTGAGAATATACAATTATTTTGGGAATATACAATTATTTCGAGAATATACGGTTATTCTGAAAACCTACAGTTATTTCAAGAATAAAAAATACTGAAAAATTAAATCTCTGTACGGGCTAAGCCACAATAATTCACGCATTTGGCACTCTGTACATTTCGGCTGAGCACACAATTAAACGGCGTACACCGTTTTGCTATGAACCGTTTTGCTGTAAATAACTAAGTTCATTCTAAGCCCACTTGGTAAAAAAGTTACCAAGCCAATATGCTTAAATCATCTGCTGTTTGAGTAGATGCATTGGCCGACATTAAGCACTAAACTCATATCTTCAATGTCATTTTAACATGTCTTTATCATGCTATGGCCAAATCCGCTACTTAATGAGCTGATTAATTTATGACTTTAAGTCTAGCATAGCTCATCGCTTTCGCCTAGAGAAACCCCAGATAAAACTAAAAATTCCTTACAATCATTGTGTGGCTAAACTCAACTTTGCCTTTCTCTAAATACCTATGCTCTAATAAGCTCTAATAACCTTTTGTTGTGTAATTTTTTTCTATAATAATGACAGACTATACTGGCCATTTTAATTTATTAGTAGATTTAACTTATTGAAAAATAATCTTTTTAAACCACATTAACTTGCCAGTCTCTATAAATATAAATTGGTGAGATGTGTTACTATTTTGTTTAATTTTAGACCCCACTTACTCCAAACCAACCCTTTACAGTCAATTTAAGTCACTGTCTCATAGGGCCATATCATTGTGCTATCAATCCTAGGTCCTTATTTTTATTGAATAAACTGGACATTAAAAGAGAATTATTTATGCCCTCACATCATCCTGACCCAAATTTAAATCAAAGAAACGTTTTAGGCACTTTTTTGGCCAGCTGCTGTTTTGATCCCATCACTGGTTACTACCGTAACGGCTTTTGTCATACAGGCCCGCAAGATGTCGGTCAACACACTGTCTGTGCCAAAATGACCAGTGAATTTTTAAACTTTTCAGCCAAGACCGGCAATGACTTAATCACGCCTGTGCCTGAGTTTGGATTTCCGGGGCTAAAGCCTGGCGATTATTGGTGCATCTGTGCCTTACGCTGGCTCGATGCGCTAGACCACGATATGGCGCCCCAAATTAAGCTTGAGGCCTGTCATGAGAGCTTATTAGAATTGATAGATATGGAAACTTTAAAAAAATACGCCTTATAATGCGGCTCAAACTAGAGACCATAAGAAGTTATAACTTAAACAATCAGACTAATTTTTCGCGCTTCTCGTAGTTAATTAGCCCTGATTAACATAGCTCATAAACTTAAAATTACACCCGAACTGCCCTGCTTTGTTCTTAGAAGCCATGAGGATTCACTATGTCCGATCTAAAATATAAAGAAGAGCAACAGGCTCTGTCCTTTATGTCACCTACTATGCCGGTCTACGACCCAGATGCAGAGCGGGTAGAAGATTTTGAGCGATCGGGTATTAATGAGATAGTTAATTGCTGTGTTTATTCACGTAAAACTGGCGAATTCATTGAAAAGATAGAGCTAGACGAGGTCAGTAGAACATTGTCCAATAAAGGACAATTCATCTGGCTTGGTTTGTATGACCCCAGTATTGAGACCATCCAAGCGGTACAGAGGGCTTTTGATATTCACGAACTGGCGTTAGAGGATGCGTTTAACGAAAACCAGCGCGCTAAAATCGAAACCTATGGCAACGATTCCTTATTCGTCGTTGTAAGGACCGCTTACTTGGCCCAAAACAATATCCATTACGGAACTACTTCGATGTTCATGGGCAGTAATTACATTATTACTATTCGCACCGGCGCCTCAAGCTCTTATGCACCGGTTAGAGCTTATTGCCATCGACGTCCTGAAAAAATGTCTATGGGTCCGGTGTTCGTGCTTCATGCGGTGTTAGATTATGTGGTCGATAGCTACCTACCTATTACTGATAGCTTAGGGGAGTATTTAAGGGAGCAAGAACGTAATATTTTTTCTTATAAATTCAGTAAAGAGATTCTGCAAAGCTTATACACCTTAAAATCGCAACTGGTTCATATGCGCGCGGTGATGATGCCGGTACAGGACATCTGTAACTTCTTCATTAATCACAAAAAAAATGAACTGGTTTCTGTGTTCCCAAGTATTGCCAAGCCCTATTTTAGGGACGTCAATGACCATCTATTGCGCGCGATAGATGCAGTCAATGGCCTTAACGAGATGTTGAGTGTGGCAATGGATACTTATATGGCGATGGTTAATATGGGGCAGAACGAGGTGGTACGCAAACTGGCTGCTTGGGCCGGTATATTAGCTGTGCCGACAGCCGTTGCGGGAATTTATGGCATGAACTTCGACTTCATGCCAGAACTGCACTATCAATATTCTTACTTTATAGTGCTTGGCGCTATATTTTTAACATGTTTTATTTTATACCGTCAATTCAGAAAATCTGGCTGGTTAT
>Ga0208302_100250_pt1 | contig 14841 bp, 9 predicted proteins | sample 29_taG_FD_184103 | JGI IMG/M metagenome (GOLD analysis project Ga0208302, IMG submission 184103) | Marine viral communities from Cariaco Basin, Caribbean Sea - 29_WHOI_OMZ (SPAdes) (version 2) | ecosystem: Environmental > Aquatic > Marine > Oceanic | place: Caribbean Sea: Cariaco Basin | collected... | reverse complement strand
ATAAAGCTAATAGAACTATAAAATAGTCAGAACTATAAAATTATCAAAACTTTAAAGTTATTAAAGCTGTAAATTCTAAAAACCGCTAGAATAACCCCGTATCAAACCGTCCTTTATTTGTAAACTGCCTATATAATTGTCTGTTGATAGCTGTCTTTAGATGATTGGCTATGGAGGGCTGCCTTCTGCCTGTATACCTTGTTTCCCTAGGAATGTCGTTATGACTTCATCAGTTTCTAATTCTGTCTTACCTGCGCCTGTGATTAATTTTTTTAATAAATACTTTATTGATGCCTTTACTGGCATGGCCTTAGGGCTGTTCGTCACTTTAATTGCGGGATTAATATTCTCTCAAGTGGGCTTGGTACTCGACATGCCACTATTGATGGACTTGGGAAAGTTGGCTTCTCTGTTGATGGGGGCGGGTATTGGTGTCGGCATCGCTTATTATCTTAAAGCGCCGACTTTAGTGGTCTTTGCCTGTTTGGTGGCCGGTATGATGGGGGCCCATTCTGAAGCTTTAATGGCCGGCAATTTGTTCACAGCACAAACTGGGGCACCGGCAACCTTTTTGGCCATACCTGGTAACCCTATTGGGGCTTATTTGGCCACCGTTTTTGCCTATCGTGCGGGCAGTTGGATTCAAGGCAAGACCAAGCTCGATATTATCTTAGTACCCTGGGCCGTAGGTTTGGTGGCATTGGCAGTCTGCGCTTGGCTCAATCCACCGGTGGTTAGTTTGGTCAATAGTATTGGAGTGGGTATCGAAAGTGCCACCCATTTACAGCCGTTTATGATGGGTGTGGTCATTTCTGTGGTGGTTGGCTTGTTATTGACTATGCCTACCTCAAGTGCGGCCATTTGTATTGCCATTGGCTTGGATGGCTTAGCTGGCGGCGCGGCAGTGGTGGGCTGCGCGGCGCACATGATTGGCTTTGCCGTAGCCAGTTATAAAGACAATGGTGTGAGCGGGTTAGTTGCTCAAGGGGTGGGCACCAGTATGCTGCAGATTCCTAATATATTTAAAAAGCCGATTATTTTATTGCCGGTAGTGATTGCCAGTGCAATCGTCGGTCCTATCGCCACAGTTGGCTTTGGCTTAATGAGCACGGCCAGTGGGGCAGGTATGGGAACGGCAGGTTTTGTGGGCGTGTTTGGGGTGTTAGAGGCTTCAGCAGGGGTACTAAGCTCTAGCCAGATTTGGTTAGCCATTGCACTATTAATGTTTATATTACCTGCACTGATTGCAGGTTTAGTGGCTTGGCTGATGCGACGTGCTGGCTGGATTGAAGCGGGCGATATGAAATTGCCTTAAAGCTTCTTTTTTAATACTAAAAGCGTGTGATAGTCTTTTTGATAGTCGTAATATGAGTGGCAATGAAAACGCTGACAGTCTTAGGCAAAACTTGTTACCATGCCTTTATTAACTTTTATTCTTTTATCTCATTTCGTTCTTTTATTTTAATGTTAAATTTTCTGATTTAGGTGATTTTATTATGGCAAAAAATGCCCTTCAGGCTCAATTGCTAAAAGCAGGATTGGTCGACAGCAAAAAAGCCAAAAAGCTAACCAAACAAGCTCAGCATGCCAAGCGTACTGGCAATGCGGCGGATGCTGAAATTAAGCAATCAGTCGCACAGGCCCAAGCTGAGAAGTTAGAAAGAGACCAAAAACTGAATCAACAAAAACAACAGGCTTTAGAGGAGAAAACCTTAAAGGCCAATATTGTACAAATGATTCAACAGCATCAGATTACTGAGACCAGCGGCGATATCGAATATCGCTTTGTTGATGATTCTAAAATTAAAAAATTAAATATTACCCAGAAGCTATTTGATCAAATAGTGGCCGGTCACGTTAGCATCGCACGACTAGAGGAAGGCTATGCGTTATTGCCTCGTCCATTAGCAGATCGTATTAATCAGAAAATGGAAGGTTTTATCGTCGAGTCTAATGACAAGGCAGCGGATAAGCCGGCTGAAGATGATCCGTACGCGGCTTATGTTATTCCTGATGACTTAATGTGGTAGTACTAGGTTGTCTGTGCGGCAATAAAGAACAAAGCACGTAGCTTGGGCTGTATAAAACCTTGGTGCGTAACGTTTATGTATAGCGATAAAAAAGAGGCTCATCATGATGAGCCTCTTTTTTAGGTTTAAGTTTTCGCTTTTTCCCAAACCAATCCTAGCAATCCTAGCGCTGATGTGTCTCCGCTAGATTTATTAAGTTACCCGCATAGTTCATGATATGGAATATCTCGTTTTGTTCACTGGTGCTTGTTACCAAGCGCGCTCCTGGACCGCGAGCATAAATGCTGACATCTTCAGCAGAGTGAGTTTCAGATTTTAACGGTACTAAGGCTTCTTGATGGTATCCAGAGGCTAAGGTATTCACCTTCATTAAGTCATGATTGTCACGACCACTCACTGCCTCTTCATCATAGACCGCATCGGCATCGGTCTCATTACTCAAGTTATGAAAACCAAGACCGTTGGCGTAGCTCAGCGTGGTATAAGGCTTATTGTCGGCGGCCAAATCGAAGGTAGACTTAGGCTCACCATGTTCGTCATTACCGGTGACTTTACCTAATATTGGGTTACCACGAGTCGGGTAGCCTGCCAGGTGTAGGACATGGCTGTGGTCGGCGGTCACAATGATTAAAGTGTCTTGTGGTGAAGTCTTACGCATGGCCGCATCTACTGCTTTTGAGAACTCGATAGTATCTGTCAAAGCGTTATAAGCGCTGCCGGCATGATGCCCGTGGTCAATACGGCCTGACTCAACCAGCATAAAATAACCGTCTTTATCTTGGCTTAATAAATCAATGGCTTTCACTGTCATCTGGGTTAGAGAAGGCTCGCCTGATTTATCATTTTGACGATCTGCTTCGTATTGCATGTGTGAGGCGTTAAATAAGCCCAGCACTTTTTTAGTGTTGGCCGGTAGCGCATCAAATTGGGCTTGATTTTGCACCAAAATGCCACCTGTTTTTTGTTGCCATACTTGGGTCAAATCTTTTTGATCCAGACGTTTACCAGACTTACCTTCAAGGTCAGTCGTGGTCTTAGCGATAAAGTGACGGCGACCGCCCCCAAACGCCACATCCACATAAGGCGACTCAACAAATTGAGTGGCAATGTCTTTACAGCCGTGACGTTTGGCTTCATCAGTGAGCTTATCATCACTCTCCCAATTACGCTCAGAAGTTTTGGCATAGGCCGCAGCAGGGGTAGCATGAGTGAGTCGAGCAGTGGTCACAATACCGGTCGCTTTACCCGCCATAGAAGCAAGTTCAAGCGCAGTGACTAGTTTGGCATTTTGCTCGCCTTTATCACCCGCGCACGTAGCACGGTTGGCGCGATCAGTTACTGCCAGTACACCCGCTTTGGTCTTAACCCCAGTTAGCATTGCAGTAGCGGTACCCGCAGAGTCTGGAGTCTGCTGATTGGTATTGTAGGTTTTGATAAAACCGGCATACGGCATTTTTTCAAATGACAGTAAGTTCTCCTCTCCCGAGTGCCCTTTACTTTGACCCTCTAAAATACGAGCGGCCGTCACGGTGGATACACCCATACCATCACCAATAAATAGAATAATATTTTTAGCTTGACCGTGTTCATTGTTAGCTTGTTGGCGCGCATCTGTTATGATTTTTTTAACTTCTGCTTCGTTTTGTGCCACTTTTAATGCGCCCGCATTGAACCAAGCTTTGCTTTCTCCATTAAGGGGCGCCTCTATCGTAGTGGCTGTTGTTGTTGTGGGATGGGTAGCCATCGTGCCACAGCCTGTCAGAGTGGCTAACAGTAAGGTAACGCTTGTGGTTAGTAACGTTTTAGCAGACATGTTTTTATTATTTAGCTTTGTGCGATGCAACATAAGATTTCTCCGGTCGGTGTGCGACTTAATATTTTTATTTAGTTATTTTTTTATCTATAGGTTTTATTTTTTAATAAATAGGCCAGATCATTGCTAGCCGCTATTTAGCCATAACTCCAAGACCTAAGGCTTTATTAATCACATGAAACACCACATTCTGTTCCATCACACCTTGTACATAAGCTGAGCCTGGACCCATAGCGTGCAGGGAAACATCTTCACCAGCATGTGATTCTGAATCCAGTGGCACTAACGCTTCTTGATGGAAGCCTGGCTGGGTGGTATCGATGGCACTGATATCACGACGACCTGCTTCAGGATCAGCATCATAAGCAGCGTCGGCATCGGTTTCTTGACCAAGGTTACGATAGCCGAGACCATTACCGTAGCTAAGTGTGGTATAGGGCTTATTGTCTAAGGCAAGATCAGGTATAGACTTTGGTAAGCCATGCTCATCCGTACCAGATACTTTGCCTAAGATAGGATTACCACGTTGAGGATAACCGGCAATAGTAAAGACATGACTGTGATCTGCAGTGACCATGATTAAAGTGTCATCACCTACCATTTTCTGAGCAGTATCAATGGCTTCAGAATATTCAATAGTGTCTTCTAAAGCGTTATAAGCATTACCTGCATGGTGTGCGTGGTCGATACGTCCCGACTCGACAACCAAGACATAGCCTTTGCCGGTTTTGGCGCTGCGGTTTTCCAATAGCTGTACGGCTTTAGCAGTCATTTCAATCAGTGACGGTTCACCAGACTTATCATTGCCACGGTCGGACTCATACTGCATATGTGATGAGTTAAATAATCCCAGAACCTTATCGGCATCATTAGCAATGGCATTAAAGCCATTTTGATCTTCCACATAGACTCCGCCGGTGCGAGCTTTCCATAGGTCTACAAGGTTTTGACCGTCGGTACGTTTGCCTTTTTTACCTTCGTTGTCGATAGCGTTGTTACTGATAAAATGACGACGACCGCCACCAAATGCGACATCAATACCATCGCCTTGACCTGGCTGTGTGCCGAATTCAACGAATTGGGTGGCAATGTCTTTACAGCCATTCATCTTGGCTTCATCGGTCAGCTTGTCATCACTTTCCCAGTTACGCTCAGAGGTCTTAGCATAGGTAGCGGCTGGCGTGGCATGAGTAAGACGAGCAGTGGTAACCACCCCAGTTGACAGGCCTTGAGCTTCTGCGTATTCAAATAGTGTGGTTAATTCACGGCCTTTTGAGCTGGCACAATCAGCGCGTAGGGCGTCTGGCGCTATATTCAGAACACCTGCACGGGTTTTTACCCCAGTGACCATTGCGGTCATCGTTCCTGCAGAGTCAGGGGTTTGTTGATTGGTATTGTAGGTTTTGATTAAAGCGGTATTGGGATAACGCTCAAAGCTTAAATAGTTCTCTTCACCGAGCATCCCTTTTTGTTGACCATCCAAAATTCGAGCAGCGGTTAAGGTTGAGATACCCATACCGTCACCGACGAACAAGATGACATTTTTGGCGTGACCCAAATCCTTACTTGCAGAAACTTTGTTTTTGACACTGGCTTGTGCCTCTGTGAACCAAGGGCTAGTCATTTGATAATCAGGCAACACTTTTGCCATTGCTGCGCCACACATTCCCGTTAAGGTTATCGCCACTAATGTGGTGTATGCTTTTTTGAGAATAGGGTGGTGGGTTATGCCAGTTTTTTGAAGGGTCATATTATTATCCTAAGTAAGCCGTCTGTATGTGGATTCATTATTTGGAGTTGTTATTTAGATTATTTTTTATACTTAATCTTTTTTAACAGTTTGGTGTTACAAGCTGGTTACTTTATGGAAAAATATGAGAAATACTGTAAATCAGAAAATAGAGCCTATTTAGAAAAAAGTAAAAGAGTTACGTCAATTTGAGGACTATATTGAATACTTTCTAATACTTCATTGGCTAAATTAAAACTATCTCAGCGATGCTTTTTATATGCCCGAAGCAAATTGGGGAATGGCTAAAGGAAGATGATTCGTATGCTATTTATAGCAGTCCTGATAATCATCGTATGATGAAAGGGTGTTGCCTAGTAATTTGCGATTTCAGCAATTTTTATTGAAAGCGATTTATTTTTGGTGATTTTCAGTTAGATAACTTTTATTTAAACACATTAAAAAAAATAGGTAGCGTAAGTTAATATTACATACTGAATACAGTAGTATCTTGTTTTATAAATGCAATCTGCTACTATCAAGTTAAGACCTATTTAAGCAAGCTATGGACCAGTTTTAATGGGCTAGCTTGCTTTATCACATAAGTCCCGATAATACGTTATTGCAATTTATCGCAACGTTTAATCATAAAGTGTGTACTATAAAATTTGTAGTTATAAAATAAAATAAAGGAGTCAGACATGGCTAATAATTCTAAGCTAAAAGAAATGAAGAAAGACCTGAAAAAAGACATCAAAAAAGCAGAAAAGAAAATTGAGAAGAAAGTAAAAGAGCTTGATAAGCTTAAAGATAAAAAAGTAAAAGAGCTTAAGAAAGACAAAAAAGCTAAGAAAGACAAAAAATAAGCGTCATAAATCGCTTATCAAAAAAGAGGTCAGCATTGCTGGCCTCTTTTTTTATTTAAAAATAAGCGTTTTAGAGACAGTGCCTATACGCAGTATCAACAAAGCTTACGAAAAACAAAACCTGTCACCTATTTAATAAAGTAATGATTTGCTAAATTAAATGAGTGGTAAAGACAAAGAAAAAAGAATAAATAACAACCGATTAAGCTGGGTCATTAAAAATTAAGTTAGTTCATTAAAAATAAGTAGCCAAGTTAAATAGAAAGATCTAACCCTTTTAACCCTAACTGTATAAGTTTTTAGCTATATAAACTCACTATAAACTAGGAAAATAATAATGAATATTAAAGAGACATTAGACAGCTTCAAAGAGGCTTTAGGTTTTGAGGCACAAGAGACAGAAGATGGTGTTTACATTCCCGCACAAACAGCGCTAAAACTAGCTGCCCCTGAAAAGACCAATTATGATGATACCGATTATGAAACGCCTTATCAGGGTGACAAAAAGATACTGATGGTCTGTACTCAAGAGCAATATATGACCATGGAAAATGGTAAGAAATTTGATACAGGTAATCATCCTGTTGAGATGTTTGTGCCACTGCTACATTTTAAAAAAGCAGGGTTTGAGGTGGATATCTTTACGCCTACTGGGGAATCAGTGAAAATTGAGCAATGGGCCATGCCCAATGAAGATGAAAAGGTAAAAGAAATTTATAGCAGTTACCAGTCAAAACTTGAAACGCCACAGAGTATAGAAGACTTTGTGAAAAATAAAATGGCTGACAGTGAGAACTATGCTGCTATCTTTATCCCAGGTGGACATGGCGCGATGCTTGGCTTACCAGAAAACAAATATTTGGGTGAGTTATTGCGTTGGGCTCACGATAGCGACTTATACACCTTAGTTATTTGTCATGGTCCTGCTGCATTATTATCTGCTAATTTAGACCGTCCAGAAGGGCTTGAGGCTGACGGTAACCGTTCATTTAACAGCAACTTTATCTATAAGGATTACGATATCGTGGCTTTCCCAGATATGATGGACAAGCAACTGCCTAAGATGGGCTACTTACCCGGTGAGATGCCTTGGTACTTTAATGAAAAGTTGGAAGCACTAGGGGTTACCATCACCAACAAATTGGCTTCGGGTCATACCCATCAAGATAGAAAGCTAATTTCGGGAGATGGTCCACTGGCGGCCAATGATTTTGGTAAATTAGCCACAGAGACGCTGCTAAAAAAAGTGAAGTAGGGTGACAGTTTTACCTTAAATATAAGATCTGATAGACAAGCCCTTAGAAACAGACTGCCAACGGCAACTCTGGTTTCTAAGGGCTTTTTTATGGATGCAAACTTTTATTTAGTGCTTTGATTTAGTAAGTTGCATTTATGACCTTTTTAAAGACTACTGACAACAGAATAAGTAAATTGGAGTGGATTTAATAATTAAATAGCCATCTAATTTATGTATTACTTAGGAAGTTTGAGCCACTTGTCTTCGATACGTTGATATTTCAGCATAATAATATCACTGAGATAATTATTGGTGACATGCCAAGGGTAGCGGTCGCCTTGCTTCGGCAATACATCTTCGGCTCGGCGTATATATCCGGCACTTAACGCGCCCATAACCGTATCAGACTGCTTGATGGCAGTATCACCATCAGTGGCTATTGAACTCGGCACAAATGTATTGTGGCCGTTTTGCTGCATATGACGCAATAAACGGACGATATAGTCGCAGGCCAAGTCGATTTTCAGGGTCCAAGAAGCATTGGTATAACCGAATAACACTGCTAAATTAGGGGCATTTTCTACCAGCACCGCTTTGTAGGTCATGCGCTGATTCACTTGTACCCTCTCTCCATCGATTATCACTTGAGCACCCCCCAACATTTGTAGCTTCAGTCCTGTGGCGCTGACAATAATATCTGCCTCTAGATGACGTCCTGAAGTTAATTGGATACCGCTGTCTGTCATATATTCTATGGTATCGGTCACAATTTCAGCATTAGAGGTCTGTAGTACTTTGAACAAATCCCCGTCAGGGACTGCACATAACCTTTCATCCCACGGGCCATAGCTTGGTTGGAAGTGCTTGATATCGACATCGCTACCTTTGAGCTCTTTTTTGGCTCGGCTGATTAGCCCTTTTTTCATAAGGGTAGGTGCGACTTGAGCAAAACGATACAGACCTTGTTGGGCAAGAATATTGCGCCAACGTACCAAAGTATAAGCGGTTTGAGTATTTAGGTTAAAGCGTTTGCTCAGAGTGTTTAAGCTATCATCTTCACTGGGCACACTACCGATATAGGTAGGCGAACGCTGCAACATTGTGACATGGGCGGCGCTCTGCGGAGTCTGGCTAGGGGTTGTAGGGTTGGGTTGCAATAAAGCAGGGACTAAGGTGACCGCTGTGGCGCCACTGCCAATTACCACCACTCGTTTATTGTCATAGACGATATCATCTTGCCACTGTTGAGGATGAATGATTTGACCTTTAAACTGCTCTTGACCGGTAAAGTGAGGCTGATAACCTTGATCAAAGTCATAGTAGCCGGTAGCACCGATAATAAAACGGCTGGTGATGGTTCGAGTGTTGCCACTATTGACGTCAACTAAAGTAGCCGTCCAATACTTTCGCTCGCTTGACCATTCAATTTGCGACACATTGGTATTAAACTGAATCAGCGAATCAATAGAGCCTGCTTTGGCCGTGTCTTCAATATAGTTTTTGATAGAAGCAGCATCTGCTAATGTCTTTTTACCCATCCAAGGGCGGTGCGCAAAGCCAAACGTGGTCATGTCCGAGTCTGAGCGTACGCCAGGATATTTGAATAAATCCCAAGTACCGCCGATAGCACCTCTTTTTTCGACGATGGCCACTCGTCCTTTTTTTAGAGACTTAGACAGTCGTTTGTCTCGGGAAATATGGGTCGCCATATCAATACCTGAGATGCCTGCCCCAATAATTAAGATATCTAACTGTGGCTTGTTGCTGATAAACGGCACGCTTGGCAGCAATTGGCGCACTCTGGCTGAGGCACGTCTGGGTATATTCGGTAAAGCTGGCAGCTGCGGTAGTCTATCTGCCAAGGTAAAAATAGGGGTCATTTCTATCGCTTCTGATTCCTTAAGAATAGAAGTCGAGGTCGTAGTTGACGGGGTCGAGGTTTTAACAATCGTTTTTAGCTTAGATAACAGACGCATAATTCATCCTTGAGTCTTATGACATGGGTAAAACAGGTCATAACATAGGGTCGGGCATAGAGTAGACAGATAGACTCTCTTTAACATTCATTATGCGTGCTAAATTAAGATTTCGCCAGTTTCTTAAAAGATAAGTCTAAAGATAGGTAAGTGCCAAACAAGATAACCATAGAGCCGACAATAGCAAAAACATCCAAAGATTCATCCAGCAAGATATAACCAAAAATAATGGCAAAAATAGGAATGACCAACGTAATACTGGTGGCTCGAACGGGACCAATGTTTTTGATCAGTTGGTTCATAAATATCAGAGCAATGGCAGTTGATATTACCCCAATACAGAGGATTGAAAACCAAGCTTTTAGACTGATAGACTGACCGTAAGGAAAGGCGTAAATACTGACTGGTAGCATCACCACACTGGCTATAATCAGTGACCCTGCGGTAATGGCAATCGGGGAAACATGACTCAGATAGTTTCGAGTGAGGTTAGCGCCTGCGGCATAGCCAATACAGGCAAATAATGCCAGCCCCATCGGCAATAGTTGTGAGCCAAGCGGCGCATTGTCTGCTGTACTGGAGGCAAATAAGCCCATGAAAGTTTCGCTCATCAATATCACCACCCCGATAATACCAATGGCCAGACCCAGCAGCTGCTTTCTAGACAGTCTGTCCTTAAAGAACATACTGGCAATAACCCCACTCATCATCGGAACAGACGCATTCAATACGGCCAATACCCCGGCGTTGACTGATTTTGCGGCAAATCCAAACAAGGTAAAAGGAATGGCCGTCGAGAACAGACCAACGACCGCTAGCATTTTCCAGTGCTTGAGAATACCTTCTCTATTTTTTGGATTAAACAGAACAAACAGTAACATGGTCAGACCGGCTAAGACCACACGAAGACTGGCAAAGCCCACCGAACCAAATTCAGGCACACCGATTCGATAAAATATAAAGGACAACGACCACATAAAGGCAAGGCTAATAAACGTGATAAGGTCGCGCTGAGTCACTGTAACATCCTATGTTAACAAAAGAGGTAAATAAGCACATACTAGGCTATGGGTCAGTTATTACGCTCTATAATATTGTACTAGTGTAAAATTATTAGTGATTATAATCACATTGGACCCTCAATAGCAGAACTATTTTTCTGTTAAATCGTTTGGTTTGTGTGCCTATTTGTCTATAGGCCTATATGATTATCGGTCAGACCTATGTGACTATTTGTCTATCTGCCTTTATTCTTATCTAATTGCTTGTCTATGAGTCTTTATTGCTGTCTGTCCTTTAAACATTGGTGTATTTACTGGCCTCGGGCATCCAACGATGAATAAGCTGGGTCACTTCTGCTTTGCGCTGATCGTCGTTAATTAAGCGTTTGGCCAGATGGCTGGCAATCATTAATAAGTTTTCATCACGGCTGAGATCAGACACATAGTAGCCCACATTACCGGTCTGACGTTTGCCCAATAGCTCGCCCGGTCCGCGCAGTTGTAAGTCCTTTTGAGCAATAACAAAGCCATCGTTACTGTCACGCAGTACATTAAGGCGCTCAATACCCGTCTCTGATAAGGGCGTTTGGTACAACAAGACACAGAAGCTTTTGGTCGAGCCACGACCGACTCGACCACGTAACTGATGCAGCTGTGATAGACCCAATCGTTCTGCGTTTTCTATGACCATTAACGAAGCGTTAGGCACATCAACACCGACCTCAATCACGGTAGTGGCCACCAATAAATCAAGCTCGCCATTTTTAAAGGCAGCCATAACCGCTTGCTTTTCAGCACCCTTCATTTTGCCATGTACCATACCAATACGGATGTCTAAGCGCTCGCTTAAATCAGCGTAAGTTGCCTCCGCTGCTTGTGCATTTAAAGTATTAGAGTCATCCACTAGCGGACAGACCCAATAAGCTTGTTTGCCTTCTTTACAGTTGATAGCAATGCGTTCAATCACCTCATCGCGGCGCGCGCGGTCAATAGTGACCGTAGTAATCGGGGTGCGACCAGGAGGCAGCTCATCAATAATAGAGGTGTCCATGTCGCCATAGGCACTCATTGCCAAAGTACGCGGAATCGGAGTAGCGGTCATAATGAGCTGATGTGGTGTACTGTCAGCCACCCCTTTGTCAGTCAATGCCATGCGCTGCTCGACGCCGAAGCGGTGCTGCTCATCAATAATGGCTAGCCCCAACTTGGCAAATACTACGGCATCTTGGAATAGGGCATGGGTACCGACCACCACTTGCACCTCATTTTCAGCAACAGCTTCTAAAGCTTCACGGCGCTGCTTGGCAGTTTGCTTGCCCGCCAACCAGCCGACCCCTATACCTAAGGGTTCAAACCATGACTTAAAGTTAATTAGATGTTGCTCAGCAAGAATTTCAGTCGGTGCCATCACTGCCACTTGCCAGCCACTGTCTAAGGCATAACATGCGGCTAATGCCGCCACTAGAGTTTTACCGGCGCCCACATCGCCTTGTACCAAGCGTAACATAGGCACAGAAGTGGCCATGTCACTGGTAATTTCGTTAATCACCCGATCTTGAGCTTTGGTTAAGCTAAAGGGCAAGTTGGCCAATAGCCTGTCTGCGAGAGAGCTATGTTTATCGCACTTAGGCGCTTTGTGCTGATGTAGCTGCTTGCGGCGATATAGCATACTTAACTGATGCGCCGTAAGCTCTTCCACAATCAAGCGCTGGCAAGCAGGATGTACCCGGTCTTTTAACTGTGTCAATTGAGCCGCTTGCAAACCAATATCGGTGTGCATCGGCGGTGTATGGATTAAGGTCAGCGCCTCAAATAAAGTCAGCGTCTGCCAACTCGGTGCTTGGGGTGAACTACTAGGATTGGTTGGTGTGACAGGGGTACTCGATAACGGCAAACCATAACTGTTTTTGGGTAAGGGTGCGGGTAAATGATTGACCGCTTCCCAGTCTGCGCTATTGAATACGCTTAGAGGCAGCCCTTGCTGATGCACGGTTTGTAATGCTAGCTTAAGTAAGGTACGTAATTTGTTTTGGTGCAGGCCCTTTACCGTCGGATAAATGGGCTGTAGCCCAGTATTAATGACTGGGGCACCGGGTGACACGATGCTGTATTCAGGGTGCGCCATTTGAATGCCATAACGGCTAATTTTGACTTCACCAAACAGCCTTAAACGTGTGCCTAAGGTCATGGTTTGTACCAAGCCTGCGTAAACTTTGAAGAATCGCAATTGCAGAGCACCTGTTGCATCTTCGATTACCACCGTCATGCCGCTGCGTTTGTTATCAACATAGGTGACTTCGCCTTCGATAAGGGCGGACTGACCATCTTGTAACTCATTGATATTGACCAAACGGCTGCGGTCTTCATAGTCACGTGGCAAGTGTAATAGCAAGTCGAATAAACGCTTAATGCCCAGCTGCTCAACTTGCCCTTCAATTTTACTACCGACGCCCGCTAAGACATGCACAGGCAGGTCTACGGCTGTGGCCACTCTGGTTGTGTTTGTGCTGTTTTCTGGGATGTTAGGAGATGATATCGGCATAATTAGCCTCTTTGATAGCGTTATTAAAGGCCAAGTAGGGACCTAGAAATAGGGCATTTAGACAAAATTTTTACAGTATTTACCTAAGATTATAGAGTATATTGCTGCGATTCTTCAGAGGGAATTGGTTATCTGTTATCCGCCTCAACATTTTTGGGGTGTAGACTGTTATGATAGGCACATAACACGTATAGTATAGGCTGAGCCAATAGGGCATTATCGGTGGTTTTATCCTTTGATGAATGTGGTTTATATTGCCCTCTAAACAAACGTGGCAATTCATTTGCCCTTTTCAGTGAATTCTTTTACCCTCTTGTACAGTTTATGACTGTTTTATCAGTTAAGACAGAACAGTATTATTGATACCGACCTGCTGGCATGTAATGCTGAGCAGGTTTTTGATTAATTACCCTAAGTTACCAGTAATCGGAGCGGTCATGCGAGCCTCAACCCAACACGTCCAAGATAGATTAAATCAGCCCTATAACGAGCAGCAAGCGTCTTTGATGCCGATTGGTACTGCTGTGATTGTGGCTTGGTTGGCAGGGGCGATGTTTATGTTATCGCTTGCCCCCTATGGGTATTGGATTATCGCATTAATCTCTCCTGCCTTATTGTATGCTTTACTGTTGTCTCCTATGTCCAATAAACGGGCGTTTATCATAGGTGAGGCTTACGGTATGGGGCTTTGGTGTGTGGGTGCATTCTGGCTGTATACTTCAATTCATGACTATGGTGACATACCTGCGCCTTTAGCTTTGTTGGCAATTGCGGTGATGGGCCTAGGTATGGGTCTGTTCCATGGCTTTATGGCTTGGATTTTTAACCGTTTTGTGGGCAAACAGCCTTTGGCTTTTGCGGCCCTTTGGGTGTTGCAAGAGTGGATGAAAACATGGTTTTTAACCGGTTTCCCTTGGTTGTTTGTTGGCTATGCTTTTACCGAGCAGCATTGGTTGTCTTCATTGGCACCGGTAGCTGGGGTATTCGCGGTGTCTTTTGTGGCAGTTTTATTGGCCACAAGCTTGGTGGATGTTTTCCGCAAACGCGCCGGTTATCTGGTAGTTGCCGCCCTGTTTTTAGCAGTGAGTATCGGGCTTTGGCTGGTCAATCCTGCATGGACCCAGCCCAAACAAAATACCCCCAACCTGAAAGTATCTTTGGTACAAGGTAATATTCCTCAGGATTTAAAATGGTTAACCGAATACCGTTATAAGACCCTTGAGATTTACGCCACGCTGAGTAGGACTGAGTGGGGACAAGATTTGGTTATTTGGCCTGAATCTTCTATTCCGATGTTTCAGACCGAAGCTTGGCCGTTTATGACGGAAGTGGTCAAAGTTGCTAAGGAAACAGACACCACTTGGGTAACCGGCATTCCTTATAAAGATGAAGCGGCTTATAACAAAGAAACCGATAAATACGCGCCTTTTTATAACAGTGTGATTGCCTTAGGGGCGCAAGCAGAAGGGCTGTATAAAAAACAAAATCTAGTTCCTTTTGGAGAATATATCCCGTTCCAGGGGGCATTAGATTTATTCCCAGGCTTGGCAGGCAGTCAAGAGGTTCTGAACTATAGCCGTGGTCCTGAAAATCAATCTCCTCTAAAGGTGAGAGGACATAACTTAGGGTCAGCGGTATGCTACGAAG
>Ga0208302_100248_pt1 | contig 14885 bp, 15 predicted proteins | sample 29_taG_FD_184103 | JGI IMG/M metagenome (GOLD analysis project Ga0208302, IMG submission 184103) | Marine viral communities from Cariaco Basin, Caribbean Sea - 29_WHOI_OMZ (SPAdes) (version 2) | ecosystem: Environmental > Aquatic > Marine > Oceanic | place: Caribbean Sea: Cariaco Basin... | reverse complement strand
AGCGACAGGTGATGAAGAAAAAGCGGCTATCACTCGTGCTGTTTCGCCCGTTGCATGGCAAAATATCAACTTAAGCGGGACGTATAACTTCACCAATACCGGAAAATTGCCTGATATTAGTGAAATTACGAAGCCAATCGTGGATGATTAAGCTTGGAAACGAAAGTAACCCACAGCTGGAGGCTATATAATACAAAGCCTGTAGCATTCTATGTTACTTTAGAGGGGAAAATCCCTAGAACCCCTCTAAAGATAACGCTTTGCTCAGCGAAAAATAGGAGCGTAGCGAGTAAGTTTTCCGTGTGCAGCAACTTATTATACGGCATTCAAACCGGATCTGATTTCAATATCACCGATATCAAGCTTTATACTTTTCGTATTCATCTAAATACAGCCGCTCTGACTCATCACGAAACTGGCTTCGTCTATTGTGTAAATCATTAAGCTTTTCACTGATACTTTTATATATAATTTGATGAGCTTGGTTCTTTAGGTTATCTTCATTGTACTCATCGATTTGGAAGTTCTCCTCTAGAGCCGCATTAACTAACTTCAGAAGAATTGTCTTATCTATTTTATCGACAGTTTCATACGTACCGTCTTCTGTCAGGAAGTGTCCCTGACTATTTTCAATTTTTAATGCTTTCATAGCCGCCTCTTCTATCAACATAAGCTTCTTCGCCAGCCTCCAGTGTGTTCATGGTAACCTGAAAATTGTTTATTGTTTTTCCGTCAACTGAACAAAGTTCTTTGTCAGATGGATACCCTGAATACCTTCTATATACGATCTCATCACCTTCAATCTCTTTTGATGTGTACATTATATAATCTGCATTGATTGAAGCTCCAACTGTACTATTATGGGTGACAACGACTACCGGCATTGTCTTAGAGATCTCTTTCAGCATCTGATTGGCTTCGCCTTTTAGGAAAAGGTTATCAAACGACGACTCTGGTTCATCTATCAGCAGATAATCAAAGTTTTGTGCATCTTTGATCTCCTGTAAAAGACGAAATTCAGACCTTTCACCACCTGACACCTTGAATCCATCTTTGTTGAGTATTTCATATTCAATGCATGCAAAGTACTTATAAAACTCGGATGGAGTCCAGGCACCATTCTCCTTCAATGCGATGAGATACTTATAAGGTGAAGCATATTCGCTATAGGCGTCGCTGAAGCCAACCCTTTGTCCACTTACACGCAAAATTTCGCCAGCACCTTTAAATGCTCGCTGCTTGCAAACCACTTTAAATCCCTGAATATTTTCCTGAAATATTACTTTCTCAGTTTGCAGCAACTGTGTAATTTGGTTGAATTTTAAAACCTTCCTGTGCTCAATCATAACCCTGTATAGGTCGACATCTTTAACTTGTGTCGCTGATGTCCTTAATTGAAGCTTACTTTTTACATCTCTAACGATGTCATTTACAAAACTTCTCTTCTTTCTTTCATACGCTTTTGACCACAGAAGCTCAATTAACTCCAATGCCAAAGCTTTCAAGTTATTTACATCAATATGTTTATCAATGATTTCTCTATATTCTATGTTATCTATCAGTTGTCGAACAGAACCGATAAGATTTCCAAGCCCCTTATCTTGGGCCACTTCAAATTGTGTTTCATTAAAGAGAGCTACTTTAGAGAATGCGTCAAATTTCTCTGCCTCTTCTGCCGACCTTAGAAGTGTTGATAGATAATCCTCTACCTTTCGTTGATTAACTCTAATATCAACATTTAACACATCATCGATAACATTCTTGAATGGAGTCAGATGCTTATCAGCGAATATACTCTTCTTCCGAGCAACATCGTCATTGAACTCTTTTTCGTAATTAACGTCATCTCTTTGAACAAGTGAAAATTGTTGAATATATTTCACATTATCGCAGTCATTGCTTATCTGAGTTAGCGTTTCAGTCTTCCCTGAAGATCGTGCTCCTATAACGACATTAAGTCCGGTGGATAGTTTTTGACCATCGTCAAAAATCTGAAATAGTGAATTCCCATCTGACCTTGATAGAGCCACTTTATTTCTATCACGCAAGCTATGTTTCAATGAACTAAGGGAAATATTTCCACAGTCGATATATGTTTGTTTGGATGGGAACTTGCGCATTCCTTCACGAATTCTTACATCACTAAAAAGAACGGGTGTTAATTCTGTGTCATCTTTAGCCAAACGAATAAACTTTTTGGGGCTATCAACTTCACCAGCAGATATGAGTTCACCCATTTGATCAACTGTCTGTCGCGAGATGGATGGCTTTTTTTCATAATGGGGGATTAGTAAGTATTTATTGAGGTCACCAAAAATATGAAACAACTCATCTACGCTAATAAAGTCACCGATTACCTTGATTTTCTCAGTTACGGCTTGGGTTTTGATTTGAAACTCATCTAAATTTTCATTTTCAGAGATGAGAAGAATATGACCTTTAGCTAGATTTATTTCGATACCTGGAAACACAATACAGTCAAGCGCTTTATCTATTTCTCTGAATTGTGCTAAATCGAATACGTCATGATTTGTTATTGCTATAGCGTCGAGTTCGGCTGTTTTAACATACTCTTCTAATTTCTCTAACGAAAAATCAAAGTGAGCATCACTAATCGTCGGCACAGTATGCATGTGAAGGTCAATTTTCTTCAATTTTTTCTCCACATATAATTAGAAGACCGTGCGATTCGAAACGCACATTCGCACAATGCCGTATAACTTATTATAAAGAATTCATAGTAAGACGCAGCCATACTCATCCCTAAGTTCCCAATATAGTTTATTGATAACAATACCTTACACTTGATTATATGCTGATTTCCAATTATTTATTTGATTGTTACTGTAAACTCACAGTAATTCCAGCGCTGCTTTATACCAAACCCGCCATTGGTGCGGCATCCGTGAACATTTTTGGTTTTACAATGTGTTACTGAGAATTCTCAGTAATTCGAGAACACATGAATTAAAGTAATTTCAGCTAATTTGATGGGCTTTAATAAGAGTTGAGAAGGTCAGCTATGGGATATTCCCCTCCTATAGAGAACGCGCCGTTCACTTCCGCTATTCGCTTATAGCCGACTTCTATCACTCAAAGGCGCGGCTACGAAGTATTCCGGCAATCGCGACTTTCTATGTTTGATACAAATAATTATTAAGAACTTCAACTAACTCAAGTGCTTCACTTTTTGACAGATAAGGTATCTTTATAGTTCTAGCCCAAAAGAAAGTTTTACCCGTTTTTAGTTTCACTTGTGAAAAAGGCATAGCCAACATTCTGTTATCCTTCCGGTTCGGGGTAGGAGTCAAAAATTCTACATCTCGATACAGAGTTTCACTGTCTAGAACTTTAATCTCACCTTTTACTTTTGCGGCAGCAATTAAGCCGCACCATTCGTGCGAAAAGAAAACAATGTCGTCTACATGAATATCGTGAACAAAATTCTTTGCGTCACCATATGCTTCAAGACGACTATTATCTATCATCGACCAAATAGAGTTCTCGTCCCAACGGCGATTTGTGTCGAATATTACGCCTTTCACATCTCTTGGGTTTTTGTGTTGATCATGTGGAAGTGCAAAGAATTCAAGGTAATTTTCTCCAGCGAGTTCATAAAACCTATATGGTAGGAAATAAATAGAAATACCGTTTTTCTTCCAGTAATTAACGTGAGAAATTAGTGATTGATCGGCTGCACTGCCGATAACAAATAGATGTTGTTTATTGTTCATTTTTTCAGGCTCTAGTTCGTGCTCAAGGCCGAAAGCTTCTTTGTGAGCTTGAACTAGAGACGTTTCGTTTTGACTATGCCGTATAAATTTTTCTTCTAATTTTTGGTAGCTCCATTGACCAGCATTTTGCATGTATCTTAGAGCTTGATTGACGGCGTCTTCCCCATCAGTTGAACGCTTTAAGCTAAACAATAATAATTCACCTATTTCATTGAGAGCATATATATCCGCCCCTACTGGCCGCTGCTTTCGCTGAAACGCAGGCATTAATCTAGCTTCTTCAAACAATACATCTAAAATACTACTTGCAATTAAGTTCTCTAGATTATCCGCAAGCTTGCCAAAACTCGAAAAGTCTTTGAACTCCAAAGGTTTCAATTTCTTAAAAAGGTTGGCTTGTTCTTCTATTTTGTAGAGCATTTTTACACTCCTTCGAATGATCATTCAGTAAAATAAGATAAGGTATAGTGATTAAAAGGCGCGACAATATGTGTCGCACGTGTAAGGACGAATTGAGATGAGTCAGATAACAGAACGGAATACGCTAAGTCGCCAGTGGGAAATCTTGAGACTCTTACCTTCAGTTGGCGTAGGTATATCGGCCAGAGAACTAGTGAAAAGGCTTACAAGCTTAGGTTTTAATGTTTCAAAGCGTACTGTAGAGCGAGATTTAAATGAGCTGTCTCGACAGTTTCCGTTGCTCTGTAACGACAAAAGTAGACCTTATGGCTGGCGCTGGATGGATAATGCTTCGTTTGATATACCTAATCTCAGCATCAGTGATTGTGTTTCCCTGGCAATAACCGAAGAAGTTATAGCTCCACTACTGCCACCCTCGGTTTTAAGACCATTAAAGCCACGTTTCGAATATGCTAAAAAACATTTGCAAGAAGCTAATCGAGATCATGCTCTTGCTCAATGGACAGATAAAGTCGCCATTCGAACACCATCAATGCCGTTACTCCCTCCAGCTATTGACGGACAAGTCCTTAACATTATCCAGAGTGCTCTGCTAGATGATAAGCAAGTGAAAGTTGTTTATTCGGGTGTTTGGGCAGAAGAGGCTAAAACACTCGTTTTACACCCTCTCGGGTTGATTCAGCGTGGTAAGATACTTTATCTAGTTGCCACAGCATTTAGCTACAGTGATATCCGTTTATATGCGTTACAGAGAATAAATGTCGCTGAACAGCTGGAGGACAATATTGATAAGCCAGTAAATTTTTCGTTGCAACATTATATCGATTCTGGTGCTGCTGAATTTAGTTTGAGTGGTGACATTGCTTTTGAAGCTCGAATTCATCGTTCGGTCATCAACTATCTTTTTGAGACTCCGCTATCGCATGATATGCAGGTTAAAGAAACTAATACTGACTGGCTTGACCTTACTGCCACCGTCAAGGATTCTTGGCAGTTCAGATGGTGGCTACGTTCACAGGGGAGCAGTGTTGAAGTGCTCGCGCCTACGAATTTGCGACAAACAATTAAAAATGAAATCACCGCATTATCCAATTTGTATAAAGTCGATAATTTTTGAACTCTGCGACAAGTTATGACGCAGGTTAGATGTAAGTTTTGTGTTTAAGTTGAAAGGATAAAGGATTAAGTAATGACGAAGCGCCAGTTAAATGAAAAATTCAAACAATTTGCATGTTCCCACTACGGCTGTGATGGTGGAAATTTAGATTCAAGTGTTTGGGTATGTGGCTTGGAATGGGGCACGGAGTTTAAAGACTTGGCTGATCTAGAAAAGGCAATGGAAGGACCTTTCAATGTGGGAAACTGGGATGGACAGGTACAAGAGCGTCTTAAATATCAATACAATAATAAGATTGCTTGGCTATACAGTTATCTCTATGGCTGGGAACATGGGCATAAAGAACAAGCTGTTAGACACAAGCTTATGTGCTCGGATGGCATAGGATTTAAGATGAATGCTTTTCCTATTTCTTTCAAAAATCGTTCCAGTGTATCTTGGAATAGCGATATGGCTAAGCGCATAGGACTGCATTCTTTCGAAGTTTATCTAGAATGGTGTATTTCACATCGAGGGCGTTTCTTTCAAAGCTTAGTAAAAAAACATAGTCCGCGAGTAATAGTATGTACCGGCAAAGGCTCGATGATGTCTTTTTTTCGTTTCTTCGACTGCGATTTGACGACTGTAGACGACGGTGAAATGTTCAATGTTGCGCGTTGCAATGACAATAACACTCTCGTGTTTGTTGTCCCATTCTTTGGTGGTGCTTCGGGTATAAATAGTTTCGACAAAATGGCTACGCTGGCAAGTAATATATCTAAGTACGCTGATAATGCCTTGGGCTCAACCGACTGGAAGTAAAGGAGCATGCGAAACCTGGGTATACACTTTGCTTTTTAGGCCTCTGCCTTTTGCGATGGGGAGTATATCTCCTGAGGGTCTGCACTACCCACAGAAACACCGCAGGAGAAATAAATTAAGCGCGTAATTATACTTGTAGATATCTTCAGATTAGGCCTCAAAGCACGTCCGAGAGCCCTAACTCAGATATAAGTTGTAGTAGCTTATATCTGGATGAATGGGTTTAGACTCTATCTGACAGGCCGCTATGGGTCTTGAGTTCAATCAATGGGCGCAACACATCGGTTAAATTTCTGTGCTGGTGTTTCATAGTCTAACGTTTTTCTTGGTCTTTCGTTAAGTTGTCTCGCTACACTGCTAAGTTTTTGTTGGCTGTGGACTGATAAGTCGGTACTTTTTGGAAAATACTGCCGTAATAATCGATTGGTGTTTTCATTGGAACCACGTTGCCACGGTGAGTAAGGATCACAAAGATAGACTTTTATATCAGTGGCTAGAGTGAATTGTTTGTGATCTTTTATTTCTCTCCCTCTGTCCCAAGTTAGAGATTTATATAGTTCCTTAGGTAGTTTTTGAGCGTGTTTGATAAGAGCAGCAATCACGGTCGACGTTTTACTATCATCCACTTTTACCAGCATTACGAATCGAGAGTGCATCTCTACTAGTGTTGCTATGTAACTGTTGTTAGAGCCACATATAAGGTCGCCTTCCCAGTGACCAGGTATCGCTCTATCTTCAACTGATGCAGGTCGCTCACTTATAGAAACGGCGTCAGGAATTTTTCCTAGACCTAACCTTTTCAGTGAAGATTGACGCGACTTGCGAACCACTCTTTTTGACCGCAAACACTTTTGCAGCTCTTTCTTTAGAGCGCCTCGCGTCTGAATGAAGAGTGTTTTATAGATGGTTTCGTGAGACACGTACATTTCCTGATTATCGGGGTATTGTCGCTTTAACCAACCCGCAATTTGTTGTGGCGACCATGCCCTTTTAAGCTTAACGGCTATCAGTTTACATAACTCTGGGGATCCAATTAACTTACATGGCTTGGGTCTCAATGCTTCATCCCATGCGCGTTGTTCAGCTTTTACGGCTCGGTAGTGCTTTAACCCACCATTTCTTTTTACTTCACGGCTAATTGTAGATGGTGCTCTGGACAAACGTCTGGCAATTTCTCGAATGGATTGCTTACCGACTAAGCATCTTGATATTTCTTCTCTTTCATCAAGCGAGAGAGACTGTGGATGTCTTTTTCGTTCTGGTGGCCGATACCCACCAGTTTGATAAATAGTTGGCATAATAGAAGAGTGAAAGCGATCAAACATTCTAGCGATATCATGCAGCGAATCACCTCGCTTATATCTGTCCCAAATAAGTGCTTTCTGTTCTGGTGAGTAATAGATACGTTTTCTTTGTTTCATGGCAACATTCCTCCTTTAATAAGGATAGCGTTGCACTCACCAATTGAACTCAAGTCCTAAAGCAGGCAATGGCAGACGTCCGTATGCGCTTGAGACCATGTTTCGCATTCATTGTATGCAGCAATGGTATAGCCTTGGTGATGAAGCGATGGAAGATGCGTTATATGAAATTGCTTCGATGCGTCAGTTTGCGCAACTGTCATTGGATAAAGCCATTCCAGACCGCACTACCATTATGAACTTCCGGCACTTGCTGGAAAAGCACAAGCTGACTCGCAAATTATTCAAAACGGTCAATCAATGGCTGTCCGACTGCGGTGTGATGATGACGCAGGGTACACTGGTGGATGCGACGATTATTGAAGCACCCAGCTCCACTAAAAATAAAAAGAATGAACGTGACCCGGACATGCATCAGACTAAAAAAGGCAATGAATGGCACTTCGGTATGAAAGCCCATATTGGTGTGGATGCCAAGAGCGGCGTTTTTCGAATTCCGCGTTCATCGCTAATAATGTTTCTTGCTTTGAGTTGTGGTAACGCCTGCATGTAATCTGTATCAGTCATTTCTGTTATTGCGCCTACTTGTAGCGGCCTGACATCTTATTTTGCCTGACCCGATTTTATCAGCATGTTCTGACCCACAATCATTGATTCTACCCTATGAGGCTGGCTCACTTTAATTAAGAATGGAACCACATTGATTAACACTGGGACTGATTTCATCGGCTTGGGCCCACTTTAATCGACTCTAAATTGGCAGTCCTGCTTCACGCATTTCAGCTGTCATTTCTTTCGCTCTATTTGGTTCTAGCCCTCCAGAGAATAATTTTCTTATTTCGGATGGGCGATAGCGGAATTGTTCAGCAATGACGCGCTCATTGTAACCATGCCTGATAAGTGTCGGTTCAATTTCATATATGCGGCTAGACAGTGTTTCCTCCAAAAGGTCAACATTGATAGGTTTTATACCGACTTTGTAAGCTTCTTCTAGGGCTAATGTTAGATGTTGTTCTACCTGAAGAGGCGTACTGAGATGTTCAGCTAGGGAAGATGCGAATAAGTCCTGAATGTGAGATCATAGCTGCATAGTAAATCACAGCCATTACCGCCCATGAGCCAACAGTTAACTTTTGCCGATAGTGAGTTTTCCAGCAAACGTCGCCAGACGAGAAAAGAGATTTTCTTATCCAGAATGGATAACCTGCTGCCGTGGTCTCAACTGCTGGAAGTGATTGAACCCTTTTATCCTAAAGCAGGCAATGGCAGACGTCCGTATGCGCTTGAGACCATGTTTCGCATTCATTGTATGCAGCAATGGTATAGCCTCGGTGATGAAGCGATGGAAGATGCGTTATATGAAATTGCTTCGATGCGTCAATTTGCGCAACTATCACTGGATAAAGCCATTCCTGACCGCACAACCATTATGAACTTCCGGCACTTGCTGGAAAAACACAAGCTGACTCGCCAATTATTCAAAACGGTCAATCAATGGCTGTCTGACTGCGGTGTGATGATGACGCAGGGCACACTGGTGGATGCCACGATTATTGAAGCCCCCAGCTCCACTAAAAACAAAAAGAATGAACGTGACCCGGATATGCATCAGACCAAGAAAGGTAATGAGTGGCACTTCGGTATGAAAGCCCATATCGGTGTGGATGCCAAGAGCGGTCTGACTCATACGCTGGTGACCACCGCCGCCAACGAACATGACCTGAATCAGATGAAGAACCTGTTGCATGGCGATGAGGAATTCATCTCTGGCGATGCTGGATATCAAGGCGCAGAGAAGCGTGAAGAACTTAAAGAAAAGGATGTGGAATAGTTGATTGCTGAGCGTCCCGGAAAAGTTCGGGCACTGAAAAAGCATCCCCGCAAAAACAAAACTGCCATCAACATCGAATATTTAAAAGCCAGCATTCGGGCGAAGGTGGAACACCCGTTTCGCATCATCAAATGCCAATTTGGTTTTATCAAAGCTCGCTATAAGGGATTGATAAAAAATGACTCACAGTTAGCCATGCTATTCACCTTGGCGAACCTGTTTAAAGTAGACCAGATGTTACGACGACAGCCAAGATCTGTCTAAAATCCGGGAATAGCCCGGAATAAGGCCAAAATCCTGCCTAAAACAACGGCATATTGGCCTAAATTGCAAAATTAGAGTTTAAAAATTAGGCAGGTGATGCTGCGGCTTAACTAAGCGTTAAACTGCGGGACTTATTCGCAGTTTCCCTAGTTTGCGGCTAGTTTTGCGGAGCAGGCTGACTATGGGCTGAAACCTTTGGGTTTACTGAATCTGGTAAGATTTCTAATCACATTTGGTATTTAGTGCAATTAACGAAGCAATTGCTGCATCGCTGAACTTGAGGAACAGTTTTGAGCAACTGGAGAACCGCAATTTTTGGAGGAACAGTTTCGCCTGGTGCAGCAGAAGCAGGATGGGAAAAGCAACAAAGCCAATGTAACCAGGGCTGGGGGAGCTGTTTAATGAAACAGAAGAGATAGCCGCTGAACCTAACACTGAGCAGGAAGCTATTTACTCTGTCCGCACAAAGCGCAACCCGCTATCCCAAGCACCGCGTTAGGACGTGATAGTTCACGATATTGCTGAGGAAGATAAAGTCTGCTTTCACTCTCCTATATTTTCTTTGTAATTAATTCAGGATAATAAGGAATTATTACAAATCTTTTAAGTACCTCCAGATCCTAAGAGCGCAGAGATGCTTCAATTTAAGCTGCCGGCAGCTTGGTGCGAGGGGAGTATTAGAATTTCATACGCACGATAACAAGCGACTGGCATAAATGCTGCTTGCCTACAAAGTGCCGAAGTTAGGTGTATAAACCATAAACAAGAGGAAATAATTTATGTCTCATAATAAATTTACTAGTTGTATTGAAGCTTGCTACAAATGTGCAACTGCCTGCGACCATTGTTCAACTGCCTGTTTGCAGGAGCCTGATCCTGCGAAAATGGCAGATTGCATACGTGCAGACTTAGACTGTGCTGATATCTGTCGGCTAGCTGCGGCAGCAATGGCGAGAGGAAGTGAGCATGCCAAGCAAATCTGCCGTCTCTGTGCTGACATATGTGAAGCTTGCGGTGAGCTTTGTGCTAAACACGAACCGGATCATTGTCAAGAATGTGCTCGTGCTTGCAAATCTTGTGCTGATGAATGCCGTAAGATGGCTGCCTAAGCTAAGTAAACCGTACTTTGGGAGCGCAGAAGACACATCTAGCGCAAGAGTTTCTTCATTGCGCTCTCAATATTGAGAAACACCTTTCATTAGTCCAGTATATTGGCTCGTATGGGTGACATTGAGGTCAGTTCATGCTTCTTAAGTACCGTATATTTTTGATATTATCCGCTAGAACCCTTCTTTCAGCAGAGGTCATTTTTTTGCTCGATTTTAGTTGAGGTTTCGGACCCTAAGAACCCACTGTATTCTTCCGATTCTGCTCGTATTTACTGAGGATTTAATCTCATTACTGATGCTAATCAGGTTCGACTGCTTGTTGCCACTGTATTAAAAACTCCTTTATGACTTCCTCATCTACTTGAATTAACAAAGACATGCTCACCAGGTAGTAGTATCCCATTGGCTTGGGGCTACTTGCATACCATTATTTATTTGGAAACTGCTGAGGAATCAAAAATATCTGGTGCAATTAAAGTATACCCTTAACGCACTTGTAATTATTTAGTGCATTAATTCAAAAAATAAACCTATAATGCACTCACATTAAGACACCATTGTAAAACGCACTGAAATCTATGTTTCGAGTTTATGGGTACCTGAGAGCATCAACCGAAGAGCAAGATGCAACCAGAGCTAAAGCTGAATTAGAAAAATTTACCGAACAATTAGGGTTCGGCGTTGCTCACTGGTTTATTGAAAATGAATCCGGCGCAAAATTACATCGGCCTGAACTTTTTAGGTTACTGGATATCGCCATGCCTGGTGACGTTTTATTAGTTGAGCAAATAGACAGGCTAAGCCGACTCAAAAGTGAAGATTGGGAAAAGTTGAAGCGGCTGATTAACGATAAGAATATTCGTATTGTTTCACTTGATTTGCCGTCCAGTTTCGCATTGATGCGCAACGCCGATGAATTCACTGAACGCATTCTCTCTTCAATTAACTCAATGATGCTTGATTTCCTTGCTGCCTTTGCCAGAAAAAATTACGAAGAGCGACGAAGGATGCAAGCGCAGGGGGTCGCCAAGGCCAAAATAGAGGGGAAGTATAAAGGCCGTCGCGAAGACAAAGACTTGCATAGCAGGATATTACAACTTCTCAATGATGGACGTAGTTATAACTTCATTGAAAGGACGATAGGTTGCTCTAGGCACACTATTTCCAAAGTTAGCAAACGCCGCAAGGCAAAACTTGAAGAAGAGGTTCTGTAACTGTGCCATGAAAGCCAAACGGATTGCGCCAGAGGTACTTTTAGATCTGTCTTCACGGATGGAGCTATTCCCTGCGCGCTCCGATGAACGCAAAAACATTGTTAAATCAGCATGTGATTTATATGGTGTTTCCGAAAGCACTCTTTATCGACAACTACGTTCTGTAAACAAGCCCAAACCACTAAAGCGCACGGATTCAGGCAAATCGAGAGTCATTCCTATATCTGAGATGGAGAAGTATTGCGAGATTATTGCCGCGTTAAAAATTCGCACCACCAACAAGAATGGACGGCATATCTCAACGAATGTTGCTATTGATCTGTTGGAAAGTACGGGTGTTGAATCAGAATACGGTTTTATCAAGCTAGAAAAAGGTAAGCTCAGCAAAACAACAATAAACAGGTATCTAGCACAATTTGGGTTAGACAAACACAACCTTATTAAAAACACGCCGGCAGTCAGGTTTCAGGCTAGACACAGCAACGAGTGTTGGCAATTTGATTTAAGCCCTTCTGACTTAAAAAGTGTGGACGAACCGCTTTGGTATGACGAATCTAAAGGTCTGCCGATTTTAATGCTTTACTCTGTCGTTGATGATAGAAGCGGCGTTTGCTATCAGGAATACCGAAATGTACACGGTGAAGATGCTGGTAATGCGCTGCGCTTCCTTTTTAATGCCATGTCACCCAAGTCTGACCCAGATGTGCCCTTCCAAGGCATCCCACACATGATTTACATGGACAACGGGCCAATTGCACGAAGTCGGGTGTTTCAGTCTGTGATGAAGTATTTAGGCATTGATGTGAAGGTACATATGCCAGATAGCAAGGACAAACGGCGTAAAACTGCTAGATCAAAAGGTAAAGTAGAAAGAGCCTTTCGCACAGTAAAAGAATGCCACGAGGTCCTTTACCACTTGCGAGAGCCAAAGAACGAAGTCGAAGCTAATCAGATGTTGAGCGATTACCTGAAGAAATATAACGACCATCAACATCGAGCAGAGCCACATTCTCGGATGGAGGACTGGCTGCAGAATATCGACGGTGCTGTTAAACAAATGTGCAGCTGGGAGCGTTTTTCATCCTTCGCACGCGAACCTGAAAAAAGGAAAGTAGGTATTGATGCCAGAATTCCCGTTGACGGTAGTGTATATGAGGTAGATCCCGACCTCGCAGGTGAACAAGTCGTACTTTGGTGGGGCCTGTTTGACGACGAATTGTATGTTGAACATGATGGACAACGATATGGTGCTTATTTTCCGATCAGTGGTCCAATTCCCTTGTATAGATATCGTAAGTTTAAACAAACCAAAACAGAAAAGCGGCTTGGAAAACTCGAAACGCTAGCAAAGTCACTTAAATTACCGGACTCTGAAAACGATGAGAATCACCAAGTTATTTTGTCAATGAAGAACGTAGTTGAGCCAGTACCAACGCGAGAATTTGATAATCCAGACCCGTTTAACGAAAAGCGGTTTGAAAACATACTGAAAGCCAAGCTTGCCATATCCAACTATTTAGGTAAACCCTTGACAATACTTGCGCAAGGCGACAGAGATATGATTGATGCTATTTTGTCTGAGTCTTTAGATAAAGAGGCTGTCATGAAACGAATAAAAGAATATTTCCATAATAGGAGTGGAGAACATGCAAATTGAAGTCATGGAACACTTTGGTATAAAGAAGTATTTTCGTGATGCAGACTTCTTTGAAACTGACACGGCCAAAAGGTTATTCAGACAACTCAAAAAGATCATACCTGAAGGCCAGCTCATCGCACTGACTGGTGTTGTCGGTATTGGCAAAACTACCTACCTAGAAAAAATACAAAAACAATTAGCTGCTGAAAAAAATGTGATAGTTGCAAAGTCACTCTCAGTGGAAAAATCCAAGACAAATTTAACCACTTTGATCACAGCGCTGTTTTACGATGTTTCAGGTGATAATGGCTATCGGGTACCAAAGCTTGGCGAAAAGCGCGAGCGAGATTTGCAGGAGCTCATCAAGAAGAGTAAAAAGCCTGTTGTGTTGTTTTGTGATGAAGCCCATGACCTGCACCATCGCACACTGACAGGCCTTAAACGCCTAATGGAAGTCATTCATGAGGGCGGCGGCAAGTTATCTATTGTATTGGCGGGCCACCCTAAACTTAAAAATGACCTGAAATCTCCCACAATGGAAGAAGTTGGCTACCGCACGGTTACCATGTCTCTCGATGCCTCGCAGGGTATTTTACGCGATTATATTTACTGGCTCCTGGATAAATGCACCAATGACAATGTGAAACCAAAAGACGTTATTGAAGACCAAGCAGTGGAATATCTAGCTGACCATCACCTTTATCAACTTCAGTATCCAATTCGTATGTTTCTAGCTTTGGAGGTGGAGCTGGTGTCTTGTTTTCTGTCTTAATTAGGGTCGGCTTCTTTGGCTTAGGTCTTGGTATGTCTTCTTCAGCTTTATCATTTTCATGTTGAGGTTGCGCATGTAGTTCATATGTAGAAAATTCTTCATCATCTTCTACATACATTTCCATCGCGCCCATGTGGGATGCCATTTCTGCATCACTCATCTGAGGAATGTTGCTCTCGACTTTTTCAGATTCCGCACCAATGCCTGTCTCAGTACTGCTATCTTTGCTGGTCTTTTCTTTTTGTGTTTTCTTAGCTTCTTTTTCCTTTGCAGGTTTTTCCGTTGTATCGCTGTTTTCAATAACGTCTGCATCTCTCCCCGTGTTAATTTGTAAGGTGCCATCAGCTGAATAAATTTCCTTAACACCTGTATTGCCAACGATGTAAACACCGGGTATAGACCTTGGTGTTTCCCCTTCCCAATAGATAACTATTGGTGACGTGCTCCAATAGATTCACACAGCCAGTTAAGGGATAATTATCTCAACTGGAGTGTATATGAAAACGCGAAAAAGCTATTCAAAAGAATTCAAACTGGACGCTGTTAGTCTGGTTACAGAACAA
>Ga0208302_100246_pt1 | contig 15106 bp, 13 predicted proteins | sample 29_taG_FD_184103 | JGI IMG/M metagenome (GOLD analysis project Ga0208302, IMG submission 184103) | Marine viral communities from Cariaco Basin, Caribbean Sea - 29_WHOI_OMZ (SPAdes) (version 2) | ecosystem: Environmental > Aquatic > Marine > Oceanic | place: Caribbean Sea: Cariaco Basin... | reverse complement strand
TGTATATTTGAGGCAAGTTATGAGTTCTAGCGACACTACTGGGCAGTCTGGCCATTTACAACAAACTCCGCAGCAGCAAACCCTGGCGTTAAGCATTGATCTGATGCGCCGTGATTCAGTCACACCAGAAGATAAACACTGTCAAGATGTGTTAGTAGAGCGTTTAAAGCCTTTAGATTTCAACTTCGAATTCATGTATTTTGGCGATAAAGAGACAACTGCGCCCGACTTTGACAAAAATAACGCTGAAGTAAAAAACCTTTGGGCCAGACGTGGTACAGCCGATCCAGTGGTTTGCTTTGCCGGTCATACCGATGTGGTGCCTACGGGCAATGTTGATAACTGGAAAATCCCACCATTTGAGCCGACTGTCAAAGATGGCTTTTTATGGGGACGCGGTGCTGCCGATATGAAAACAGGTATCGCTGCTTTTACCGTCGCTGCAGAAAACTTTGTTAAAAAACACCCTAATCATAACGGCTCTATTGCCATGCTGATTACCTCTGATGAAGAGGGTCCTTCTATAAATGGTACGGTTAAGGTAGTAGAAGCTTTAGAAGCTCGTAATGAAAAAATAACTTATTGTTTGGTTGGCGAGCCATCAAGCACCGATACGTTAGGCGATATTATCAAAAACGGCCGTCGTGGCTCATTAGGTGGCATACTTACTGTCACTGGTAAACAAGGTCATGTCGCCTACCCTCATTTGGCCGTCAATCCAATTCATGCTCTCCTGCCAGCATTAGCCGAATTTACCCGTACTCAATGGGACAACGGTAATGACTTTTTCCCGGCCACCTCTATGCAAATTTCAAATATCAATGGTGGCACTGGCGCCAATAATGTGATTCCTGAAACGGTAGAAGTGGTGTTTAACTTTAGATTCTCAACTGAAACAACAGAAAAAGAATTGAGAGCTAAAACTCATGAAATTTTAGACAGACACTTTGCTGATACTGAAGCTACTTACGATATCGACTGGAAATTATCGGGTCATCCGTTCTTAACCGCTGAGGGTAAACTTGTCGATGCGTGTAAAGTAGCCATTAAAGAAGTGACTGGTATTGACACTACCCTATCCACTTCAGGCGGCACTTCTGACGGCCGTTTTATCGCCCCAACCGGTGCGCAAGTAGTCGAGCTTGGTGTACGTAATGCCACCATCCACCAAGTTGATGAACGTGTTGAAATTGATGATATCGGTAAATTGGCACAGATTTATGAGCGCATGCTTGAAGAACTGTTGTTGGATTAAAGAACCTTTAATAGGATATTAGCAACTTTACTTGGGAGTATGTTATGAACATTAAATTAAAACCTGTCTTACTGACCTCAGTAGTTGCTATAAGCCTGTTATTAAATGCTTGTAGCACTACTTCATATAACCAAGTAGCTTCGGAGGCTATTGATTCGTGGCCTATTGACAAAGTAGCCGAACAATCAAAAATTCGTATTGACTGGTCAAAAATTGACAGTGGCCCCAAAGTACCAAAGGATAACGGGCCTCGAGAGGTTAACTATCCACGCCATACGATAGAACTCGCAAAGGCCGTGAATAGACCTGTCGCTGATATCTATAGACATCAGACAGTATATGACTCACCAGAAGTCCGGCAGGTACTTGATAAAATAAGGACTCAGCTTGGTGACAGCTATGTAGATATATATGGTAATGGTGAAGGTGTACCAAAATATTTTATTGTCACTCGGCAGAATGTTGTCGCAGAGAGTTATGAATATGTGGTTAAGACTGGAGAGGCTAAAGGTTTTAGCATAGATTTTGAGATACTACCTATAGCTGATAGAAGTAAAGAAGCCATGTTAGATGTTTATAATAGCGAAGAAGATATAAAGAAAATCGAAAAGATCATTAAGAAATATGGTGGAGAAATCCAAGGATTAGGCTTTACACCTGTTGGCTTTAAAATCACCGTAGACAGTTATTTTGAAAAGCCTTTAACGCCTGCTCACCATGCACAGATGGAAAGTGAGTTAAAACAGCTAACTGGAGTTAATATAGAAGTTAGAAGAACAGGAAGGCTTGTTTTTTAGTGCGCTTTACCAGCCTCAAAACTTAAAAACCAACCCATAAATCTAATCTAAGAAAAAGTAGTATGAACGGTATTTCTAACTTTTTACCTTATTTATTGATAAGCGTTATATTGACGATAACAGGCTGTCAATCCATAGCAGAACGTTTTAATACTTCATCAGATAATATAAACAAAGTAGAACCTATAACGGCTTACAACACACCTATATCAGAAGATGAAGCGACTGCCATTGTAGCTATTATTGAGAAATATAATGCTAATATGGTGTTTATAACTCCTAAACCACATGAGCCAAAGATTGAAGTTGGTGCTTGCTTTTATAAGAAGTTATCCAATGATTTAAAAAGCAATATTGAGAGTGAGTTGAGTCAAGCCATAGGTAAAAACGTTGTTATAACACCGACGGCGCACCTTACTCTGCCTATTGGCGATTTAGATGAGTCTACTTATAAACACAGTCCTTGTGTTTATTAAAATTTCGATGCTTAATATTTAAGAATAATAGCATGGCCTAAAAAAGCCAGTTGCTTTAAAAGAAACTGGCTTTTTAATGACTTTATTTTATATAACTAGATTTTATAGAGCTAAACTAGTCCGCTTCATCAATCCAATTCATCTGAATGGCTTCTAAGATACCTTCGTTTGATTTGTTAGGATCGTCATCAAAGTTCTCCAACTCGGTTACCCAGCGGTGTAAATCAGTGAAACGGATGTATTGTGGGTCAGTTTCTGGAAACTTTTCCACTAATTCGATTGCAATGTCTAGGCTATCGGTCCATTTAAGTTTCTGATTCATAGTGATTTCCTTTTTATGAAATTATTTTTTAAGTATTGGGTGAACTGAAAATAGTTATAAGCTTAATGCTAGCAAATTTCAGAGTATGTATATAGCCAGTTTTATCAAAGCCAAACATTACTGAGACTTAATGGCGGTCTGGTTTGAATTCCAAGTTTTAATAACTTCGGTCAAATGCTTCCCTTGCATTCCCAATACTGTTGGTGACTGTTTGCCTTCTTTATTCATTAATACAAATTTGGTTAAGCCAATTGCCATCAAAGTATTTTTGACATAAAAGTGGTGCTGAAAATAAACATATTTCTCATCCCAGCCCTCTAAGGTGCTGCTCACCGTCATCTTATTTAAAAATTTAATCTCTTTTAGATAGACCATCTCTTGCATAGAGATAATCCAGTCCATACTCAGACCACCCAATTGATTTTTCTTCAAAATTTTATACAGCCAACCGGTCACGTTAAGTTCAATAAACGACAAATAACGATAATTGGGTAAGTGATTACGAAAGCCCATATCATGTGGCAATATGCGATAGCTTCGGCTAAAAGGTTGAAATAAGTCAGCAGAAACATTGTTTTGAGAAGCACTGCTATCTACAGAATTTTGCGCCTTTTGCTGCTTACCTTTATTTTGCTCAGCATGCTCACGTTTTAATAACGCCATCACTATAAAAAAACGTATTAGCATATTCATTTGCCGTCTCCAAGTCAGGTAAGTCAGGTTTTAATGGGATGTTTGTCGGATGATATTCAATAAGTTACACAAAGCATAAATTCTGTACAGGCGTTAGTCTATACAGGCAAGGGTCACTTGTCAGCCAACTTAATAAAAAAATTACTTTTTTAAGGTTGAAAATATACTCAGCTAACCCCACTTTTAGGACAGCCCCATAGCTCATAGCAGAATCGAGAAAATTACCCTTGAAATTCTGTTAAACAACAATATCTTCATGAGTGATATGGGTAAACTTTTATCAACTTAATTGAACTTTTAATGGAGTGAACAATGAATATTCGCCCTTTACATGACCGCATCGTTGTCCGCCGTGTGGAAGAAGAACAAAAAACTGCGGGTGGTATCTTACTACCAGGTTCTGCACAAGAAAAACCTTCTCAAGGCGAAGTCCTAGCTGTTGGCAATGGTCAAATCCGTGACAGCGGTGAAGTCCGTGCTTTAGACGTAAAAGTTGGCGACAAAGTTTTATTCGGTCAATATGCAGGTCAAGCTGTGAAAGTTGACGGCGAAGAATTATTGATTATGAAAGAGTCTGACGTATTAGGCGTCTTGGAAGGTTAATCAAAAGGATTAATAACTTTCTACTTTTGGGTTAGACAGTTGGCGTAGACAATCCATTATTACAAAAACAGATTGGCTAAGCTTATAAATTTTCCCAAACTCTTATAACTAAACACTCATTAACTAAAATAACTGGAGAGTATTCTCATGGCTAAAGACGTAAAATTTGGCATTGACGCTCGTAAACAAATGATGGACGGCGTAAACATTCTTGCTAACGCTGTAAGAGTAACCCTAGGTCCTAAAGGCCGTAACGTGGTTATCGATAAATCTTTTGGTGCCCCTGCTATCACTAAAGATGGTGTTTCAGTAGCCAAAGAAATCGAACTTGAAAACAAATTTGAAAACATGGGTGCGCAGCTGGTACGTGAAGTGGCTAGCAAAACCAATGACGTGGCTGGTGATGGTACTACTACGGCAACTGTATTGGCTCAAGCTATCCTAGTTGAGGGCATGAAGTCTGTTGCTGCTGGTATGAACCCAATGGATCTTAAACGTGGTATCGATAAAGCGGTTGCGGCTGCTGTTGCTGAAATCCATAAGATCTCTACCCCAGCAGATGACTCTAAAGCCATCGCTCAAGTAGGCTCTATTTCTGCTAACTCTGACACCAAAATTGGTGAGCTTATCGCTGAAGCAATGGAGAAAGTAGGCAAAAAAGGCGTTATCACTGTTGAAGAAGGTTCAGGCTTCGAAGATTCACTAGAAGTTGTTGAAGGTATGCAGTTTGATCGTGGCTATATCAGCCCATACTTCGCTAATAAGCAAGACAGCTTAACTGCTGAGTTTGAAAACCCATTCATTCTGCTTGTTGACAAAAAGATCAGCAATATCCGTGAAATCGTGCCATTACTTGAGCAAGTAATGCAGCAAAGCAAACCACTACTAATCATTGCTGAAGATGTTGAAAACGAAGCTTTAGCGACTTTAGTGGTTAACAACATGCGTGGTGGTCTGAAAACTTGTGCAGTTAAAGCACCAGGCTTCGGTGATCGCCGTAAAGCAATGCTACAAGATATCGCCACTCTAACTGGTGGTACCGTTATCTCTGAAGAAGTGGGTCTAAGCTTAGAAAACGCGACTATCGAACACTTAGGTACTGCTAAGAAAGTAACTGTTGGTAAAGAAAACACTGTGATCGTTGATGGCGCTGGCTCTAAAGCTGAAATCGAATCACGCGTTGAGTCTATCAACCGTCAAATCGAAGAATCTACTTCAGATTATGACAAAGAAAAATTACAAGAGCGTGTGGCCAAATTATCAGGTGGTGTTGCCGTTATTAAAGTGGGCGCAGCTACTGAAACCGCTATGAAAGAGAAGAAAGACCGTGTAGATGATGCGCTACATGCGACTCGCGCTGCGGTTGAAGAAGGTGTGGTACCTGGTGGTGGTGTTGCTATGGTTCGTGCTTTAAATGCACTAGCTGATCTACAAGGCGACAACGATGACCAAAACGCGGGTATCAACATTTTACGCCGTGCAATGGAAGCGCCACTACGTCAAATCGTTACTAACGCAGGCGATGAAGCTTCTGTGGTCGTTAACGAAGTGAAAAATGGTTCTGGTAACTTCGGTTATAACGCAGCGACTGGCGTATACGGCGATATGCTAGAGATGGGTATCCTTGATCCAGCTAAAGTATCTCGTTCAGCGTTAGAGCACGCAGCTTCTGTTGCTGGCCTGATGCTTACTACTGAAGCCATGATCACCGATAAGCCAGAAGACAATGACGCTATGGCTGGCATGGGTGCTGGTGGTATGGGCGGCATGGGTGGTATGGGCGGCATGATGTAATTCTGCTTCTGCTACGAAGTGATTTCTCTTTGTTAGACGCGCTCAATGTACAATAGATACTCTTTTCGCGTCACCTTCTCGATAAATCACTTCTAACTAGAGGTATGACTGAAGTCATAACGTACTTTTTAAATCTAGTTAAAAAAACCCCGATAGGCTAAGCTTATCGGGGTTTTTATTGTATCATAACTAATAATTAACTATTGTTTGAAAGCAACTAAGGCATTACTCATGGGGAAATTAAGATGTATGAGATATATTCTGAATCAGCTAAGACCTTAACAGATAGTAGTAATATACGTTTACCTAGATTTCAACGTAAACAGACTTGGAACGATCAAAAGAATTTCGCACTTTGCATTAGTATTTTTAATAACTTCCCAATTGGTATGTTTGTGTTGAATGAAGAAATATTAAAAACCAAGGATGGTCAAATACCTACACGTTGGCTGTTAGATGGTCGACAGCGTCGAAATGCTCTACTTAAACTCTATGATAATCCTGAAAATATTTATATATGGGCCAAGAAATTTATTAAGTTTAAAAAAACAGATTCTGCTGATGAGATTGAAATTAAGTTCTGGGAAGCGATCGAGAAACATCTAGAATCTGATGATGATGATGATGATGATGAAAAACCAGTCAGTTCAGACACGTCTATAATAGATAATGACGTATCAATAGATGAAGATGATTATGATGACCCTAACGTTGGATTAGAGAACCCAACTCAGGAGATCGTCAAAGTAATTGAAGACAATGGAGTAGAAGCAAGATACCATGATCGGCTAAATCTTTTGTTAAAAATTATATTAATGTGTCATAAAGTAGAACCAAAATATAGTGGTTACTCTAGAGTTTTTGATTTTTCAAAGTATTTCATGACTATTGACTATGTAATTAGTGATAGCGAAGGTCAAAAGAAAATAGATGGTTCAATTCTTACTACCTTCATTACTAGCTTCTTGAGTTATCTTGATAAAAATAATATTGACGAGCTAAAAGAAGACGATTTTTGTGAGTTCCTAATTAACAGATATACTTTAGACCCAAGTTTTACGGAAGATAGCTTGGCTAAATATATTAGTGCAAATTGGGAAAGATTGAAATATCGGATATTTATCGTCAAACAGCTTTTATCTCAATTGAGCCGAACAAAAATTGGTATTATAGAGCTAACTAAAAGTACCAGTAGTGATGCTCAGAATATTTTTAAGCTAATAAACTCTTCAGGAACAACTCTTACAGCTGTTGAGATACTTTCTGCAAAGCCAAGTTGGAATAAAAAAATAGAGAATCCTTCAACTGATTTCGATAATGCAGTAACTGAGCTTTATGGAACATTAGGTGTTAAAAGACAAGGAATAGTACTATGGGATTATCCTGCTACATTTCTAGAGAGATTAGTAGATTTGGATTTTATTTTCCCAAAACTGAGTTATGAAAAAGACTCTCAATTTAAATCTAAAGTTACATTAGGTTTTAAATTATTAGCTGCTATCTTTGAAGGCGGAGTAACTAAAGATAAAATATCCGGCTTATCTCGTTCTAAAAAAATTAATTGGAATGAAATAGATAAGGTTTTAAGCGAGTTAAATACAATGGGTAGATTCTTGAGCTCTAGCCCTATGTTTGAATACCTTAAAGACTGGAATACTACCTTATATGAACTAACCTCTGAAGCTATATGTTTAAATTTTGTCGTATTGATCTATAAGAATTGGATAGATAAAGGTAGTCCTCTTGGTAATAGTGCTAAAGCTTCAAGTTTTGTGAATGAGGCACATGCACTATTCGACAGAATGATATACGAATATACTCTAAAACAGTGGCGTGGTTCCAGCGATTCAAAAATTGCAGATAACCTTAATAATTTTAAAAATGGGGTATATCTTAAAGAAATTGGAAAGGATAAATGGTTAAATCTACTGAATGAACTAATAGATAGAGGCACAATACAAGATCAGAATGCTAGTCAGAAAGATTTAACAGCTCTTATTTATTATTATTATATTCTGGCTCAGAAGTCAGCTCCTAAAACTGAAAGTATTGAGGTCGACCACATTATCTCACAATATCACTTTAACTCATCAACAGGCAATAACCATAAGAAGTTAGATAACTTGTGTAACTTGTGTTTGTTGAGCAAAAAAATGAATAATCTTAAGAAAAATAAAAGTCTCAATGAAATCAGTTCGTTGGCTGTGAATAATGCTGAATTCAATCGTTTATTACAAGAGTTATCATATTCTACAGATATTGATGCAAATAATTTTTCAAAACTCTCGACTGCACAAAACTTTGATGAACTAGTAAGCCTCAGAAGAGATTTTTTTATTAAAGCCTTCACAGATAATAGAGAAAAATTACTGCATTAATTCCCCCTTCAATAGCCTAATATAGTTAGAACAGGCTAGCATATGTGTATGCTAGCCTGGATTTTACACATCCACCGCACATCTCCTGTACATCCATGTCTTATCATCAGACAGTTCTTCCACATAATGATAACCTGCCAAATCAAAGTTTTTTAAGTCCTCTGCCTGAGTTATTTTATTGTCAGCGGCGTATTTTGCCATCAAACCACGTGCTTTTTTGGCATAGAAGCTGATCACTTTATACTTGCCACTTTTTTCATCTTCAAATCGCGGTGTAATAATCTGCGCTTGTAATGACTTTTTCTTTACTGACTTAAAGTATTCATTAGACGCTAGATTAATTAACACATTGTCTTCGCCCTGCTCAGCCGCTTGACCCATTCTTTGGTTAATCACCTCAGTAATATGTTCACCCCAGAATTGATACAGATTATCGCCGCGCTCGTTTTCAAGCTTAGTACCCATCTCCAGACGATAAGGTTGAATTAAATCTAGTGGCTTCAGTACACCATATAGTCCTGACAAGATACCCAAATGTTCATTAAGATAAATCACTGTCTCTTTGTCTAAATTATACATATCAAGACCGGTATATACATCGCCGTCAAATAAATAGCCAGCCGCTTTGGCATTGTCTTGAGTAAACGGACTGGTATCACTCCATAACCACTGTTGATTTCTTTGTGCATTTAGCTGAGCCAAATCATCAGAAATACTCATCAACTCCTGTAAATCTACAGGCTCTTTAGACTTTAATACTTTCATCAATTCTTGCGCATGCTCAATGAGCTGCGGTTGACTGTAGTGGTTGCCCAGATTAACGGGGATCTCATCGCTCTCATTTAGACTTTTTGCGGGAGACAATACAAAGTACATAATTTCATCCTCAATTTATTTATTTTGTGGTTTTAACCTACTCCAAAACTTTTGATTTGTATAGTTTAACAAGTTTAAGTCGACCATGACTAATTGCTATCAATAACCAATCACCTATTTGATTTTATAGTGATTCATTCAGAGCAATTTTTTCTCGCATTTATAGATAACCTTGTGTTATGTTTCACGTTAACTTTCGAAAAGTACATAAATTAAAGTTTGTGATTAAATTTAACTGGTCGGTCATATTTCTACGATGAATTTTTTTAATTTATATTCCTATAATAAATTCCCGTGATGGTATTCACTTAGTCATTTATTAAATTGATAACCTTTAGTTCTATGACTATAAACTAGATGTTTTCATCAAGGAAGGTTAGATGTTTAGATGACCTTATGTGAATAAAGCCAAAATTTACATCCATTAATTAAGCTAGGAGCGAACATGATAATAGGCACAATTCAAGCCAAGCAGGCATTTGAAGGACGCGTTGCAATTACGCCCGACTCAGTAAAAAAACTTATTAAGCTTGGCCATGACGTGATTATTGAATCTGGTGCAGGTCAACATGCCTATTATGATGATACCGCTTATCTCAATGCCGGCGCTAAAGTCGCCAGCGAATCTGAAGTATTGTCTCAAGCAAACATTATTTGTGTGGTTCAAAACTTAACCGCAGAGCAGATCGCTCAACTGTCTACCGGTAGCATCGTCATCGGTATGCTTGACCCTTACCGCAATGATCAGTTAGACAACTATGCGCAACAAGGGGTAACTGCCTATGCGATGGAGCTACTACCCCGCACACTATCTCGTGCGCAAAACATGGACGTACTGTCCTCCCAAGCCAACTTAGCCGGTTATAAAGCAGTACTGATGGCGGCCAATGAGTACGCCCGTCCCTTCCCAATGTTTATGACCTCGGCTGGTACGGTTAAGCCTGCCAAAGTGGTTATCTTAGGGGTGGGTGTGGCTGGTCTTCAAGCCATTGCTACTGCTAAGCGTTTGGGCGCTGTGGTTGAAGCCAGTGACTTACGTCCCGCCGCCAAAGAGCAAGTGGAGTCATTGGGTGGTAAATGGCTAGATGTACCGATGAGCGATGAGGAAAAAGAAAAGGCCAAATCAACAGGCGGCTATGCTTGGACCCCTTCTGAGCAATACATGAAAGATCAGGCTGCCGTGGTCGATAAAGCGGTCTCCAATGCAGATATTGTTATTACCACAGCTCTAATTCCAGGTCGTAATGCGCCAAGATTGGTGCATAAAACGACGCTGGACAAAATGAAGGCAGGCTCAGTATTAATCGATATGGCCGCAAGCTCAGGTGGTAACGTTGAAGGCACTGTCTCTGGAGAAACCATAATCACAGAAAATGGCGTACGTATCATCGGAGCCGCCAATATTCCAGCAAGCTTAGCGGCACAGTCTTCTGACTTATATGCCAATAACTTAGTGAACTTTATTACCACTTTATTTGATAAAGACAATAACAATGCCTTAACGGTTAACCTTGAAGATGAAATTCAGGGAGCTTTAGCAGTGACCCATAGTGGTGAGGTGCGTTTACAGCGTAGATAAAGGCTTGATAAGTCAGATAAATATTGCTGACTAAAGCCTATGCGCTGTCGAAAATAATCCAAAAAGCTAAACATGAATATTTCAGAAAGATCTTAGGAGAAGATTATGCTTGCTACTTTATTAGCAACCGCACCACTGGGCGTTGCCGTAACTGGTGCTACCCCATTCGTGGCCATTTTTACCATCTTTGTATTGGCCATATTTGTGGGTTATTACGTCGTTTGGGGCGTTACCCCTGCACTTCACACCCCTTTAATGGCAGTAACCAATGCCTTATCAAGTATCGTTATCGTGGGTGCGATGCTACAAACGGTTCATATTGATGGCAATGCCATTTCAGTAACCAGCTTATTGGGTGCCTTCGCTGTGTTTTTAGCCAGCATTAATATTTTTGGTGGTTTCGCAGTAACTGAGCGTATGCTTGCCATGTTCAAACCTAAAGCGAAAAAAGTAAACACAGCGGCTGACCAAAAAGGAGGTGACGCATGAATCCTGAATTAAATCAAATGAACTGGATTGCTGCTCACGCTGATTGGTTCTATTTAATAGGTGCTGTATTATTTATTCTTACTTTACGCGGTCTATCTAGCCCAAAAACAGCCATTCGTGGTAACCGTTTTGGTATGGCTGCCATGGCCATTGCCGTAATTACCACCTTCTTCTTAGCAGAAGGGCCTGTACTTTGGCTTATCATCGGTGCAATGATCTTAGGTGCTTTAGTCGGTATGTGGAAAGCGAAAACCGTTGCCATGACTGAAATGCCAGAAACTGTGGCATTAATGCACTCTTTCGTTGGTTTGGCGGCGGTCGCTATTGCCTTAGCAACTGTGCTTAACAGCACACACGAACACAGCACAATTGCTCGTGTTGAACTGTTCATTGGTTGCTTTATTGGTGCCATTACTTTCTCCGCCTCAGTGTTTGCCTTCGGTAAATTAGGCGCTAAGAAATGGGCCAAAACTGTCAATGGCGGCTGGGTTAAACCCTTACAGTTGATTCTTTTTGTGGCTATGGTTGCTTGTGGCGGCTGGTACTTCGTCACTGAATCTATGCCAGCATTCTATGCCATGACAGTATTTGCAGTGTTATTTGGCTGGATGTGGATTGCCCCAATTGGTGGTGGTGATATGCCGGTGGTTGTGTCTCTACTTAACTCTTTCTCGGGTTGGGCAGCAGCGGGTATCGGTTTCACCTTAGGCAACTCAATGTTGATTATTGCCGGCTCGCTAGTAGGGTCATCAGGTGCGATTTTATCTTACATCATGTGTAAGGCTATGAACCGCTCATTATTAAACGTATTGTTTGGTGGAATGGGTTCAACCGCTGCTGTCGCCGGTAGCGATGATGGCGCACCAAAAACTTACAAGTCTGGGTCTGCTGAAGATGCAGGCTTCTTAATGAGTAATGCCAGTGACGTTATTATTGTTCCAGGTTATGGTATGGCCCAAGGCCGTGCGCAGAATGCGGTGAAAGAACTTTATGAGCTTCTGAAGGAACAAGGCGTCAATGTTCGTTTTGCCATTCACCCTGTTGCGGGTCGTATGCCAGGTCACATGAACGTATTGCTTGCTGAAGCAGATGTGCCTTATGATGACATTTTGGAGATGGATGAGATTAACTCTGACTTCCCAAGTACAGATGTGGTGTTAATTATTGGTGCCAACGACGTGGTTAACCCTTCTGCTAAAGATGACCCAGGTTCTCCAATCTTTGGTATGCCTATCCTTGAGGCCTCAAAAGCGCAAACGGTTATGGTAATCAAGCGCTCTATGAGTACGGGTTATGCTGGACTAGACAACCCACTATTCTATTTAGATAAGACCATGATGATCTTTGGTGATGCCAAGAAAATGGTTGAAGAAATGGTACGCACTATTAACGGTGGCGGTCACTAGGCTTTATATTCGCTCACTACATTCATTCTATTAATATAAAAGGCAGCTTAGGCTGTCTTTTGTATTTTCTGAATGGCTCTCTCTCGATAATAAGTCGACCCTCTCAGTAAGAAATGCTAACAAAATACCTTCAATACTGCCCTTGGAAATGTAACAAGGTATGACCATATATAGAGTATAGTTAACTTTAATAGGTTTTCGCTTCAATAGAGACAAATCTATTAATGAGTGACCTATCTCATTGATAACAACTTAAAGAAAAGAAATAAATTAAGGGCAAAAATATGTTTAACAAATTAAAAAATATGAGAGCGAAAAAAATTGTGGCTAGCGTGAGTTTGGCAACGGCAACTGCTGTGGCATCAACCGCAGGCATGGCCTCTACAGCGTTAACCCCTTCCACTGCAGATTATACCTTCACTGTTGAAAACAAATATAAAGGTACTGCTACCCGTACTTTAACCAAGTCGGGTAATTCATGGAACTATAAAGTAAATGCCAAAGTGGCCGGTGTGGCTTCAGCGAATCAAAGCAGTACCTTTAGCTTAAGCGGTAACAATATTATCCCAACCAGTGCCAGTACCGCTTATAAAGTATTTGGTGTGGGTCGTACCCATAATATGAAATTTAGCGACTCTGGTAAAAAAGTTGCTAGTACTTACCGTGGTAAGACCGTTAATTTATCAGCACCCAATAGAGCTTTTGATGATTTGAGTCTAGAAGCCCAAATCAGACAGGATCTATTAACCGGAAAATTTACCGGTAACTACTACATGGTCAAAAAAGACAAAGTAGAAAAAACGCCTTTCAAAAAAGTAGGCAATACCAAAGTCACCGTACCAGCAGGTACTTTTGATACCATTCGTGTTGATCGTATTCATGAGGACAGTGACCGTTCAACCAGTTTCTGGTTGGCACCTAGCTTAGACTATTTACCTGTGAAAGTTGCTCAGGTTAATGATGGTAAAAGAATGGAAATGGCATTGACCAAAGTTCGTTAATGACCTTTTTATAAGCTAACTTTTTATAGGTTATCTTTTCAACCAATACTTTATGTCTTGTTATTAAAAAGGCCCTCATAAATTATGGGGGCCTTTTTATGCGCTCATTATTCGCACTCTTTATGAGATTTTCACTCTAGCCTTACAACACTTTATTTGAAAAATATTTTGATTACTATATCAGCGATATTTTATTAAGCCATTTTCAAAATAGCCAATTGTGTTTTATGCCGTTTCATTTGCAACCCATATATTACCGCATACAAGCTTAAGCCGATTGCATAACTGACGTACTCGTACGGTAAGTTAAGCCAACTTTGAATGACGTTAGGTATCATCAGTAGCAAAGTAATCGCTATCAATAAAACAACCTCTAACCCATTGGTTTTGACCCGTATCCAACGCTGTGTCGCTGAAGAAAAAGCCAACATACCAAACACTGCCATAGAAAAAATAAGACCAATCTCGAAAGGATTGGTAATCCATTGCCAACCCGCAGGATCTTTAGGATTAGTAGGATCTACCCCATCGATTAACAACAGTTTAGAGTTAAAGAAAAACATAAACGGTAAAATGGCAGTTCTAATATCATAAGCAAAACCTTGAATACCCGTTTTAATAGGATCGGATTTAGCAATACCTGCTGCCGCATAAGCCGCCATACCTACGGGAGGGGTATCGTCTGCTAAAATACCAAAGTAGAACACAAACAGGTGAGCCGCAATTGCAGGTACTAGATACCCTAAATCTCCACTTAATCCTAAGATAACCTGAGTTCGGGATAAGAGCTTGCGTAAATCATTGAAACAGCTTAGTTTTTTGCAACCTGTCCATAAGCCGACACGTTTTTTAGTGTCGGCTTAAAGGGAAACCAACAGTAACCAATGAGTCCTGCTAAAAGATTAGCAGCGAAACCTGTGAAGCTTCGATGCCTTGAGTGTTCAATTTGACACAGGTTTTTAAGCTCATCAAAGACAGTTTCAATTAACGAGCGTCCGTTAAGTAACGCCGCATCAATAGGTTTAAGAATCTGCTGTTTCATATTCCTTCGAAGCTTGGTTATAAAATCGATATTGAAGTCATTAAAGAGTTTATCTTTTAAATCTTGACTGACATAACCTCGATCACCAAACAGTTTACCGAATATATCATTTGCTAGGCCCTGTCTTAGCGGCTCTCTATCATCTATATTTCCCGGAGTGACTCTAATCGATAATAACTCACCGTGATGATTGATAATCGCGTGCAGTTTGAATCCGTAGAACCAACCCATACTTGTCTTGCCTCTTTGAGCAATCCCCTCAAAGACTTTATGACGCTTAATCCGCCGGTTATGGCATACAGATAGTTTGGTGGCATCCACAAAGCTAATACCTGTGCAACTTCCCATCAAGCTTTTAAGATAAGCACACAAAGGCACAAGAGCACGGGGTACTA
>Ga0208302_100245_pt1 | contig 15183 bp, 16 predicted proteins | sample 29_taG_FD_184103 | JGI IMG/M metagenome (GOLD analysis project Ga0208302, IMG submission 184103) | Marine viral communities from Cariaco Basin, Caribbean Sea - 29_WHOI_OMZ (SPAdes) (version 2) | ecosystem: Environmental > Aquatic > Marine > Oceanic | place: Caribbean Sea: Cariaco Basin... | reverse complement strand
GTATGGTCATACCATCAGCGATGCTAAAAAGTACCTGTTTGCGATAGTCTATTGAATAAGTCATGGTTCATTTCATTAAATGCAATTGTTAATAGGATTGTATCGGTTTTATTTGGATTAGACTATACCAAGATGCCTATGATTTCACATTAAAGGGGTTCCAAGCTTTAGATTCTCATAAATACCCTGCGGACTATATCGAGTATCAAAATAACCTGACATACTATCTGACAGAAATTTATAAAATTGATGCAAATTCAAACCTTAAAGATCAAATTACAGAAAAACTATCTGAGATTAAAGACTATTACGGAAGTCCAGAGAATATAGATGCTGCTACGCTGGATACACTGGTCAATGCTTACGCGGTTCTAGAGGATAAAGACAACTTCGTGCTTTACGCAGATTTCCTGAAAAAGAAAATCTTTGTGAAAGATTATAATTTTGACGATGGTGAAGCTCTAGAAATGTTAATGCTCATTGACAAAGCAAACTCCTTATTGACTGATGAGTAGTTGACAGGATAATTTTTTAGTCTAAACTAGAGACTAGTCATCATATTTGCAAGCAGTTTTAAAGGATGACTAAACTAACTACAACGGGGAATTACTATGACTATGCTACCGAAAGGCGATGCGTAAAAAGTCATTACTATAGACTTGTACTCAGATTATATGAAAGGCCCTTTATTAGAAATAAAGGGCCTTTTTTCTTTTGTACTTTGAAATATTTTATTTTCTAACTCAACCTCTACAAAAATTTTTATATTTAGAGACCGTTTCTTTATTCACTAGATATATAGGTATGCCTACCCCGCACTTTGCTTATTTTATGGCCCTCATTTGCTATACTAGCCCCACTTTATCGGTTAAATACCTACTTATAACACCCTCCCAAATAGCATGGTAGCCTTATGAAATTCTCAAAGTTCGGTCAAAAATTTACCCAACCCACTGGCATCTCACAATTGATGGATGATCTGGGCGATGCGCTCAAAAGCGATCAGCCAGTCAACATGCTGGGCGGTGGTAATCCGGCACGTATTGACGCAGTGAATGAGCTGTTTTTAGAGACCTATCAAGCGCTGGGTAACGATGGTAGCTTTCGTGAGGACATTAACAGCACGGCGACGAGTAGTATGGCGAATTACTCCAATCCGCAGGGCGATGCCGCTTTTATCGATGCCTTAGTTGGCTTCTTTAACCGTCATTATGATTGGAATTTGACGAGTGAGAACATCGCTTTGACCAATGGCTCGCAAAATGCGTTTTTCTATTTGTTTAACTTGTTTGGCGGTGCGTTCACAGATGAAAAGAGTGAATCTGTCGACAAATCCATTCTACTGCCATTAACCCCTGAGTATATCGGCTATAGTGATGTGCATGTGGAAGGTCAGCATTTTACCGCCGTATTACCGCATATCGATGAAGTGACGCATGATGGCGAAGAAGGCTTCTTTAAATATCGCGTGGATTTTGAGGCGTTAGAGAACTTGCCCGCATTGAAGGAAGGGCGTATTGGCGCGATTTGTTGTTCGCGTCCGACCAATCCAACGGGTAATGTCTTAACCGATGAGGAAATGGCGCATTTGGCGGAGATTGCTAAGCGTTACGATGTACCGCTGATTATCGATAACGCTTATGGTATGCCCTTCCCTAATATTATTTATTCCGACGTTACCCTTAATTGGGATGAGAATACGATTCTGTGTTTTAGCCTGTCCAAGATCGGCTTGCCAGGAGTGCGTACCGGCATTATCGTGGCCGCACCTGAGGTGATTGCAGCCGTCAGTGCGATGAATGCCGTGGTTAATCTCTCACCAACACGCTTTGGCGCATCTATTGCCACGCCTTTGGTTGAAAATAACGCTATCAAAGACTTGTCTGATAACGATATTAAGCCATTTTATCAGCAGCAAGCGAAGACAGCTGTTACCCTACTTAAAAAAGAATTGGGCGATTACCCGCTAGTGATTCATAAGCCTGAGGGCGCGATATTCTTGTGGTTATGGTTTAAAGATTTACCGATTAGTACCTCTGAGCTGTACGATATTCTCAAAGAAAAAGGGACGCTTATCGTACCGAGCGAATACTTCTTCCCGGGTGTCGATGTCAGTGATTATCAGCACGCGCATGAGTGTATTCGTATGAGTATTGCGGCTGATGAGCAAACTTTGATTGATGGTATTGGAGTGATTGGTGAAGTGGTACGTGAGTTATATGATGAGGCTCAAAGCAAGTAATCATCAAGTCAAATAGCAAAACAAAAAACGGACTAATAAATAGTCCGTTTTTTTATATGATGACTTTATGAAAACGATCTAACCAAACTCTTTTAGTAAAGCTTTAGCACTCATTTTACCAAAGTCATTTGCCGCGAGTGGCCCGTCACCTGAGATCAGCTTTCTATCTTGATGCGTTTGTCCTGAGGCCAGTTTATTATCAATAGTAACGCCTAAATCTTCTAACTTTTCTGCAAAGTACCACGGCATAGGTCCCGGCAGATAACCGATTTTTGGCATTTGCTTATCCATCGCGGTCGGAAAGGCAACCATCTTATAACCTTTAAAAATAAAGTCACGCTCGGAATTGCCTTCATCAGAACTGTCAGGACTATTAAGGTCAGCCGCCAATAACGCTGCAGGCCCGTGACAAATCGCTAAGGTAAAGAGATCATTATCGTGTCCCCAACGTAGCAATGCGCCAAGGTTTTTATCTTCCGGCAAGCCTAGCATCGCGCCGTGACCACCGGGAATAAAGATCGCTGCATACTCATCACTGGCATCGCTATCTGCCATATCATTGGCGACAAACCCTGCGATACTATTGGGATTGTTAAACTTGGACTCGTACTCACTATAAATTTGTTTAACGTCGTCATCGTCCTCTGGCATCGCCCACTGCTCGACCTTGACCGCCTCGCCTGTTGGGGTAAACACATCGACATCAAAGCCTGCTTTTTTAAAATGTAATAACGGCACCATCATCTCCACCGGATGATTACCGGTATCAAATTTATTGCCGTTCTCCATGGTCATATACTGCTCCTCAGTACAGACCATCATGATTTTCTTATCGCCGGTATAGGGATTATCGTAATTAGTATGATCGTAGTTGGTTTTATTCGGCGCAGCTATCTTTAGCGATGATGTTGAGGGAATATAAATGCCTGCTTCAGTTTCTTGCGGCTCTAAGCCTAGAGTGTTTTTGGCGTTGTCTAAGGTGTCTTTGGCTTTGTCTAATAGCTCTTGGATATTCATAGTGCTTCCTTTTTTATTGCTTATAGTTTTATGACTTGTATTGGCTCATCAAGAAAGATGACACCTATAAAGTAGCAAAATAAGGAAACGTGAAATAGACGAGACTTTTTATGTTTCGTAAGCTTTGTAAAGATAAGGCCGCTTATGAGCCTGCAACTGGTACAAATTTTTCTTGCGTGCTGTGCCTACGCCGCTCAAGGCTACGAAAAACCACGTGTCTTTTCGCTGTATCGTTTTTATATCGGATTGACTATAGTGACAGGCGACAGCAGAAGCTAGCTTTAGCCGTCCATTTTTTTATGGCGCTTAAGCAAGACTTTGGCATGAGGGGTGGGCTGAAATATTTTTAGCCATTTATTGGCCGCATACAGCACCAAGGGCAGCAGGCAGGTGTTTATCAGGTCGTGTAGGCTGGCTTTGATATCCAAGATTCCCAGCGCAAACACCCCTTTTGGAATGATGATATGGCGATTATCCAGATATTCCCCGAGTAGCGCCACGCTCATCACCACCAGCAGGGCCATAAAAGCTCTGAGATTTTGATTTTTGATAAGAGGGCGCAGTATCAGCAGGCACAGCAGATAGACCCCGACACCGACATAGATGTGCAGCGCATCTTTGGCTAGGCCTGTGACGTCGATGATATTGATTTTAAACGCGGTAAAATCCACTGGTGTTTTCCATATATAACAGCAAGCAATAGCTGCGGCCTATAAGAAGTGAACAGCGCCGTCGACTCACCTTTCAAGCTGATATCTGTTCAGCGTGACTACTGATGAAAAAGACAGCGTTGTCTGGCTATATATCCCACTCAACGAAGTTCTTTAACAGTTGCAAGCCAGCGGTATGGCTTTTTTCGGGGTGAAACTGGGTGGCAAACAAGTTGTCTTGGATCACGCTGGCACAAAATGGCTGGCCATAGTCGCAGACAGCGGCGACTTGAGAGTTATCGTTAGGCGCGCAGTAAAAACTGTGCACAAAATAAAAATACGCATGGTCATCGATACCGCGCCACAATGGATGGTGAAAGTCCATACCGCTAATGGTATTCCAGCCCATGTGCGGCACTTTAATCGTCGCACCTTGCTTGTCTGTCCACGCCGGATCAAAGGCTTCTACGCTACCATTTAGGATGCCTAGGCAATTTGTGCCGCCATTTTCTGCCGATTGCTCAAACAGCGCTTGCATACCGACACAGATGGCCATCACGGGTTTGTTAAAGATCGCGTCGCGTACGACATCATCGATACCCGCAGCGGCCATACCAGCCATACAATCGCGCATGGCACCGACACCGGGGAAGACGATTTTGTCGGCAGCAGCGACAACTTTTGGGTCATTGGTGATAGAGACGTCTGCCCCTACCGCTGACAATGCTTTGCCAGCTGAGTGCAAATTACCCATGCCATAATCTAATAAGGCGATTTTGGTCATTGATTGGTTCTCGTTTTTGAATCGTTTTTATTATATTTGATAACAGCGGATGAGGTACAGATAAAATCCTGCTACGAGCAAAAGCACCAACTGTACAAGCTGTGCAATAAGCGCGGCTGTGACCGTAGCAGCACCGCACCTATCCTTAAAACGCCTCTTTGGTCGACGGCAAGGTATTTAGCGCGCGCTCATCATATTCACAGGCCATACGCAGGGCGCGAGCAAAGGCTTTAAAGGCCGACTCGATTTGGTGATGACTGTTTTTGCCTTTGAGATTGTCCAAATGCACGGTCATCCATGAGTGGTTGACAAAGCCGTAAAAGAATTCGCTAAACAGATCGACATCGAAGGTGCCGACATGTGAGCGGGTAAATGGAATATCCATATGCAGACCTGGACGCCCTGAGAGATCGACGACCGCGCGAGTCAATGACTCATCGAGCGGCGCATAAAAATGCCCATAACGGCGGATGCCTTTTTTGTCGCCTAGCGCCTTGGCAAATGCCTGCCCAAGGGTGATACCGGTATCCTCGACGCTGTGATGGTCATCGATATAGGTATCGCCTGTGCATTTTATATCTAAATCAAAGAGACCATGACGCTTGATTTGATCGATCATATGATCCAAAAATGGCACCCCTGTGTCGACGACGCCTTGACCGGTGCCATCGAGATTGACCGTACATTTGACTTGGGTCTCAGCGGTATTGCGCTCGACAGTGGCGGTGCGCGCTGGACGGCCATATAGGTTTGGGGTTTGAGGCAAGGACTGTTCAGGGGTATGGGTGGTCGAATTGGCGGTCATGGCTACTCTCTATCAATAAAAGCGGTCAATAAAATGTGCTCAATAAAATAGGACGATAAACGTCCAATAAACACTCGTACGTTGCGAGCGGTGTCAACAAAGTCTGTCAATTACAAAAGATTAAAAAAGACTAAAATATGGCTGGCGCGCACGGGCTAAATGCAGCCTGTCTGCCAGAGACAATACGCGGCCTACCTGCATCATAGCAAACCCTAACCATGACCGCCACGGCCAAGCGCCAAACCACGCACAAAATCTGCGTATTCTGCTAAAATAGTGCATTGAGTTTTATCAATCATCAATGCTGTGACGCTGTGATGCCGCGTGCTATCTTGTTTATACCGACCTGACCTTATCACTGTCTATTTATAACATTCCATTTTTGATAGGAACAACTGCCATGCCTTTAGAAGCCATTGCCATCAACCGCTTAGACGCCCCGCTGATCAAAAAACCTGCACGCGACAATGAGCTGGCCGAGCGCTTGGCGGCACTATATGACAGCGATGAAACCCAGCCTAGTGGTGCAGAGGTGCTTCGGCTCGTTGAGCAAGGGTTTAGCCGTGGGCAATATCTATACGTCGGCATGTTTAATGACAAGCCCATCGCTGCGGTGGCTTGCTTCGATGACGGACAAACTAATGCCAAACGCCTACAGTACCTCACCGTACATCCAGAAAACCGCAAACGCGCGATTGATGCCAAGTTTATCAAGCTGGTCTATGATGCCGAGGTCAAAAAAGGCGTGCGAGAGTTCGTCCCTGCCGATGATGCTATTCATCGTATCATGAGCGAGTATGAGCTGCTGCGCATCAAAGACTAGGGCGTGTCCTCAATTCAATCACTCAAAGTAAGACAAAACCCGATTATTTCGCTTATATTGACGGATATAGAGACTTTTATCACATAAAATGCAAAAACCCCTTGACAGCAGCGGCGATATTTAGTTTAATAGCGCCTCAACGAAGACGGCTCGATAGCTCAGTCGGTAGAGCAACGGATTGAAAATCCGTGTGTCGGCAGTTCGATCCTGCCTCGAGCCACCATTCGTTTACTAGATTCTAAAACCCCAGACATTGAGAAATGTTTGGGGTTTTTTTATGGCTGATTTTTATGGATTAATACTCACTTAACGCTGGTATAGCCTACCGCGCAATAACAGCTCACAGCGCTCGCGCGAATCCAAATCATACACCGTCGCGCGGTAATCAATACCATGACGCCCCTCAAAAAACACCACCCGATCCCCCACCGCCAAAAAGCACGACGTGCGCGCATCATAGATAAAACCATCAATCACAAAGGCCAAGTCACGGTCTATCTCTCGTACGGTATAGGTCTCACCCTGCGGGATAAAACGCTCAAACCACGCGCCATATGCCGCCGTGGTACTGAGTACACTGATGAGTAGCGCCGCGACACCCAACCTATATTTTGAAAATAAAATCGAGGTGATGCCAAATGGTTTTATACGTTTTATTATCATGGTTTTGACCTACTCAGTAATCATCAAACGCTATCTAATGCTGGCCTTAGCGATAAAGCCAGCAGCGGTGATTCATATAGTAATCGCTCACTGTCACGGTTGTATAACACTTTTGCGCTGTTTTTTAGACAGCTGCGCTCAGTATACTCGATAGTAGCCGTAAACATCATACAAAGCATAAGGGCACACGATGCGAGAGTTTGATTATGACTTAGATTATAAAAACCTAGACCTGCGCGCGCAGCCTGAGCTATACCGAGTCGGGCGCGGCGAGCAAGGAGTGCTGTTGGTCGAGCCTTATAAGTCTGAGATTTTGCCATACTGGCGCTTTGCCACTCCTGAGGTTGCCAAGCAAAGCAGCGAGACGATTTATCAGATGTTTTTGGATTACTTGGCAAAGGATGATTTTGTCGGTGCTGACATGGCGCGCAAGTTTATCCAAATGGGCTACACACGCGCGCGGCGCTATGCCAATCACAAGGGCGGCAAAAAATACAAAGGGGCGGTACCTGACGATAAAAAAGGCCAAAGCGGCGCGCATGGCCGCGAAGAGTTACCGCGTCAGCAAGAGGATCCTATCAAAGCAGAGTCCGCTCGTATTTTTAAGCAAAAATGGGACGCGTGCCGTAAAAATGACACCTATCTACAAATGAAAAAAGCGCACCGCGAGCGCTATAAAGATGTCGACTAGCGATATTTAAGCCTGCATAAAAGTGGGTGCAAAAGCTTAGCTGTGCTATGGTAGCACAGACGATCAAGATAGCTATCCTTGTATAAAATAGATACAGCGCTTGGCTCGCTTGCAGCGCCCCCACTCATTGCACACTGTCGCTTGCCTGCCTTGCCTTATATTGCTTGGTATTGTTTGGGCATCGAAGCTATCTTAAATCCGCTATAGCAACACAAAACCGAGAGGGATAATGGATAAGCAACTGTTGATTTTTGATTTTGATGGTACGCTCATCGATAGCGTACCAGACCTGGCCGATGCCGTAAACGCCATGCTGAGCACACTTGGCAAAGACACCTACCCTATTGATACCATACGTAATTGGGTCGGCAACGGCTCACGCATGCTGGTGGCACGTGCCTTGGTCGGCAAAATAGAGGTGCTAGAAGACGAGCTAAATACAGACACTCTAGATCACGCCGAAGCGGTGTTTTTTGCAGCTTATAAAGATATCAGCGGTAGCAAAACGGTCGCCTATCCAGACGTCGATGATGGTCTCAAACAACTCAAGGCAGCGGGCTACACACTGGCTTTGGTCACCAACAAACCCATTGGTTTTGTCCCAAAAATCTTACAGTCCTTCGGCTGGCAAGAGCTGTTTAGTGCTGTGCTCGGCGGCGATAGCTTACCGCAAAAAAAACCAGATGCCGCGCCGCTGCTACATGTCTGCCAAACGCTGGGCGTCACGCCAGCACAAGCCATCATGATAGGCGACTCTAGAAATGATATCTTGGCCGGCCAAAACGCCGGTATGGACACGCTGGGGCTGTCTTATGGCTATAACTATGGACAAGATATTCGTAAGCTAAATCCCACCCATGCGTTTGATGACTTTGCCGCCTTAGTGCAATGGATCCTGCAAACCGATGCATAAGCGATAAAATACAGTCTATACATTGATAATACAGCCTATAGACCTTTAACTTAGGCGAGCCTGATTTGCTCTTATGCTTTGCCCCGATAGCTGAGTGCCTCGGACAAATGAGCGCTGGTGACATCATGACTAGCGGCAAGATCGGCAATGGTACGAGCAACGCGTAAGACTCTATGATAGCCACGCGCCGATAAATTAAGTCGCTGCTGCGCCAACTGCAACAGTTGCTGCTCGCCCTCACCCAGTGGCACATACTTATCGATCTCGCTTGGGCTCAGTGCATTATTGACCTTGTGTTGCCGCGTTATTTGGCGTTGATGCGCGGCGGCAACACGCTCGCGGACTTGGGCGGAGGTTTCACCTGTCTGCGCGCTCTGCAAGTCTGCGATGGGTAGTGCAGGTACAGTGATGTGCAAATCAATACGATCAAGTAGCGGCCCTGAGAGTTTGTCTTGATAGCGCTTGATCTGCTCAGGTCGACAGCGGCAGCGTCCCGAGCCATCACCGTCATAGCCACATGGGCAAGGGTTCATCGCCGCTACTAGCTGAAAGCTGGCCGGAAAGGTCATTTGTGAGTTGGCACGGCTGATGGTGATTTGCTTGGCCTCCAACGGCTGACGCAAGACCTCGAGTACAGTACGATCAAACTCTGGTAGCTCATCGAGAAATAAAACCCCCTTATCAGCAAGTGTTATTTCACCAGGTTTCGGACGTGAGCCACCACCCACCAGCGCCACTGCCGATATGGTGTGATGCACTTGACGAAAGGGCCGTGTACCATAATCATAATCACTGTCTGCCACCGAGTAAGTACTGGCTACTTCCAGCGCCTCCTCATCACTCAAATCTGGCAAGATGGTCGGCAATCTCGATGCCATCAGCGTCTTGCCAGAGCCAGGCGGCCCTGTAAACAGTAACGAATGACCGCCTGCTGCCGCAATCTCTAATGCCCGTCTGGCATGATGCTGGCCTTTGACATCAGCCAAATCTACCTGATAGCCGACATGCCGCTGCACGGTGCTGGGCGTGACAATGGGTAAACGCTGAGAGGTCTCGTTTGGGTCAGTCAGTGACTGTAAGTGCTCACACACAGCCTGCAAGCTCTCAGCGGCCAATACATCTACACCCTCGACGCGGCTAGCCTCAGCACCATTGTCCATGGGCACGATCAACTGCGGCAGTTTTTGCGCGCTAGCTTCTTTCTGATCTTCTTTTTGCGCGCAGCCTTTTGGGTCAGCTGTCGTTGTCATCTGCCCTAACCGCGCCGTTACCCCCTCTGCTTTTATCGCCCGTGCTACTGCCAGACTGCCGCTGACTTGGCGCAGCTCGCCATTTAGCGCCAGCTCGCCGATAAACTCAAACGCGGACAAGCCCTCAGGCTCGATCTGACCACTCGCCGCTAAGATACCAATCGCAATCGGTAAATCCAGCCGCGCGCCATCTTTTGGTAGGTCCGCTGGCGCTAAGTTGATGGTCAAACGACGATTGGGAAATTGAAAACCTGAGTTTAAGATGGCGGAGCGTACGCGATCCTTACTCTCACGGACGGCCGCCTCTGGCAAACCCACAATGGTGAGTGCAGGCAAGCCTTGCGATAAATGCACCTCAATGATGACCTTGGGGGCATGCAGCCCGACGACTGAGCGGGTATAGACTTGGGCAAACGACATCAGTACTTCCTAATATAGGGAATCAATCGATAATAAAACATTAATTATCAGTGCGCAAATGTCGTGTCTCACTCGCTTTGTTTTCAATTTTAATATCATTTAATACCGATGCGTTAAATAAGGCAGCACTAGCATCACACTTCTATATTATTATATGATGAATAGATGCGTCTTAATCTCAACCCTAGTCTTAAACGCATGCGCAATAAAAGGATGTTATTGCCTCATAAAGCTGATTGAGTCGAGCTTTATGTACCACGCTTTTTTTAACCAACCAAGGATGGATAAGTTATGAGCATCAATGTGCTTAAGCATCGACGTGTGCCGACCCTTACGCTACTGACAGTGGCCGTCTCCTTAGCTCTATTCGGTTGTTCGGATAGTGACAACAGTTTTAATAACGCTGATACCGCCCAGCCCACGACCACCTACGAGGTGGACATCCAGCGCACCGAGTTTGGCATCCCGCATATCACCGCAAAAGGACGTTATCGAGCGGTGGTAGTATCGACGCGACCCAAGCCTGCACAGTGCTGAGCAATTGGGACCGCCGTAATAACTTAGACAGTAGGGGCGCTCATGTCTTTAGAGAGTTTTGGCGCAATGTCGACTTTACCGAAACCACTGATGATGCCTTTGATGTGCCGTTTGATGAGTCTGACCCTATCAACACACCGCGCGATCTTAAAATCACAGCGGGCACCCGTGCCGCCTTGGCAGATGCGATTGCCTACTTTCAAAACAATGGCGTGGCGCTCGATGCCACATTGGGCGAGCTACAATACACCCTTGATGCCAGCAAAAACAACGAGCGTATTCCGATGCATGGCGGCCAAGGACGTGAAGGCGTCTTTAACGTAGCGCGCGGCCCAGCACCAAACGCCGATGCCAGCGAGTATGCCTTTATTAATAACGGCCCGACATATATGCAAGCGGTGACGTTTGATGACAAAGGCCCTGTGGTCAACGCCTTACTGGCGTATTCGCAATCCGCGGATAGCACACGCCCTTATCACCGTGACCAGACGCGGCGTTACTCGGCAAAAGACTGGATTCGCCTGCCGTTTAGTACCGGTGAGATTGCAACTCACGCGGTGGGCGATACGCTGCAATTAACCGAGTAAACCAACTGCTATTTAACCTTATCAAAAGACCTCAGATCACACCGCTGAGGTCTTTTTTTCTGCTGAGCAAGCGCCGTTTCAAGAGCGTAGCAATTCTAAGCCTTTACACCCCCGCTATCACTTCTCCACATCCCAGTCTTTACCCGACTGCTCTAAGTCGTCTCCCCACTACTGATAGGGATTTGTTATACTAGCGGTAGCAAGTCAGTCATCTCTATACAACCAAAAGCGACACCCAAAACCGCAGCTTGTATGGTCAACCCGAGGAATGCCGTATGACAGAATACTCACAACCAGATACTCAGCAGCCCTACAACCGCGCTGACGAGCAGCCGACGACCACGCGCCCTGTCATGCAGCCTGACAATCCATATGCCAGTACGCGCGGCAGTATCACCAGCAAGCAGCTGCCAGCGTTTGATGAAGCGATGATCCAAAAATACAATCGCTCAGGGCCACGCTACACTTCCTATCCGACTGCTTTAGAATTTACAGAGATAGCTGATGGTTTAGAGACTAAAATCCTTCAGAGCCGTGAAGCACGCGCGCCCTTATCGCTATATTTTCATATTCCCTTTTGTCGTCACCTTTGCTATTACTGCGCTTGTAATAAAATCATCACTAAGAAAAATAGCGACTCAGGCGACTACTTAGAGTATCTCATCGCTGAGATTAAACTCAAGCGGCGCTTGCTGACCACTGAAGATAGCAAGAACCCAGTCGTCAAGCAGCTGCATTTAGGCGGGGGTACGCCGACATTCTTGCGTGATGAAGAGATGGTACAGCTGTGGGAGTTTTTACAAACCCAGTTTGAGTTTTTGCCTGAAGACGAAGGCGATTATTCTATTGAAATCGATCCGCGTGAGCTGAGCGGCAACACCCTCAAGGTACTACGCGATCTGGGCTTTAACCGCATCAGCTTAGGGGTACAAGACTTAGATGAGAGCGTCCAAATCGCCGTCAACCGCGTGCATTCAGCGGAATTAATCGAAAACGTACTTACTGAAGCACGCGAATTGGGCTTTCATTCTATCAATATCGATCTGATCTACGGTCTACCGCATCAAACGCCTGAGACATTGGAGCAAACCGTACGTCGCATCATCGAGATGGCACCCGACCGGCTGTCGGTGTTTAACTACGCGCATCTGCCGGAGCGCTTTAAAGCCCAGCGCCAAATCAAAGAAGCGGATTTACCTAGCCCTGCGGCCAAACTGACCATGCTGGGCAACACCATTAACACGCTCACCGAGGCAGGCTATCAATACATCGGCATCGACCACTTTGCCAAGCCCGATGACGAGCTGGCTGTGGCACAGCGCGAGGGTAAGTTGCATCGCAATTTTCAGGGCTATACCATCATGGGCGACTGTGATTTGCTCGGCTTTGGGGTCTCATCGATCAGTCAAATCGCCAATGCCAATAGTCGCTATATCTTACAAAACGATACCGACCTGCAAGCTTATCAAGCCACCATCGATGCTGCGCAGCACAATCTGGCCATCATGCCTGCGGTCAAAGTGATCAAAACCTCTATCAAAGATCGCTTGCGCGAGTATGTGATCATGAATCTGCTGTGTCACGACTACATCGACTTTAAAGACGTCAATCAAAAATTTGGTATCGATGCCATCACCTATTTTATTGATGAGATTGCGCAGTTAGGTGCGATGCAAGAGGACAGACTTGTCGATATGGATGCCGCTGGTATTCGTGTGCTGCCAAAAGGTCGTCTACTCGGTCGCAACGTCGCCATGGTGTTTGATGAATATTTGGACAAAAAGCATAAAAACCGCTTTTCTAAAGTGATTTAACGTACTTTAAAAAATACTTTATGCACAAAAAAGACCTCGTTTTTGAGGTCTTTTGCTATGTCAATATGAGCGCTCAACCGTAGCGTTGTTACACCTTAAACTTATCGCCTACCATGCCCTTAACCGTACTTAAGATATCGGCAGGCAGTACCACCATTTTTGAGTTATCAGACTCTGCAAGCTGACGTATCGACTTGATGTATTGCTCGCCTAGCAGATAAACAATCGGCATCTCTTCATCGCCCATCGCAGCGGTAATCAAGCGAATGGACTCCTCAGAGCCTTTGGCCAGCACCACTTGTGCTTCAGCATCACGGCGTGAAGCCTCAAGACGACCATCTGCTTCTAAGATAGCCGCTTGTTTTTGTCCATCGGCACGCGTCACTGTCGCACGGCGTAAACGCTCAGCCGCCGCCTGCTCTTCCATCGATGCTTGCATAGTATCAGAAGGATTGATGTCTTGAATCTCGACTGTTTTGAGTGTGATACCCCAATCAGCGATGTCTTCTGAGATGGCATGCTTGAGCTTGGTTTTAATCTCCTCACGACTAGATAGTGCGTTATCCAAATCCATCTCACCGATGATCGAGCGCAGGGAAGTCTGTACCAGATTACGGATACCATACTCATAATCTTCGATACCATAGACCGCCTTATCGGGGCGCACGATATTGATATAAGCGACAGCGTTGGCGATGATTACCACGTTATCACGGGTGATAACTTCTTGCGATGGAATATCAAGTACGATGTCTTTGGTGGTGACTTTATACGCGACGTCATCGACATAAGGGATAATAAGGTTGAGACCAGGCTCTAGCGTCTGGCTATATTTACCCAGTCGCTGCACCACCCACTTATAACCTTGCGGTACGATGCGCACCCCTTTAAACACGGTAAAGACTACCAGTGCAATCAACACCACCATCACAATGCTAAAGCTTTCCATAACTCATCCCTATAATTGATAATTGTATTTGATTGGCAGTCAAACTTGCCTATTTTTTTGGCTCAGCGTAGGCGACTGCATACTTCTGACGATCAGCTCATTGCCCACGATATCTGTCACCACCACCCGCTCACCAACTGCAATCTCCTCTCCTGTGGTGCGGCACATCCACTCTGCCGCGCCAACGATAGGGACACTAAAGCGCACGATACCTGCGCGCTCGGGCTGCGGTGATAGCACAATCATCCCTGTCTCACCCACGATGACACCACCGCCCAATCCAGCTTTGGTACGGTCCACTGATAAAGGCTTGATAAACTTAAACCATGCCACTAAAAACACCGCCGACAGCACCAACCAAATGACAACTTGCACAAAAAGAGAAATCGGCAAGAGCCAAGCCAATGCTGCGACAATAATGGCAGCGGCACCAAACCACAGGCTGGCGAATGTCGGCACAAACATCTCAACAATCAGCAACAAAAAGCCCAGTACCAACCAATGCCAAGGCTCAATCATCAAAAACATCTCCATCATTGCCACCCACCCTGTTTGAATCATCCTAGCTTTCAATGTAGCATACTTTTAGCATCTATAACCTCTTAAAAATCATCAATATACACCACTCATAACACAACGCCCATATCTTAGATGAAATCAAAAAGCGCCAAACAACCTTTGCCACATAAAAAAACGACCGCCAAAGCGATCGTTTGTGAGCTATTTTTATACTGATTAAAACTTAAAGTGTGCGCCTAATGTGACACCATCGGCATCTAAGTCTTCGCCATCATCAAAATCGATGGTTGGATAAAAATTGTACATCACTTCCACACTCGCCATTGGGCTAACGTTATAACCCAAACCAAGACCACCAGCTACACCAGTATCGGAAAAGCTTTCGCTTTCACTAGGGTGTGTTGACAATTACCGTAAATGGATAATCGTCGCTGCTAAATAGATATTAGCAGCAAACGACTCATCCGTTTTTTCAGCACGCATGGCAATTTTCTTGAAATCTTTCAGCTTACAGAAGAA
>Ga0208302_100242_pt1 | contig 15202 bp, 15 predicted proteins | sample 29_taG_FD_184103 | JGI IMG/M metagenome (GOLD analysis project Ga0208302, IMG submission 184103) | Marine viral communities from Cariaco Basin, Caribbean Sea - 29_WHOI_OMZ (SPAdes) (version 2) | ecosystem: Environmental > Aquatic > Marine > Oceanic | place: Caribbean Sea: Cariaco Basin... | reverse complement strand
AGTGTGATTGTGTACGAGTTGTTGATATCGTTTGATGAGCCTCGTATCTAGCTCCATTTTATCTATGCCATACTGGAAGATTCTATCATTCTTTTTTGCTCTTTTTAAGTTGTGTAGATACCTATGCACTTCAGGGGGTGGGAGACTTCTGCTATTAAAGGTTAAACAGAAGATCGAATTAGGGCTGTAAATAAGACAGCGCCTTATTGATTGCTAATGACCTCTAACTCATCAACTGAGAGTTTTACACAGTCTTTTGGTTTAAAGGTAGGGTCTAATTTACATAAAGCAGTTTGCAGCTCATTGATACGGGTTTCAGACTGCTGGATATGACTCAAGACTTTGCTGAACGCTTCAGCAACCGGGTCTTCGGAATCTGGGTCTAAACCATAGGCAGTAAAGTCGACCCGCTCAGACAAGCGTTTAGTATTTAGCTGATTGGCATAGTTTTTATTGCCATCTGGACAATCAGGTACGCTATTGGTCGAAGTTTCTTGTGGTTTGTCTTGAGCGGAGGATTCTGAGTCAGCTTCCGTAGAGGCGGCAATCATTCTAGCAGCATTGCCGACCATAGTGGCTTCTGCAGGCACTTCTTTAACCACGACAGCGTTAGAGCCAATTTTCGCATTTTTACCGACGGTGAATGGGCCCAAAACCTTGGCACCAGCACCCACGATAACCCCATCTTCTAACGTAGGGTGGCGCTTGCCTTGACCTAAGGACACGCCTCCCAAAGTTACGCCATGGTATAAAGTGACATCATCACCAATTTTAGCCGTTTCACCAATGACCACGCCCATGCCATGGTCAATAAAGAAACGTCTGCCAATTTGTGCAGCAGGATGAATCTCAATTCCAGTAATCATACGAGAGCCATAAGAGATAGCCCGTGCTGAGAACTTACAGTCTTTGTTCCACAAATAATGTGCACTGCGGTGCAATATTAAGGCGTGAATACCTGGATAAGTCAGTAAAACTTCCATGCTGTTTCTTGCCGCAGGGTCCCGTTGGAATACGGCAGCGATGTCCTCTTGCAATGAGGCTTTGGCTTTTTGAATGGCTTTAATTAGTCTCATATGAATGTCTTATCTTGTATTGTTAATTAGTAAAGTTGACACTATTTTAAATTTCTTATTAGGCTAGTGGTATCTCACCCCAAAAATGTATGAGGGCGGTATAGAGTATACTGTACCGTTTATAAAAAACATTATAGATTAATAATGTCATGTTTTGAAAATATTAACTCACAGTTTCCGTTTGATCTTCGCAATAATAGAACTTATAATCTCAAACTCCTTTTGGTCCAACTGCACTCTAGACAGCAAGCGCAATAATCTGTTGGGTAGCTCTCTTAGTGTATCAGGTTCTGTACTTTCTACTAACTCTAAACCCTTCATCAACTCTATGATACGGCTTTGTAGATTGCTTTTCTGGTCTTGAGTAATGGCTGGCGCGTCCCAGTTTTGTCTTTGCATCACATTTATTTTATTGCCCTCATCTTGATCAGATGCTGATGTGGTTGACGTATTGTCCGCTAATCTTGGCAGTGATGTAGCAGGATTGGAGACAGTGGGCTTGCGAGCGTCTTGTAAAAAACGGCTGTAAAAAAAGCTTGAAATAACCTGTATGGCGGAAGCCACATTGAGCACCGGATAATCAGGATTGGCATCTATCTGGATATGATAATCTGCCATAGCGAGCTCCTGATTGGTCAGCCCTCGGTCTTCACGCCCGAACAGTACTGCAACTTTAATATCTTCAGTGGGGTGAGACAAAATAAGTTTTGCGGCATCATCAGGGGTAACCACAGGTCGAGGAATGTGTCTTTGGCGACTGCTGGCAGCAAATACCAATTGGCAATCCGCCAATGCTTGCTCTAGACTTTCTACCACAGTGCAATTGTCTAACACACTTTTTGCACCAGCGGCATGGGCCACACTGTCCTCATCAATCGGATGTTTGGGATCGACGACCACAAGGTCTGTTAATCCCATGGTTAACATAGCACGCGCTGCTGATCCTATATTGGCCGGTAAGGTGGTATTAACCATAACAATTCGAATACTTTGTAAACGCTGATTGAGCGCTGAGGTATCTAAAGCTGAAAAGTCGGTTGTTTGTTTGATAGAGGCATTAGAAGTCATAGTTTTCTTATTGTAGGTTGTATATAGTAGTTAAGTGTAGTCATTCTATTTGGTCGATATAAACAGATGAATAAAAATGCCTGCATGAGCAGGCATTGATAAATCAAAAGCTATGGTGCATTAGGAATGGCTCATCAAGAATAGTGAAAATATAAATTCTCTTGAGGCACAATAATACCTAATTGCATTAAGTTTTCATCAGTAGGATAGACACGCCAGTTGTCATTCAAACTAACACTGGCAATGGCAAAATCAGTATAGACGTTTAGAGCCACAGGGATACAGCCATCGTTTTGATTTAAAGGCACAGGTGAGATGCTCATGGCATCCTGCTCATTATAATAAGCCTCCATAGCACCATTGTCTTCGGTATCTTCTTCAAAAGCAGGGGCGGCAATCGTCGGTATTATATCCAATTGAGCGGGCTTTAATAAAGGCTGCAGAGAATCTAACAGTCTTGTGTCTTGGCTATGAATCTTGATACTAATCTTTTTAACCCAGCGCTGACGACATTCAAGTAAAGTATAAGCGTTGTCTAAACGGGCAAATAAACGTCCGTCACGGTCTCTAATTCCGCCTTTGATGACAATCACTTCATCGACTTTTAGTTTGTCTTTGATACGGTTAAAACGTTCAGCATAGCAGCTGACTTCAAGTCTGGCAGTTCCATCGTCTAAAGTGATGACACAGCGGTTACCGAAGTTAGCAATATCCATAATTAAGCCAGCGAATAAGATACTGCCATTGTAGCCGGTGTCAGATAAACTATCCAAACGGGCGTTACTGGTATAAACCGCAATTTCTTTACGGTACTGATCAATAGGATGCCCGGTTAAATACAGCCCTAAAGTATCTTTCTCAGCTTTTAGACGGTGCTTGTCGCCCCAAATTAAATCGGGTCCCGTAGGTAGGGGTGGGGCAGTGGTGGCGTTATCCAATTCACTGAATAAATCCATCATTCCCATTTCATTGTTTTGACGCTCTTGATCAGCAGCTTGCACTGCTTTAGGAAGCTGCGCCATCAACGCACCACGGATTTGATGATGTTGGTCATCCTCTAAGTCGGGACGTAAAGTAATGGCAAAGTCATCGAAGCAACCTGATTTAATTAAAGCTTCTAGCGTACGCTTATTGACCTTCTTGATGTCTACTCGTCGGCAGAAGTCATAAAGGTCCGTAAAAGGACCGTCCACTCTGCGAGCTTGGACAATGGATTCGACTGCTCCTTCACCCACGCCTTTAATCGCCCCAAGACCATAAATAATATTGGTAGGCTTGTCGGCTACGAAGTGCCATTCACTACGGTTGACCGAAGGATTGTCAACGGTTAGATTAAAGTTCTCACGGCAGTCGTTGATAAAGAACACCACGTTATCGGTGTTGTTCATATCTGAGGTAAGTACCGCTGCCATAAACTCAGCAGGATAATAATATTTTAGATAAGCCGTTTGATAAGCCAAAACTCCATAAGCTGCCGAGTGTGATTTGTTAAAACCATACCCTGCGAATTTTTCCATCAAATCAAAGACACCGGCCGATACCACAGGGTCGATGCCTTGCGCTGTCGCTCCCGTAACAAAAATGTCACGCTGCTTGGCCATCTCCTCCGGTTTTTTCTTACCCATGGCTCGGCGTAGCATATCAGCACCACCCAAACTATAGCCGGCCATCACCTGCGAGATTTGCATAACCTGCTCTTGGTATACAATAACGCCGTTGGTGTTCTCCAAGATAGGCTCTAGGTTAGGGTGATCATAAACCACCTCTTCACGGCCATGTTTACGGTCAATGTACATCTCTACCATTCCAGCATCTAGAGGGCCGGGGCGATACAGTGCACACATCGCGATAACGTCTTCGATGTTAGTGGGCTGCAGCTTCGCTAAGTATTTCTTCATCCCCGAGCTTTCTAACTGGAATACGGCTGTGGTCTTCGCTTCTTGGAGTAACTTATAGGCGTTCTTATCGTCTAATGGTAAGTCTTCAAGCTCTAGTGCTGGCTTTTGTTCACGAGCACGTCGCGCATTGATGTTTTTCACTGCCGCATTAATAACGGTCAAGTTACGAAGACCTAAGAAGTCAAACTTAACCAGACCCACCGATTCCACATCATCTTTATCAAACTGGCTGACTCGGTGACCTTCTTCATCACAATAGATAGCACTAAAGTCAGTAATCTTATTTGGGGCAATCAATACACCACCAGCGTGTTTACCGACGTTACGGGTGATACCCTCTAACTTCAATGCCATTTCCCAGATTTCATTGGCGTCTTCGTAATCCATATTATCTGGGTTAGACAGTAAGTCTTTTAGCTGAGGCTCTTCAAGCAATGCATCCTTTAAAGTAATACCGGGGGTTTTTGGAATAAGTTTAGATATTTTATCCGCCAAACCGTAGGATTTACTTTGAACTCGGGCCACATCACGGACCACCGCTTTTGCCGCCATAGTACCAAAGGTAATGATCTGTGATACCGCTTCACGGCCATATTGACTGGCAACATACTCAATCACACGGTCCCGACCCTCAATACAAAAGTCGATATCGAAGTCAGGCATTGACACACGTTCAGGGTTTAAGAAACGCTCGAACAGTAAGTCATAATGTAAGGGGTCTAAGTCAGTAATGTTAAGCGCATACGCTACTAACGAGCCTGCCCCTGAACCACGGCCTGGACCAACAGGCACGCCATTGGCCTTTGCCCAACGGATGAAGTCCATAACGATTAAAAAGTAGCCTGGGAAACCCATCTCTAAAATAATGTTCAATTCATGCTCTAGGCGCTCATCATAAGGCCGTCTAACCTCATCCCAAGTGTCATCTCGCTCCTCAACAGGATATAGCTTGTCCAGACGAGCGTTAAGCCCACGTTGTGACTCCGAACGGAAAAAGGATTCAATCGTTTCTCCCTCTGGAATCGGGAACTCTGGTAGTACGTTAATACCCAAGGTCAAAGTAACGTTACAGCGTTTGGCCAAACTAACCGTGTTATCAATTACTTGAGTAATATCTGCAAATAGCTCGGTCATCTGTGCCTGAGTCTTAAGGTACTGCTCGCTTGAATAGTCATGGGGACGATTGGGATCGGCGAGTACATGAGAGGAAGCAATACAAACACGAGCTTCATGAGCGTCGAAATCTTCTTCCGTCAAAAATCGAACGTCATTATGAGCCACGATAGGAATGCCATGACGTTGACCGGCAAAAATTGATTGTTCAATAAACGTATCTTCACCAGCGCGGCGGGTACGCTTTATCGCGAAATACAAACGGTCATCGAACGCCGCTTGATACTCAGCTATCAGCTGATGTCCTCGTTCCGGGTTGGCACCCATTAGCGCTTGGCCCACATCAGACTTCTCGGTAAATAGAATAATGACGCCTTCGCTATTGGTCAACAAATGCTCTTTGCTAACAATAGGAATGCCTCTATTTTCTGGGTTCATACGGCCATCAGTAAATCCTAGCGACACGATACGGGTAATACTCTGATATCCCTCATTATTCATTGCCAATAAAGTCAATCGTGTCGACTCTTCATCAAGAATAATTTCTGCACCAATAATAGGTTTTATCGCAGCATCTAAACAGGCGCGATAAAACTTTACTGTGGCATATAGGTTCGATAAGTCGGTTAAAGCCAACGCCATCTGCCCATCAGCAGCCGCTGCTTTCACCAGAGGTTTGATTCGAATAATAGAGTCCGTAATGGAGAACTCACTGTGGATGCCTAAATGTACAAACGCCATAAACGACCTGATTGTTTAATAAATAAAAAACGGAATGGGCTAAGTAGTGTTAGTCACCACTGCCGGATAGAAAAGTGGGTTAGATATAATGCTAGTGTCGATAAAAATCAATATTGTTAACGACTTAATAAAGGGATTTGAATTATTTTATTTGAGGTTTTATCAAAAATTTAAAGGGCTGAATGGAAGTGGAACTATAGCATTTTTATGGCAATTGAGCCATAGGCAATGACTGTGAACCGCCCCGAGATTGTCGGATACTCAACGCTCCAAGAGAATACGACAATGAAAACACGGAACTATACCCCTGAAATGAAAGAGCGAGCCGTCCGTATGCTAATTGAAGCTAAAGACGAATACCCATCCACCTGGTCAGCCATCAAAGCCATAGCGCCAAAGATAGGTTGCACGCCTGAGACCCTACGATCATGGCATAAAAAGCACATTGATAAAACCATTCCTGCAAACATTCAAGCTCAAAGCCAAGCGGAGCGTATTAAAGAGCTTGAACGTGAGAATAGAGAGTTAAAGCAAGCCAATGAGATTATAAAGAAAGCAGCTGGTCTTGAAGCCCAGGCGGAGCTCGACCGCAAACCCAAGTAATGGTTGATTTTATTGACGATCACAAACAACAATATGGAGTCGAGCCAATCTGTAGAGTATTACCGATTGCTCCATCCACATACTATCGTGCCAAAGAGCTAGAAGAAAGTCCTGAAAAGCGTTCACAGCGGTTGGTGGTTCAAAAAGTAGGCTAACATTAGACATACCCATGATTGATGTAAAAGAAAGCTAAATCAAAGGCTTTAAAGTGATTTTCCAGCTTTTTAGAAAAGTGACAACTTCGCCTAAATGCTCGCCTTACTCGATGCCTGATAGTGCAATTATTACCTTCAATACCGACCGTGAAAAACTTGCCAATGACTTGGGTAAAGCCCTTAAAACCAGTAACAAAGCTATCCCAGGTATCACTAGCGATTCTAGCACAACTTACGCCTAGGGCTTTCAGCTTAGCTTTAAGCTTTTTGACAGTGTTAAGGTCTCGTTTTCCCCACACATAGGCAACAATTTCACCTGTGTCACGGTGATAGGCATAAATTAGCCATTGTTTGTTGGTCTTTTTACCTACGAATGTCCAAAGCTCATCGACTTCAAGACAGTCATATTGCCTTTGCTTGGGGGTTATTTGGTAGTGACACTTTTTTAGGGTGGCCAGTACTTTGCCTTTGCTGATTCTCTCAACGCAAGCGATGTCTTTTATGCCACTGCCTCGAACCATAAGATGTCGTATTTTGTTTCATGGCCTGGTTATATATTTTTTCTTATGTTATCGAACCATGCCCGCATACTCGGTGTAAGCAAGCGATGACGACGCCAAGCCATGACAAGCTCCCATTTTAACTGAGGCTGGGTGAGGGGTAAGCAGACTAACTCTGTTAAATCCAGTTTTTGAGTATAATATTGAGGTAAAAGAGTTACGCCCATATCTTGTTTTACCATGTCAATAAGCAAGTGCCACTGATTAGTTTGGCAAATAATATTAGGTTCAATACCTAATGCTTGACAGTTTTGTATAATCATTGGGGTAAATGATGAATTAGAGGTAAATAAGATTAAAGGTGCATTTGATAGTGATTTAAGTGTTACCTTAGTTTTTTGTTTTCCCATACGTTTTTTATTTGCTACGACCACCACTGGATAACAGCATATCGACAAGTAGTCAAAATCATCTTCAATCGGCTTCATCAATGTTGCCACATCCAGTTGCCCCTCTAAGAGAGCCTTCTTAAGTGACTCCGCCCCATCTTCGATAAGTGAAATTTCTATACTAGGATGCGTTTGGTAGAAGTTAAAAATAGCTTCACTTAATGTTTCACTACCTAATGGTGAAATCCCCAGACGCAACTTACCGCCTTTTAATCGCTTATAATCTAATACTGTTTGTTCAAGATTATCTGCCTTTTGTAATATATCAACTGCTTGAATATAAAGGTGCTCGCCAATTTCCGTTAAATTAACTAGCCGCTTTCTATGAGTTAACGGCTTATCAAATAGAGCTACACCTAAATATTCTTCAAGACTAGTGATAGATTTGGTAACGGTGGGTTGGGTTAGATTGAGTTGAATACTGGCTTGAAGAAATCCACCTGTTTTTACAACTGTCACAAAGCAGCGTAATTGTTTCAAAGTTATCATAAAAGACCACATTTAGGAGAAAGAACGAAGTTTATTATATAAATTAGGAATAAAAATAAAAATATAATTCATAATTTAGGGCTATAGTATTTTTATACTAAGGGGTGTCGAGTTAACAAACAACAATTATTATGCGCAATCTTAATCTTCTTCTATCCCTCTGTTTTGTAGCTAAAAGAAAACTGACACTTCAAAGATTCTATCGTCAATCATGGCTTTATGTGCTTATACAATGCGCTATTATCGCAGCTGTCTGGTGTTGTGCTGAGATATTGGTTGAATTATTGCATGTATCCGTATCCTCAGGCGTATTAGGAATGTTTTTAATGCTGATATTATTAATGAGTGGTGCTATTAAGGTTAGCTGGGTCAGACTGGGGGCAAAATTTGTTTTGGGGGAATTAGTATTAATGTTTATCCCGCTTATGATGTCAATACTTCAATATAAGGCGCTGTTTGTCAGTAAAGGATGGCAATTAATGCTGACCATTATCTTGAGTACCGCGATGGTGATGTTAAGCTCAGCATTAACTTTTATCATGGTGCGCCGTTTGCAGCGGAGATTGTATCGTCATCAGATTCATAAAGCCCATTTAAACCTAAAAAATGATGATAATGTGTGAGGATTTGCGATGAATACTTGGTCAATCCTTTGTCTAATTTGGACATTAGCTGCTTATTATATAGCTAAAGTAATTTATGTACGCCATCGAAAATCTTGGCTAAACCCTGCTATCACGGTTTCATTAGTAACGCTTTCATTAATGATTGTTTTTAATATCTCTTATGATACATATTGGAAGGATACAGCTTGGATTGTACAGTTACTTGTCCCCGCAACGGTTGCGTTTGCTATACCTATTTATGAATATCGTCTTTTGATACGTCAAAATGCTTTGGCTTTGGGCGCTTCTATAACTGTTGGAATGGTGGTGGGAGTCTTAAGCATATATATATTTGCCGGCTTATTCAATTTTGATGAGACCTTGACCTATAGCTTGATGGCCCGTTCAATATCGACACCATTTGCATTAGACTTATCTGAAAAAATTCACGGATCTTCCTCTTTAGTTTCATTGTTTACTTTGATTACAGGGATGGTGGGAATGATTTTAGGGGATATGATTTTGGCTTTTTTCCGTATTCGCTCCCATTTTGCAAATGGAATCGCATTTGGTAATGCATCACACGGTTTTGGTACAGCCCGTGCAAGTCAGCGCAATGAGGATGAAGGCGTTATAGCAAGTTTAACAATGATTTTAGCCGGATTATTTATGGTGCTCGTAGGCCCTTCGCTAATACATAGCGTAATGTTATTTGGGCAAGCTTAAGTCCAAGTTCGGAATATGAGATAAAAAAAATATCAATGACTCTTATTTGGTTTAGCATGTTGACATACTCCCACCCAGCCTAAATATTATGGCGTTGGGAGTATGCCAATATAATTAGTGAGGCTCGCCAGGTAATATACGGGCGAAGCTTCTTTGTAAAATGTTAGGTTTAGCATTTTTCTTTTTAGCTGCTTTAAAATCTGGAAAAATACGATACCCTAAAGACTGAATGCCTAAGTTGAATTTAGGCACCAAAGCATAAGTAGCGGATGCAAAACGGCCCATATTACTAGAAATACTTACCGGCTGCTCAATAATGGCCTTAGCAACTAAATCTGCGGCTTCTTCAGGACTTAAAGCGGGCATATATTTGTAAATCTTAGTAGGTTCGATCATAGGGGTTCGTACTAGGGGCATATAGATAGAAGTTAAGTGAACTTTTTTACCCTTAACTTCAGCTGCTAGGCACCTACTAAATGCGTCCAAGGCTGCTTTTGAAGCTACGTATGCTGAAAAGCGAGGCGTATTCGCTAAAACTCCAATAGAAGATATATTGATGATATGACCTTTTTTCCTCTTTAACATGCTAGGAAGAAAAGCCAATACGAGTTTTACTGGACCAAAATAATTAATATCCATAGTGCGTTCAAAATCATGAAATCGGTCTAAAGACTCACTAACTGAGCGGCGAATAGATCGGCCTGCATTATTTATTAAAATATCGACAAATCCGTGGTCTTTTAATATTTGTTTTGTGGTTTTATTAATAGCCTCTATATCGGTTAAATCACAGCTATAAATACTCACCTTACCAGAAAATGTATTAATCTTGGACTGCACTTTTTCTAAGTCATTAAGGGTTCGAGCAATTAAAATTACATGGGCGCCTGCTTTAGCGAGTAAATAGGCAGCACTCTCACCAATACCACTAGAACCTCCAGTAATTACGATATTTTTATTTCTTACAGTCTCAGACAAGACAGATTTTTGCATGGTCTACCCTCCTTGGGAGTGTGGGGGAATTTAAGATTTGAACATCGGCTAATTAGATCGTTACCTTGACATGGTATAGGCCACTATATTTAGCTTAATTATGCATGTCAAATTCAAAAGCCTCAATCCTTTCGGTTGGACTTTTTCATGCCCTAGGAACACTCAAAGCCCACAACCCGCCAGCAATGCCATAATTCAAGCCACACGTACAGTATTAAGGCTTTATCATGGTAACTTATCTTAATTATGACGATCAGGGCTTTATCATTGGCACAAGACGGCTAGAAAGCGGTATTAAGTCAATCGGTGAAGATACCCAAGAAATCATACAGATACTCAAATCAAAAAATCAGATTAATCAAACAACATTAAACCGCATAGCTAAATCTAATGAGCGTATAGCTAACAAGAAGTCTATGCGTATTCAGGGCGTGGTGCCTACTTACGATCCCACAAGCCCAGGGCTTAATGATGCCAGCCAGCCAGTAAACAAGGCTCAAGCTCAAACTCAAGCAAGCAGTACAGGCAGCAGCTAAGCAGCCAGCCAGCCCAAAAAGAGACAAGGGCGTCGGGTAGTAAAGACGGTGGGGCTCTTAGCAATGTCACTTCGAATGCTAAGGTTAAATCGGGTTCAGCGTTGGTGAATAAAGAGAATAGCCAAAGCGATAACAGCTCAAGGGGTGCTAACAGGCTAAACGCTGGCAGAGGTGGGATAGAAGACTCAGGAGCGGCAAATAACGCAGCTGGTAGCGTACCTGGTGCAACTGTTGTAGCACGTAAGGCAAACAATCTAACTGGCAAAAACGGACGTGAGAAAAATAAAAATGACAGCGATCGTGACGATCTAGGCCGTTTTACAGCCAAAGAAAAGTCGCTGTTTGACTCATTGTCTAAGATAGCTAAGAGTGGCCGCACAAGTTATGGTAGTTATGGCAGTGCTCAAGATATTGATCCGCTAATTGCCTCAATGAATGAGGTTAAAGACGTAGCAAGCCCGCTATTTAATATGGCTACACAAGCTGGAAAAATGGGTGGAATGGCTGGCAAGGCAGCTTTAAGGGCTGGCAGGTTCTCATTCTCTAAATACAAAAGCTTGAAGCGTAAAGAGCCATTGCCAAAAGAACAGGCAAGACACAATAAGCAGAACGAGGAAACGCTGGGCGAGATCCTAAAGCGTATGCCAGGCGGTGACAGCCCCTTGTTTGGCAGGCTAGGCCGTGGCTTAGGTCTTTTGGGAGGCGGAAAAGGCAAAGGCAAGGGTAAAGATAAGGCCAAAGATAAGGGCAAGGGTAAAGGTAAAGGCGTTAAGGCGATCTTGTCTGGAGCTGGGGCTGCTGTCTTAGGTGCTGGCAAGTCTGGCGGTAAACATATTGGTAATGCAGCTAAAGCACTTGGCAAAATTAGGGTGCTAACCCCTCTGGCCACAGCTATTGGGGCAGGCAGCCTGGCAAGTCGATGGGACGAGCTCGACAATGAAGAAAGAACAGCGGGTATTGGTAGCATAGCTGGTGGTGGCGCTGGAGCTATGGCCGGTGGTGCAATTGGCTCAGTACTAGTACCAGTCCCAGTGGTGGGTACCGCTATTGGGGCGGCCGTGGGTGGCTGGATAGGTTGTGAGGGTGGCGAGGTTTTAGGCCGTACAGCTTCGCCTCATATCAAGTCATGGACCGATAGCATTAAGGCTTACAACTTACCTCAAAAAATGCAATCTAAGTGGGAGTCCGGATTAGCACCGGTTCTTTCTAAGTTAGGCGAGGCGGCCGGCGGCATGAAGTCGTGGCTATCCAGAATGGGCGATGGGGTAAGTGGCTTTTTTAATGGTGGTAGCGGCACTGGAGCACCAACTCAAGCGGCAGTAAATGCCAGTGATTTTGCGATTAAAAATGTGGCGTATGTATCGCTTGCGCTAAGTACGTGAATGATGCCTTTCGTGCTCAAGGTTTACAAGCGTCGGGTAACGGGGTTGATGTGGCGAAAAACCTAATCGACCTTAACAAAGGCAAATTTCAACAGGTGGCGTACAGTGATAATTACACCCCTCAAATTGGCGATGTGATGAGCATGCCGTCAAACAGTAAGTCTAAGCATAACTACGGTCACGTTGCGGTATATACAAAAGAGGGGTGGGTTTCAGACTACAAGCAAGGTGAGAAATACGGCAACACCGCAGCGCCTAATAAAGACTACTACGAAGAAATTAAGTCAGGTAAGATTAAGCCCACCATTGCGCGTATGATACCAGATGGGACAATGCCAACAAGTAGCAGTACTGATGTTAGCTCAAGTAGATTAACAACACAGGAACAAAAAGCCAAGCGTGACGAGGCTATGCAATACTTCATGTCTCAAGGATGGACCAAAGAACAAGCCGCCGGCATTGTTGGTAACATCCAAAAAGAAAGTATGTTTAACTACAAGGCACTTGGCGACAATGGCAAGGCGTTTGGTTTGGCCCAATGGCACCCAGACAGGCAGGCTAACTTCAAAAAAGCGTATGGTAAAGATATCAGGCAGGCAAGTTACAAAGAGCAGTTGGCTTTTATCAACTATGAGCTAACTAAGGGTGACGAGAAAAAAGCTGGTAATAAGCTAAAACAAGCCAAAACAGCAGGCCAGGCTGGGGCTATCGTATCAGAGTTTTACGAGCGACCAAAAGCAGTTGAGGCTGAAAAGAAAGAGCGTGCGAAAATTGCAGAGGGTATCTACAATAATACAGCGGTTCAGTCGGTTCAGCAGAAAACCAAAACAACTAACAGTGTATTAGGTGTGGATGCTGGTGGCTTGGCTAATAATTTTGTTGCAGGTAACACTCCAGCTTACCAACCGGCCAGCAAGTCATTAGGTCTTGAATTAGGGGCTTCTATGCTTAAAAGCGTATTGAATATACCTGATATGCCTTCGTTTAGATTGCCGCTGGCAGGTAGTGGTCTGGATAAGCCTATCATAGTTCAGTCTAATAATGATAATATAGGTCAAAATGTTTCAGATAGAGGGCTTGCACATGCGATTACGGGAGGGTTGGGTGAAGGTAGGTATTGGGGTTAATTTGAACTCACTATGACTGTGATATTAATGCTGCGAACAATGTACTATGGTAGATGCCATCCGATGCAGCACGACTTGCTACTGTGTAAAGAACCCCTCTCTAGTACAATACTTATCAGCGTAAGTATATTGACGAAAAGGTACGCTATGCTGAAAAAACCGTAGACAAAAACTTGGTAAGCTAAAGAAGACAAATAGGAGTTTACCATGACTAAGAAAGTTAAAAGATACAGTGAAGACTTTAAAGCAGAAGCAGTTAAAGCAATAGAAAATAATGGTGGCAAAGTCAGTGCCACAGCAAGGCAGTTAGGACTACCAATGCAAACGCTAGCTAATTGGCAACGGAAAGCTAATCAAGGTAAGCTCAAAGGTACTAAACAGTTTGATTCTGAATTAATGGCCGTTATTGAAGAGAATAAGCGTTTAAAGCGAGAGTTGAAGATTGCACAAGAAGAGCGTGAAATATTAAATGAGGAGGGATGAAGCGAAGCACTGCTTCGCCCCGACGCAAGACGAGAGCTATGCTCGAGTGGGGCCACGGCGTACTTTGCAAGGAACGGTCAGTAAGGTACGCCTTTATTGACCATCACAAATATGAATTTAGCATTACCAGCATGTGTAAAATCCTTGATATCAAACCATCAAGCTACTATGACTGGAACAAGCGTAATATCAGTACTCAGCAAATACATCGTAATCACTGTGAGCTACTTGTTAAAGCTGCTCACAGTGAAACCAAAGAGAGATATGGTTATGAGCGTCTGCATGCTCATTTGAGCGAACAGGGACATGAGATTAGCAAGTACATGGTGCGCAGTATCAAAGAAGAACATAGTATCAAATGTAGACGTCATAAGCGCTTTAAAGTGACAACGGACTCAGACCATAACAAGCGAATCTATCCTAATTTGCTTAAACAGCAGTTTGGCGTCAATCGTCCTAATTGTGCATGGGTCAGTGATATAACCTATATTTGGACAGATGAGGGTTGGCTTTATTTGGCAGGTGTTAAAGACTTGTATACCAAAGAACTGGTTGGCTACGCTATCGATAAACGTATGAAGGCTGATTTAGTCTGTAAGGCCTTAAATAAAGCGATCAAGGATAAACGACCTAGCCAAGGTCTTATTGTGCATTCAGATAGAGGTAGTCAGTATTGCAGCGATGATTATCGCAAAATCATCAGTAAATACGGTTTTAAAGGATCTATGAGTGCTAAAGGCAACTGTTATGATAACGCGCCAATAGAGAGCTTCTGGGGCGTCTTAAAGAATGAGCTGATATATCATCATAATTATAGAACTCGATTTGAGGCTATCAACAGTATCTTCAAATATATCGAGTTAGATTACAACCAAACGAGGATTCAGCAAGATTTAGGTATGAGATCGCCAAGACAGGTTTGGGTTGATTTCTACCGTCAGGCTGCCTGATTAAAATCTCCCAAGTTTAGATGTACGGATTTGACAGCAGAGGTCAATCATGGGTATGTCTAATGTTAGCCTACTTTTTGAACCACCACCATAATTTTTAGTCTGCATCTTTTTCTGCCCGTCGATCACTCGCAGATTGGTCTTCAGCAACGCCTGATTTCCAATATGAAAAGGCATATAGCTCATCTTTTAACCATCCCAGTTCACCTTTTAAATATTGCCGAATGGCTTTAACCGATGAAAATTCACTAGCAACGTAAGCAAAACGGCTGTTTTCTGAACTTGGTAGCGTAAGCGTTTTAACTACA
>Ga0208302_100240_pt1 | contig 15356 bp, 12 predicted proteins | sample 29_taG_FD_184103 | JGI IMG/M metagenome (GOLD analysis project Ga0208302, IMG submission 184103) | Marine viral communities from Cariaco Basin, Caribbean Sea - 29_WHOI_OMZ (SPAdes) (version 2) | ecosystem: Environmental > Aquatic > Marine > Oceanic | place: Caribbean Sea: Cariaco Basin... | reverse complement strand
TCATGGGCAATGTGGTGCCTGTACTATTTTAATTAATGGTCAACGGGTCAACTCTTGTCTTAGCCTAGCTGTAATGCATGAAGGGGATGAGATTACCACTATTGAAGGCATTGGTTTACCTGAAACCTTATCTGATTTGCAAAAAGCATTTCGAGACAATGATGCCTTTCAATGTGGTTATTGCACCCCTGGTCAAATTTGTTCAGCCACTGCTTTAATTGAAGAGGTGAAGCAAAACTGGCCAAGCTACGTTACCGAGGACTTAACCCAGCCAAATGCATTAATGGCACATGAGATAGCCGAGCGTATGAGTGGCAATATTTGCCGCTGCTCTGCTTATCCCAATATCATTAAAGCAATTACTGAAGTACTTGAAAAACAAATCCAACAAAATCAGCCGTTGCAGACTGAGGCTCAGGTCGATTCTTCCAATAGTGCATTGTCTTCAGCAGTGACCGGTATCTGGTCACCACCGCCTAGTGAAGCTCAATTAAAATCCCCACCTGCCAAAACCGATCAACCTTCTAATACCGCCAACCCTAGTACTGCCAATCGCTCACAATTAACAGGAGTAAACTCATGAAACGATTTCAATATATACGTGCCAATGAGTTAAAGCCTGCTTGTATTGAGGGTAGCTCAAAAGGTGCTGCCTTTATTGGTGGTGGTACTAACTTAATTGACCTAATGAAGTTTGAAATTGAAACACCTATTAAATTGGTCGATATCACTCAGCTTGAATTGAAGCAGATTGAGTCAACTCCTGAAGGTGGCCTACGTATAGGGACCTTAGTGACCAACAGTGATTTGGCAGCAAATCCTACCGTGATAGCCAATTATCCCGTGTTGTCACGCGCTATCCTAGCAGGGGCATCAGGTCAACTGCGTAATAAAGCCACCACCGGTGGTAATTTCTTACAACGTACCCGCTGCTTTTACTTTTATCAAACGGACAGTGCCTGTAACAAACGTGAACCAGGCACTGGCTGTCCTGCTATCGATGGTGAAAATCGTGAATTGGCCATCTTAGGTACTAGCGAACATTGTATTGCCCAGCATCCTTCAGACATGGCTGTGGCCATGCGCCTGTTAGATGCCACTTTAGAAACTCAAAAAGCAGATGGCACTACACGTAGCATTGAAATTAAAGATTTTTATCAGCTGCCCGGTGATACTCCGCATATTGAGGCCGTATTAGAGCCAGGTGAGTTAATCACTCATGTGGTATTACCACCGCCGATTAAAGGGATGCACACTTACGATAAAGTTCGGGATCGTGCCTCTTATGCGTTTGCATTGGTATCTTGCGCGGCGGTCATTGATGTTGATGCTGAGGGTACCTTATCCACTGTAAGATTGGCCTTTGGCGGTATTGGCTCTCAGCCTTGGCGCAATGAAGCAGTCGAAGCCAGTCTAGAAGGCAGCAAAGGCAGTGTGCCTGATATCGTTAAAGCGGCCAATATTTTATTAAAAGAAGCGCAGGGACATGGTAAAAATGACTTCAAAATTGCTTTAACCCGTCGGTTACTAAAACAAATTATTGAGCGTGCTCTAGCCGCTAAGGACGCATAATCATGGCTTTATTTGATACAGATATTTTGGGTTCTGAACCCACCAAAAAAATGATGATGAACGGGCCGGTTGAGACGCTGTTTGATAAGACTTCAAGCAAACTCGTTGGTCAGCCTATTACCCGAGTTGATGGGTCGCTTAAAGTGAGTGGTCAAGCGACGTACTCAGCAGAGTTTCATAGAGATAATATGGCATATGGGGTATTGGTCGGTGCTACTATTACCAAAGGTAAGGTTAAAAGTATAGATACTGATTCAGTAGCCGGTATTCCAGGGGTTATCAAAGTTGTGACAGACGCCAAGCATTTTTTGCGTAACTCGCAGCAAGGCGGTAAGGCGAAAGCGCCTACTCAGGGTGCTACGGATGTTGACTATCACGGTCAACCGATTGCAGTGGTTATCGGAGAGACTTTAGAAGCAGCAACCGAAGGTGCTAATGCCTTGGTTATTACTTATGAAGATGAGACAGATAAAGCAGCACTAGAATTTAGTGAAGAGCTTAAAAACGCTCATGAAGTGAATGAGAAAGAAGGCTCGGATAAAAATAGTGTTGTAGGTGATCCGGATAAGGCTTTAGAGCAATCGCCAGTAACGGTAGATAATGTCTATACCACACCTAGCCAAAGTAACTCTGCTATGGAACCGCATGCCAGCCTCGCTTATTGGGAAGACGATGAGCTGACCATTTATTCAGCTAACCAAATGGTGGCATTTGGTCAAAAGCAAATTGCTGATGCGTTAGAAATTGGAAAAGAAAAAGTACATCTTATTTCTAAGTTTGTCGGTGGTGGCTTTGGTAGTAAATTGGGTATTGCTCCCGAAACTATTGCGGCGGCTATTGCGGCGAAACAACTTGAGCGTCCTGTACTTATTGTCATGACGCGTCCGCAAGTCATGGAAGCTACGGTACGTCGTTCAAATACCCGTCAACGTATTGCGCTGGGTAGCGATGAAAATGGGGTATTAAATACTATTATTCATGACACTATTAGTAGTAACCTGCCTAAAGAAAGCTTTTTTGAGCCTGCTGGCTTGTCAACTCATTTCTTATATCAGGGTGACAACCGTAGGGTAAGCTACGAAATGGTAGAAATGAATTGGACGTTATCGGGGTCAATGCGTGCCCCAGGCGAGGCGGTCGGCCAATTGGCTTTAGAATGTGCGATGGATGAACTAGCCTGTAAATTAGGTATCGATCCTATTGAACTTCGTCGTCGTAATGAGCCTGAGGAAGACCCTTCACTTAAGGTGCCTTTTTCAACGCGTCAGTTACTGCCTTGTTTAGAGCAGGGCGCTAAAGCATTTGGATGGGATGAAAAACACAATCCTAAGCCTGCCAGCCAGTTAGAAGGTGATTGGTGGATAGGAACGGGCATGGCAGTGGCCTCACGTGGCAATCAGTTAATGCCTGCTGAAGCTCGTGCTACATTACAACTAGATCCTAGCAAATCTTTGGGTATAAAAGCGGTTATCGAGTCTGATATGACCGATATCGGTACTGGCTCCTATACAGTATTTTCCCAAGTAGCCGCAGACTTATTAGGCTTACCGATAGATCATATTGATATGCAACTAGGCGACAGTGATTATCCTTCTACTCCAGGGTCTGGAGGAAGCTTCGGGGCTGCTAGTGCCGGTAGTAGTATTTATCTAGCCTGTGCGGAGTTAAGAGAGCAGATTGCTAAATTGGTAGGGCTACATGCCGATAATGTACAATTAGAGCAAGGAAAAGTGTCCCAGACTGGAGAGCATGACCCTAGCTTGGCAGAAAGCGCTTTAGAAGCTGGTAAGGATGCACTAGATACTGCGCTAGACACGCTAAAAGACAACGTGGAAAATATCGCTGACAAGGCAGGACTGTCTGTGTCACTCACTGATTCTGATAAGATAGATTATGACTTTAGCGAGTATGCCGCTTATCCTTTGGTAGATATTATCGCTAAGCTTGACGGACAGAAGCTAAGTGCTAAAGGGGCCATTGCTCCGGGTAAAAATGGTAAGTCACATCGTCAGGCCTGTTATGGGGCTAACTTTGCTGAAGTTGCTGTACATCGTGTCACTGGTGAAATTCGTGTTAAAAACATGACCGGTGCCTTCACTGCAGGTCGTATTTTAAATCATAAGCTTGCGACATCGCAGTGTTATGGGGGTATGGTGTTCGGTATTGGCGCGGCGTTAATGGAAGAAATTATCCATGATAAACGTGATGGCCGACTGTGTAATCATGATTTGGCTGAGTATCATGTGGCAGTCAACGCAGATGTGCCACAGCTAGAGGTTATTTTAGTTGAAGAAGATGACCCTTATACCAACCCTATGCATATCAAAGGTATTGGTGAAACTGCTATTTCAGGCGCAGCGGCTGCCATTGCCAATGCGGTTTATAATGCGGTAGGGATTCGAGTTTATGACTTCCCGATTACCTTGGATAAGCTAATTGATCAGTTACCTGATTAAGCTCTTGTTTTATTTTTAGGCTTAACTTATTCAATATAAGATTAATTTTTTAGAACAAGATTGTTTATTCAAAACAATCTTGTTTTTTAAAAGACTATTTAAAACAAGAAGATGTGCTTATGAACAAGGTGTCCGATATTCTAAAACTTGCTGATCAAACCCTTAATGAGCAAGGTGATGCAGTACTAGCGACCGTAGTCCATACTGAAGGTTCCGCATATCGTAAAGCGGGGGCTATGATGCTTATCTGTGCCGATGGTCGCTCAGCGGGCATGATTAGTGGCGGCTGTTTAGAGCCGCACATTATCAAAAAGGCGTTTTGGCTTACCCGTCAAGGTCCGGTGGTTCAGGTCTATCAGACGGGTGAGGGTATTGCCGATAAAGATGAGAGTGGTGCTACCAGTCATAGTGATGAACATGCTATTGAAAATAGTATGGACAGCGAACTTGAGCTTAATTTTGGCTTAGGTTGTAATGGCAGAGTACACGTGCTGTTTGAAAGATTGGCTTCTGCGGCGCAGTTACTTCAGAGTATGAAGCAGGTGCGCCGCAGTGGTCAGCCTATGACGGTGGCCACTTTGGTCCGTTCTGAGTCGTCTGATCATCCCATTGGTCTACATGTCAATTTAGATCAGTTTGCAATAAATAAAGACAGCATGGGAGTAAATGACCTGAGTGAACAAAGCCCCAATAATGCGATATATGATTCAATACTGAGCCAAGCCATAAACACATTGTGCTTAGAACAATATCAACAGAAGCCCGCACAATTTGTCACGCTACAAGGGGCAGTTGATAATTCGTTACAGCAGCGGGTACAGACTCAATGGCTAGTACGCCGCTTACAGCCGCAAATTAAGCTCCTAATCTGTGGTGCAGGTAATGACGTGGTGCCTTTGGTCACGTTGGCAAAAATGCAGGATTGGCAAGTCACTGTTGTTGATAGCCGGAGTCATTATGCCACCCGCGCTCGCTTTATGCAGGCTGATAGGGTGCTTTGTTTGCCTTTAGAGGACAGCGAAACCCTTATTGAACTGAGTCGTAATGCCGCTGTGGCGGTAATGTCGCACAGCCTGACTCAAGATAGAGCCCGACTTAAAGTATTGCTTGCCAATCCACCTGCCTATTTGGGCCAATTGGGACCAAAGTATCGTACTGAGCGTTTGATTGATGAGATTACTGAAGCGTATGACAGTAATGTTGGTGAACTTCAGGCCGGTATTGAGCAGTTACACTATCCAATCGGTTTGAAACTAGGCGGCGAGGGGCCAGAAGCCTTGGCTTTAGGTATCATGGCAGAAATCAATGCAGTCATGCATGAGGTAAACCTAAACACTGTAAAGCTAAACAATACAATTAACAAACAGTCTGCGCATCGCTCACAAGTTGATTCAACTCAGGCGACTAACGCGCAATTTGAAGTGTTTAATTAATGATAAAGCAAAACGCTAGCAATAAAGACCCAAACTTACCGGAACAATCTCATGCTGTGATCCTATTGGCCAGTGGGTTAAGTCAGCGCTTAGGTCAGCCCAAGCAGCTATTAAAGAAGCAGTCTCAACCGCTGCTTGAGGTCATGACAAATCTAGCATTGGCCACGAACCCCAGTGCCATTTTATTGGTTATCGCTAGTTCACAGAGTGAAACTATCCAATTGAGTCAGACCTTGGCGGCACAGCATGATGTGGTGATGCCTGTGATTAACACCGAACCTGAACAAGGTATGGCGCACAGTCTAAGTTTGGCGATAGATACGTTAACTGCCAAAGTAGCGCAGGGCTTGTATATTGAGCGAGTACTGATATTAGGTGTGGATCAGATATTATTAGAGGCGACTCATTTACAGCAGTTGCTGGCAGGCGATAATGGGATTAGAGGCATTAAACAGGTGGGCTCATATAATAAAGTCATTGCCAGCCACTATCCTAAATCTTATGAAATTACAGAAAAGACTTCATCCCATCTTGAACATACAGACGATAGTAAATCCATTGTCGGCTTACCCATCAACATTGATTACCAGCTATTAATTCAGTGGCAGCCGCTACTTAACGGCGATAAGGGGCTGCGTTACTTAATTAGAAGTTTATCCAATAATGAGCTCAGTGTGGTTGACAATAGTAAGCTTAGTCTCGATATTGACACCCCTGAGCAGTTGCAGTTTGCGATAAAACAAGGCTGGTTAGACCCATAAAAAATCCCGCTAAATATTAGCGGGATTTTTTATGGTTTATGTCTAATCAATAGAGCTGTCTTTTATCACTTTATATATCGTCGCGGCAAATAGACTTATGACAATTGTTGTAAGATTTCGTCAGGGAAGTCGACGTTGGTATGCACATCTTGTACATCGTCTAAATCTTCTAACATATCGATCATTTTCATGACTTTTTCAGCATCTTCGATATTGTCAATTAAGGCAGTGGTCGAAGGCGACATGGTTACTTCCGCGTTGCTCGATTCATAGCCAGCCGCATTTAAAGCATCTTTTACCGCCCCAAAGCTTGCCGGTTCAGTGATAACCAATAAGCTCTCACCATCGTTTTCAATATCCAACGCGCCAGCATCTAATGCCACTAGCATGATTTCATCTTCCAGTGACACATCGTCAAATAAGATTTCACCGCGTTTGGTAAACAGATAAGACACTGAGCCTGACGTGCCTAAGTTGCCATCAAACTTGGTAAAGGCGTGACGTACTTCACTCACTGTACGGTTAACGTTGTCAGTCATGGTCTCAACCAAGACAGCCACACCGCCTACGCCGTAACCTTCATAGGTCAGCTCATCCATTTCGCCGCCTTCAGCATTACCGGCCCCACGCTCGATAGCGCGCTGAATGGTGTCTTTGGTCATATTTGCTGAAAGTGCTTTTTCAACTGCCGCACGTAAGCGAGGGTTGGTCTCGGGATCAGGTTCACCTTGCTTGGTCGCGGAAACCAGCTCACGAATAATTTTAGTGAAGACTTTGCCACGCTTGGCATCTTCTTTGGCCTTCTTGTGCTTGATATTTGCCCATTTAGAATGACCTGCCATAATGTGTTTATCCTTATAAATTACGTTAAACAAATTAATTGTCAAAAACGACTTTAATGTCATAAAGGCAAAGTAGTTCTGCGACTGTAAGAATAGGCCAGCCACAGCACACTTATGCCGTCCATCTGCTAACTTAATATCCCAATAACTTATCATTCATGTCATTGAGAGAAGGGGGTTGTACGGTAATAGCTAATGACCTTTAATCAATACAGATCAATATAAATCAGTTCTCGATAAAAGGTGTTAACACGATATTGTGTCTAGGATAGCTGACTGTAGAGAAGCGGCTCTTTAAAAGAGGGTCTTAACCAGTTTTAATCCCCTAACCACATTGGCTAAAACAGGCCAATTATAACAGAATTTATTGTGCTGTATTTTAGTCCCTGCTATCCAAGCTTATGGCAATATAGTGGCGTACTGCCTATCAAAACAACACAACGTTAAACAAAATTGGGGTAATAGGTAACATTGTTAACTTAATCACGTATAATGGCCTTCTATTATAGACCAGTAACCCGTATTTATGAAAAAACTCTCCTCAAATACGCTTAATAACCTACGCGATCGCATCCATATTATTATTGAAGGGACCGATACGCCTTTAGGTAAATTGTTCGATATTGTGCTATTGATAGCCATTGCCGCCAGTGTGGCTGTGGTGATGTTGGACAGTGTGCTGTATCTGCGTCTGCAATTTGGCACGGTATTCTTCTACGCCGAATGGTTCTTCACCATTTTGTTTACCATAGAATATCTGCTTCGCCTTTTTTCAGCGCCCAATCGTGTACGCTACGCCTTTAGCTTCTTTGGGGTAGTGGATTTGTTGTCGGTACTGCCCAGTTATTTAAGTCTGATATTTGGCGGCGTGCAGTACTTAATCGTGGTGCGTATTTTACGTATTCTGCGTGTGTTCCGAGTCCTTAAACTCAAGTCTTATATGCAGCAGGCAGGCTTCTTGGCCTCAGCACTTAGGACCAGTCAGCAGAAGATTACCGTATTCTTCTTATCATTAGTGCTGCTGGTTATGATTTTCGGTTCGGTTATCTACGTGGTAGAAGGTCCGGAAAATGGTTTTACCAGTATTCCGGTATCTATCTACTGGGCGACGGTAACCCTAACCACAGTAGGGTATGGAGATATGTCGCCGAAGACGCCGCTGGGCCAGTTTATAGCGACCATGGTGATGATGACCGGTTACTCCATTATTGCGGTACCCACCGGTATTTTTACTTCAGAGTTGGCCAAAAGCATGCGTCCACAGCTACATCCAGTCACGTGCCCCAACTGCGGTAAGTTTGGTCATGCAGCTGGTGCTCAGTTTTGTGATCGTTGCGGTCACGATCTACATATCTAATTTTCGGTTATAATTTATAGGGTTACGGTCTTAGCCTATTTTTTAATAGAACCAAATAACTGTTTTTTTCATAGAACCGCTTAACTATTTTTTTAATAGAACCAAATAACCGTTTTTTAATAGAACTAAATAACTATGCCTAATTTACTCAAAAAATCCTTCAATGTTGTAAATCGTGTTCGTCACACTGCCAGTGTTGCAGGGTTGTCTGCTTTAAGGGTGGCCAAAGGCGAGCGTCCTGACGCTGTCATGCTGCGTGAGACCTTCGAGCAATTGGGCACGACCTATATCAAAATTGGTCAGTTTATTGCCAGTACACCGTCTTTATTCCCTCGCGATTATGTTATTGCATTCCAAGGCTGTTTGGACCAAACCACGCCATTGCCCTTCAAGTATATTGAGCAAGTGCTACAAGAAGAGCTGTTAACCGACGGTCAGCGCTTAGAAGACTTGTTTATAAAAATTGATGAAAAGCCATTGGCTTCTGCCAGTATCGCTCAGGTCCATGCCGCCACATTGCCGGATGGGCGAGAAGTGGTGCTCAAAGTACAGAAGCCAGATGTGGATGTCATTATGCAAACGGATCTTGGCGTGCTGCATGGCGTGACCAAGATTATGGAAAAGCTAATGCCGCAAATGCGCTTTGCGAGTATTTCTCCTATCATTGATGAGATTCGTACCCGTATGTTGGCCGAGACTGATTTTATCGCAGAAGCAGCCAACATTAGAGATTTCCAGCAGTTTTTAAAGGTCACCGGCAATACAAAAGTCGTGGCGCCTGAAGTGGTGGATACGTTAACTACTAAGCGTGTACTGACCATGAGCCGCTTGCATGGTATCTCTATGATCGATGAAGTAGCGATGCGTCAGTACTGTGACGACCCTGCTCAAGTAATGGCCGATACTTTGAATACTTGGTTTGCCAGTTTGATGCTGTGCAATAGCTTCCATGCTGATTTACATGCCGGCAACTTGATGCTGCTAGAAGATGGCCGTATTGGGTTTATTGACTTTGGTATCGTTGGTAAATTAGCCCCTGAAAGCTGGCAGGCCTGTATGGGTATGATGCAAGCACTGCAAGAAAACGATTATGTCACCATGGCTGGTTGTATGATCGACATGGGCATGACCTATGAGCGAGACAAAGTAGATCAAGCTGAGCTGGCAGGCGACTTGGCAAAAATGATCACCCGCATCATGGCGGAAGACAAAACCTATACCAGCGGTAAGCCCTTTAATAGCAAAGAGCAGGCCGATGAGCTCAACAAAATGATGTTAGAAATAGTGGAAGTGGGCAAGCGCCATGGCATTCATTTCCCACGAGATTTCGCTTTATTAACCAAGCAGATGCTCTATTTCGACCGTTTTATGCGTACTCTGGCCCCTGATATGGATATGTTTAATGATGCACGGGTTAGCTTACTGGGTAACACGCTATAAGACGACATTTGATAGCAGTTGGCAATCGTTCATGGTTATTAACAGTGCAATGTTGATAGCCGTTTAATGCCAGTATCAATTTAATATCAGTATCAACTTAACATTAGTAGCAAGTTAATATCATTATCCGCTCAATAGACATGGTTTATCCAATCGTGGGTCTATTGGGTGGCAGCAATAGCAATCATCAATAGCAAATAACTTTGATTTAAGGTCGTATTTTGGTGCGGCCTTGGCAATAAGTAGTGGTTATGATAACTAGATTACCTTTGTGGATTTTGATTGGCGGGGCAGTGCTGGCATTCAGTGCTGGCTGCGTTAATATTATTGCGTTAAGTGGCTTTACCAATTTGTCAGTGTCGCATGTGACCGGCAACGTCAGTCTTTTTTCGGCAGCATTGGCTCGATTTGATTGGTATAGAATATTTTTCATTGGCGCCTCGTTATTGTCTTTTTTGTCAGGCTCTATATTAAGCGGCTACTTAATTGGGCAAGATTCCTTAAAACTGGGCAAACGTTATGGGGTGGCATTGTTCACTGAAGCCGCCCTATTGTTTTGTAGTTTCTTATTGTTTTTCCATCATGATTATTTTGGTCAATTATTGGCAGCAATGGCGTGTGGCCTACAAAACGCGATGGTGGCCACTTATAGCGGTGCGGTTATTCGTACCACTCATTTAACAGGTCTGACCTCAGATATGGGGGCGGCGATTGGTAACTGGCTAGCTGGCCGTAGAATCAGTAAACTGACCCTTGGTTTTCAGGCCATCATCTGGTATAGCTTCTGTGGCGGAGGTGTGGTCGGTGCCTTTGGTTACTTTAAACTTGGTTATACTGCTATGCTCATACCTGTAGGTATTGTGTTGACGGCTGCTATGTTCTATCAAATAGCGTCCAATAGCCTGCCTGAGAAGCGAGATATTTAATACCTATTCATGGTGGCAATCAACACTAACAATATCTGTAATAAGGGCCATTTAAAGCAGTTGAGCCTGCCACAATTTGATCGCGAATCCGATAAACAGTAACCCGACCAAGGTCATGCTGACTACAATTAATAGCGGATGCTGACTGAATTTTTTGGACAGCTTTTGTCCTGAAAAGGCCAGTACGGTGAGATAAGTAAAGCTGATAATTTGCAGTATCACTGCCAGTAAAAAAAATGACAGCAAAGGGTGCGGGTAATTGGGGTCTACAAATTGAACAAAAAACGATAAGAAAAACAAAATAGCTTTGGGGTTGGTCAAGCTCAGCAGCATGGCCCGATAAAAATAGTTTTGTTGGGCGCTAGGGGCCTTAATTTGCGGTGTGGCTTCTGCCAGTAGGGCACGCTGCGAGTAGGTATGGTAAGCGCCTATGAGCAATTTAACCCCAAGGTACATCAAGTACAGCCCACCGATTAATTTGATGGCATTAAATAGTGAGGGATAAAGCTTGAGTAAGCTACCCGCTCCAAACACCGTAATCAATATTAAGATACCATCACCGATGAAAATACCAGCTATCGCTTGATAACCTTTGCGAATCCCATGAGCGGCAGCCACGGACAAACAATATAAACTATTGGGTCCGGGCAATAAAATAATAGCGATAGTACCTATGATGTAAGCGGTAAGGTCGGTTATGCCGTACATGTAGGCTCCTTTGGCCTGAGTCATAAATCACTTATTATAGGACGTTTTTTGTCAGTTAAGTAAGGTGTTGGTCACTTATTTTACTGGTCTGCTGATCATCTTAGTTTGTTTAACTTTGTCTATTTTTGTTTGGTAAAGGCATTCGTATTTCTAAGCTAGCAGTGGTCGCTGTTAGTCTTTTGAATGTTATGGCCTATCTGCTTGTTTCTACAATTCTTTTTTACATCATAGCGGTTAACAGTTATAGCTAGCTAATGATGCCTCGGTTAAAAACTTCACGCAGCTCAAAGCTGGTGTGCACCTGACTGACCCCTTCAATACGGTTTAAACGGTGCAATAAAAACTCCTCATAATGTGCCATATCACGCACCACAACTTTCAATAAATAGTCTTCACTACGGCCGGTGACAATACTGCAGCTGACCACCTCATCAAAGCTTTGAATTTTATTTTCAAACTGTGAAAATCTCTCTGCTGTATGCCGATCCATACTGACTGCAATGAATATTGACAGACTATAGCCTAATTTCTGTGGGTCCACTTCCGTATGATAGCCAGTAATGATACCTGTCTCTTCAAGGCGTTTGATGCGTCTGGCACAAGGTGTTGCTGATAAGTGTACCGCTTCTGCAATGTCGGTAATGCTCATACGCGCATCTTGTTGCAGCAATACCAAAATTTGACGGTCAATATGGTCTAAATCAGGATGGTCGATGAAATGTGAGCGATCAGTCATAGTCATTTATCAGGCTCTCTATAGTTTTATTAGATGAATTCACTAATTTTATACAGATAATTAGAGTTAAGTGCTAATTATAGCCTTAATTAGACGTCATTTTGCAGTATTATTTTCAATATTCTTTGTTAAGATAGTTAGCATAGATTAATATATAAAGCAGTCGACAAAGACTCGCGATATAATACTTATTAATTTTGTTGTACCCAGCTGTTAATTGTAATTAAAAAATAATAGACCATAGAGGGCAATCCATGAGCCAAGTTACTGACCGAGCACCATCAGTTGAACCCAAAGTTAAGCCAAAGTTTGACGCTTTTGATTTTCGCAAATATCAGCCTTTTGCCTTTGCGCCGAATCTAGCGGACCGTACCTGGCCGAACAAGACTATTGAAAAAGCACCAATTTGGGCCAGTGTGGATCTGCGTGATGGTAACCAAGCTTTAATTGATCCCATGACCATTGACCAAAAAATGCAGTTTTTTAAGTTATTGGTAGAAGTGGGCTTTAAAGAAATTGAAATTGGATTTCCTTCTGCGGCACAGGTCGAGTTTGATTTTGCCCGTAAATTGATTGAAGAAAATCATATCCCAGATGATGTGACCATTCAGGTATTGGTACAAGCGCGTGAGCATTTGATTGAGCGTACTTTTGAAGCATTAAAAGGCGCCCGTCGTGCGGTAGTTCACGTCTATAACTCAACGAGTAAAGTGCAGCGCGATAAAGTTTACGCCAAAGACCTTGCTCAAATTAAAGAAATCGCCATACAAGGCGCTAAAATGTTGCAGGATCACGCGGCCAAGCACCCTGACACAGAGTGGGTATTCCAATATTCGCCAGAGAGCTTCAGTCAAACTGAACCCGATTATGCGGTAGAAGTGGTCAATGCGGTGAACGAAGTTTGGAAGCCAGAAGAGGGTCAGCAAGTTATCATCAACTTGCCAGCGACGGTTGAATCTTCAATGCCAAACGTCTATGCCGACCAAGTAGAATACTTCTGTCGCCATATCAAAAACCGTGAGCACGTTATTATCAGTCTACACACCCACAATGACCGTGGCAGTGCGGTAGCGGCAGCAGAGCTTGGGGTATTGGCAGGGGCTGATCGTATTGAGGGTACCTTATTGGGTAATGGTGAGCGTACGGGTAACATGGATATCATGATTATGGCCATGAACCTATACAGCCAAGGCGTGGACCCAGAGCTTGATTTAAGTGATATGAGTCGCATTGTACAAGTGGTCAGTGAGTGTAACAACTTGCCTGTGCACCCTCGTCATCCGTATGTGGGTGAGTTGGTGTTCACTGCCTTTAGTGGCTCACACCAAGATGCGATTAAGAAATCACTTGATTACAATGAGAAGAATAATCAGAGCACTCAGAATATCTGGGATGTCGCTTATCTACCCATCGACCCTGCGCACATTGGTCGTAGCTATCAAGATGTGGTGCGTATTAACAGTCAGTCAGGTAAAGGTGGCGTAGCATATATTTTACAACGTAACTATGGCTTCAACTTACCGCGCTGGATGCAGATTGACTTTAGTCGTGTGGTTCAACAAAAAGCTGAAGATGCTGCCCGTGAGCTTAAAAATGAAGAGATTTTGGAAGCCTTTGAATCTACTTACCTACAAAATTCTGGCTTTGAGTTGTTAGACCATAGTGTCAACAACAAAGGAGGCGAGGTTGAGTTTAACGGTCAAATCACCTTAAATGGTGAGACAATCGATATCTCTGGCCATGGTAACGGTCCACTGTCATCTTTTATCGATGGGGTAGCCCGTCATACCGGTAAGAAGCTACACATTATCAACTACTCTGAGCATGCGATTAGTCCTGAGTTTATCCAGGGTGATGACGATGAGGGTCAAAGTGACAAAACCAATGCCAAGGCTGCCGCTTATATTCAGTTAAACGTGGATGGCGAGATTTATTCAGGTATTGGTACCCATACCAGTACGGTATCGGCCATGCTAAAAGGCGCATTGTCAGCGTTGTCCCAAGCGCTTTAAGCTAAGTTAAACTTTAGCCTGTTCTTAAAATCTTAAAAACTAGGCCTGCTATTTAATAGTCAACGTTCATAAAAAAAGACCTGTCTTAGACAGGTCTTTTTTGTATATACCATTTTTATTTCGACCAAATGGCTTTGTGCTTTTGCAGCAGCTGTTCTTCAGTCTCAATACGTTCAGGGTCTGGGATAATGCAGTCAATCGGGCAAACTTTATCACAGGTAGGTTCATCATAAAAGCCCACGCATTCTGTGCATAGATTAGGGTCAATCACATAGGTCTTTTGACCTTTTTGGTCATAACTAATGGCCTCATTAGGGCACTCAGGTTCACAGATATCACAGTTAATGCACTCAGAGGTAATCTTTAGTGCCATGGTCTTCTCCTAAAGGGTTACAGATTAATATTCACCCAAAATCCAGCCACTGATATAGGCAAAGTATTCACGGAACCAAGCATTGTACCGGGTTTCTAATGGGGTGGGGCTTGCCACTGTCACCAGATTGGTATAGCCCTGATGCTCAGCAATGGCTTTGGAGCGGGGCATATGAAAGTCACTGGTCACAATCGCAATAGGGTCCTTTAAAGAAATATTTTTATCGGTCAGAATTTTTTGACTGAATAAAAAGTTCTCTTCGGTGCTGGTGCTCTTTTTTTCTTGATAAATATCGTCTAATGGGATGCCATATAGCGCATGTAAATACTGGGCCATGGCTTCGCCCTCACTGCGAGTCTCACCGATACCGACACCACCACTGGTAATGACAATGGCTTCTGGCTGCTCTCGGATTAAAGGCACCGCTGTATCCAAACGGCTAGCTAAGGTTGGCGTAGGTAGGCCATCTTGGATACCGCCGCCTAAGATAATAATGGCGTCTACTTTTTCAAAAGGTTCGTTAGGCTGTCTAACATGGCTGTGCAGGGTGAAAGCAAATACTAAAAAGCTGACGAGCCAAATACCAAAACCCGCCCAAAGTGTTTTCCAAATATTGCGTAAGTAATGATATTTGCCGAGTAGCTTTTTAATTTTAGGCCAAAAAATGCCATGGGCAATAAATATCATGCCTAGCAAAAACGGCACGACAGTACCGAAGTTGATTTTATCAGCAGCGATTA
>Ga0208302_100239_pt1 | contig 15378 bp, 10 predicted proteins | sample 29_taG_FD_184103 | JGI IMG/M metagenome (GOLD analysis project Ga0208302, IMG submission 184103) | Marine viral communities from Cariaco Basin, Caribbean Sea - 29_WHOI_OMZ (SPAdes) (version 2) | ecosystem: Environmental > Aquatic > Marine > Oceanic | place: Caribbean Sea: Cariaco Basin... | reverse complement strand
GCACTTCATCATGGGTTAATAAACTAGGTTTATCAGCAGTAGGTGGCGTGAAGTTACCTACCATAAAACAAACAGGCAACTGTGAGTAGGTCTCACTTGCCCCTAAATACTCATAACGGGCTTGGAAACCACTCATCCATGCGCCGCCACGTTTACCGCTACGGGCATATAGATCAAAGTAAAAGCCACCAATTAAGCGCTCATCGCCCGCTTCATTTTTATCGAACAGCTGATAGAAGCGAACATCGTTATGCCATAAAGAGACTTTATCCGACATTTCTACAGCACGTACTCCAAATAGCTTATGCACAATACTGAATAAGCCGTCAATCACTTTAGGTAAAGGGAAGTACGGACGAATTTCTTCTTGTGACAATTTAAATTTGGCTTGTTTTACTTTTTCGGCAAGATAGGCAGTGTCCCAAGGCTCAATATTATCGATACCATAATTAGCGGCTTCGGCTTTTAATTGTTCTAAATCGCGTTGGGCTGCTGGCGTTGCCTTTTCAGCTAAATCACGTAAGAAGCTTTCTACTTGTTCGGCACTGTCTGCCATCTTGCGAGATAGCGAAACTTGGGCGTAGTTATCGAAACCCAATAGCTTAGATTTCTTCGCTCGCAGTGCCAAAATCTCAGCCATAACTTGACTGTTATCTAACGACTCATCTTTGCTGTTTTTGTGGTTATCAAGTTCTGAGGCACGGGTAACATAAGCTTTATAAAGAGTCTCACGCAGGGCTCGGTCATCAGCATGGGTCATCACTGCTAGATATACTGGGATATCTAGTGTGGCCACATACTCAGGCTTATCTTCTAACGACTTGCCAGTCTCTGACTGTTTGGCAATATACTGCTCAGCGGCTGCTTTCAGCATGGCAAGCCCACTTTCAGTAATACCAGCAAGCTGTTCTTCTTTTAAAGGTAATGCATAAGCTTGAGTGGCATCTAAAATATTGTCCGAAAACTTCGCTGATAGGGTAGAGAGTTGACTTTGAATCTCAGCATAATCGCTTTGCTTGTCAGCATCCAATGCCACCCCAGATAACTCAAAGCTTTGAATAGCAAGTCCAATAGCACGCTGGCGGGCAGGCTCCAACGCATCAAAAAAAGTATGGTCGTTTTTGATGACTTGATAGCGGGTATATAGCGGTTTATTTTGACCGACACGAGTACTAAACGCAGACAGTAGCGGTAGCATCTCATGGTGTACCTCACGAATGTCTTCGTTACTCATCACACTGTTAAGATGAGATAAGATACCCCAACTACGGTCTAAATTAAGCCCGATATGATCAAATTCAATAATATCTGTTAAGGCTGGCTGCGGCTGTACTACAGCGTCAGGTTGTTGCTCAAATTGTTCATCCAACTTATCTAGAAATTGGTTACCAGAATCAATGGCCTCAGTTATTTGAGCTTTTAGCTGTTCTGGGGTTACCTGATCAAAATCAACCAATTTTAAATTTGGATCAATGTCGATGGTAGAAGAGGGAGTTTGCATAAACAAGTCCATAACGATAAAAAAAGTGAAGGTACTTATAACTATTGAGTCTATTACCTAAGATTGCAAGTCATTAATAAACACACCCTAAGGCTAAAGTGCTTTAGTCAATATTATTCAGCATAAGGCTAGTTAACAAAGAGCGTTTTTAATTACCATTGAGTGCTGTTAAAAGCAGATCTAGCATGAGTAATAGCAGAATAAAGAGAATGACTATTATCAATTCATAATGATAATTACATAACGGTGACAACCATCGACAATCTACTAATATTGTTTACAATCACCCTATAGCTAATAAGGATTTTGGTTGATAAGGTTAAGGGATAGGAATTATTAAATATAGCTTATAGATTTATAAATATTATAGATAAATAAGCCAATATATAAGACCCAGTTGCCTATAGACTGGATTTTTAAATTATAGGTATCAGTTTATAAAATAAGACCTGTCAGAATAAGACATGGCTTAACACCTATAATCTTCTATACCTATAAGCTTAAATAATAACTAACGATAAGCTTAGATAATTATAAACAATAGATAGAATTTAGCTTTTGAGTCATAACCGTTTAGATATTAATAAATTAACTATAAAAAGGATTACTTTATGAAAGCCACTTTAAAAAGTTTACGTGAAACAACCGCAAAGCCTGCTGTTAGTATCTTTGTAAAAACGCATAGACAGCATCCAGATAATGAGCAAGACCCTATTGCCTTAAAAAACCAACTTAAAGTTGCGGAAGAGCGTATTACTGATGAATACGACAAAAATACAGCAACTACTATCTTAGAAAATATTCACGCCAAAACAAACGATTTAAACCATAACTATAATTTAGACACACTGGCTATCTTTGCGAGCAAGGATGATGCGCAAGTAGTGCGTTTACCGTTTGATGCCAAAGAACGTGTGATTATTGATGAACGCTTTGCTACTCGTGATTTGGTTCGTGATATGGCAAGCGCCGTTCACTACTATATTGTGGTGCTAGGTCGTGATCAAGCCCGTCTTATTGAGGCCGCTAACAACCGTGTGGTCAAAGAGTTTGATGCAGATGATGCTGCCCAGAACAATATGGAAAATATTCCTTTCCCTATTGAAAATAACAGCTTATATAAAACAGGCGATGGCGGCTCTGACCGTTCAGCTAACAACGAAAATAGTGTTCTAAAAGAATACTTTAACCGTATCGACAAAAGTGTCCAAGAGCTTTGGGGCGAGCATAAAATGCCGTTAGTGCTTGTCGGTGATAACCGCAATATTAGTTACTATAAAGAAGTGTGTGACCGCCCAGAGAATATTATTGGCGCGGTGTCTAATGTTACTGACTTAGAGCAGGGCAGTGCTCAACATATTGTTGATGGGGTACAAGAAGCTGTAGAGGACTATCGTACGTCGCTTCATGAAGCTGCTTTAGGCGAAATTGATAAAGCCCGTGGCGCAGATGTTTTGCGTACTGATTTACAAGAAATTTATCGTTCTGCCTTCCAAGGTGCTGGCGAGACTCTATATGTTCGTCGTGGCTATATGCAGCCTGCAAAAATCGATGAAAAAGCACAGACTTTAACGTTAGCTGACGATCCTGCAGCAGAAGGCGTAACGGATGATGCGATTAGTGATATCATTGAGCATGTGATGCACAATGGCGGTAAGGTGGTGTTCTTACCTGAAGAACTGATGGGTGATGACCTACCTATTGCTTTGGTAACTCGCTACTAGATTTTTGTCTCATTAATCATTTACAGCCATTAATTATCTGCTAGTAGTTAGCCGTCATTAATTTGCGAATAGTAGTGAGCTGATAAAATAATGAGCCCATAAAAAAACACTGATTTTATATCAGTGTTTTTTTATGGGCTAAGGTTTATCAATTTAATAGGTAGCATCAAGAAGTAGTGATAGAAGCGTAAAGAACGGTTATAAATAATTGTTAACAATTATTAGAATTTAAAAACGAATATCCCTCAAAACGTTGAGTGATTCATACTATAATTGTTTTAAGGCTAAAGTTATTTTAAAGCTAAAACATGAATAATTAGTAATAACAATAACTGTTAATAATTATCCATCTTTAAGAACGACCAATAATCGGTAATAGCCCTTAGTTTAGAAAGATACCGATATACTTTCTTCTCTTTTTATTGCTCTTAAACTTCTAAAAATATTATAAAAATAAGTAAATTAAAAATGATTAATTCTAACAGTATTACGGTGACCACCTATAACATACACAAAGGTATGTCGCCGCTAAACCGCCATGTGGTCACTCAAAGAATGGGTCTGGCTTTAAAGCAAATAAATCCTGATATTATGTGCTTGCAAGAAGTACAAGGTCAGAACTTGAAGCGCATGCTCAAATACAATGAATATCCGAACCAATCGCAGCATGAGTGGTTTGGAGAGTTTTTGGACTGTCAACACAGCTATGGCAAAAATTCGGAGTATGGCAATGGTCATCATGGCAATGCTGTACTTAGTCGCCATCCTTTAGACCCCAAGCACAATGTCAATATTACTGTGAATAAGCTTGAGCAAAGGGGAGTACTACACTGTGAAGTGCTGCCTTTAGGTTGGGAGGAACCCGTTGTTGTATTGTGTGCCCATTTAAATCTGTTAGAAAACGATAGAGAAAAGCAGTACAGAGCGATTGCGGCTTATGTTAACGATACCATTGATCAAAATCGTCCTTTAATATTGGCAGGTGATTTTAATGATTGGAAAAAAGTGTCTTGTCAGAAGTTAGCAGACGAGCTGAATATGACAGAAGCTTTTATGGAAATGCATCACAAGTTATTGCCCACTTATCCTGCTAAACTTCCAGTACTTAGCTTAGACCGTATTTATGTGCGTAACCTAAAAATTAAACGAGCATGGGTACACAAAGGCAAACCATGGTCTTCCTTATCTGATCACCTGCCTATCAGTGCGGAACTTTGTCCATAAACATTCATCGTCAAAGCAAATAGCGTTTACTTATTATTCTATTCTGCATCTGTGGCTAAGCAATTAATCCAAAAAAAAGAGCTGTCCATTTTGGACAGCTCTTTTTTAATAACCTTGGTTAAGCGGAATTTATCCGCTCAAGCAAGTTTCACTTATAATCTAACTTAAGACTTAGGTTTGCCACGGCCTCGGCTATTACGGCGACGAGAAGGTTTCTTCTCATCAGCGCCTTTACTTTGACCATTTTGATTAGACTGTTTTTGCTTTGCCTTAGTGGCCGTATCATCTTTCTTAGTCTGGTTTAGCGCACTGGCTTTAAGCTTAGCAATAAGCTCAAAATCAATCTGCAATAAGTCCATATTGACCGCTGCTACCTTAATGCGTACTAAGTCGCCTAAGCCGTAGACAGTACCTTTGTCTTGACCAATAAGCTGCTGCTGTTTTTCATCGTAAACGAAGTAGTCTTTACCCACATTAGAGATGTGCACTAGTCCATCGATGAACAACTCGGTCAAGTTGATGAATAAACCAAAACTGGTCACAGTGGTAACCACACCATCAAACTCTTCACTAACATGGTCTTTCATGTAATGACACTTCAACCAGCTCTCTACGAAACGAGAGGCTTTTTCGGCACGGCGCTCAGTATCTGAAGTCTGCTGACCGGCTTCCTCAAGGGTGAAGTCCATTTCTGGTTGCTTCTTACCGGTTACTTTGGCTTTAATCGCACGGTGTAACATTAAGTCAGGATAGCGACGAATAGGCGAAGTAAAGTGTGAGTACTCATCATACGCTAAACCGAAGTGACCAATGTTATCTGGCGAATATTTGGCTTGCATCATAGAACGCAGCAGCATGCTGTGAATGCTGACGGCATCTGGACGGTCTTTAGTGGCTTCAATAATACGCTTATAGTCAGCCTGAGTTGGATTTTCTTCTGGGAAACTAATACCAAAGTTTTTCGCATACTCATGTACGGTACGAGACTTTTCAGAGTCAGGCTTGTCGTGGTTGCGGTATAACACAGGCAGCTCATTTTTTAGAGCAAAGTTAGCCGCACACGTATTGGCCAATAGCATCAACTCTTCAATCAGTTTATGAGAGTCACCACGGGTACGAGGCACGATAGCATCAATGCCGCCTTCTTCATTAAACTTAATGTAGGTTTCTGGCGTTTCAAACTCCATCGCATTACGCTCTTCGCGCTTTTTAACCAGCACTTTATACAACTGATGCATAGTATCGACAGATTTTTTAACGTCTTTATTGCCAGTTAGCGACTCAGGAACATTCTCCAAGTTGCCATCAAAGTAATCGTTTACTTGGTTATACGTTAAGCGAGCTTGAGAATGCATGACCGAGGGATAGAATTCATAGCCTGTGATATTGCCAGCGCGTGATAGCTTAATGTCTGCCACCATGCAAAGACGGTCAACACCTGGGTTTAAAGAACACAAACCGTTAGACAACACTTCAGGTAACATCGGTACCACATGATGTGGGAAATACACTGAAGTGCCACGTTCAAAGGCTTCATGATCTAGCGCTGAGTTTGGAGTGACATAATGACTGACATCAGCAATGGCCACCACCACACGATAGTTACCACCTGAACGTTTTTCAGCATAGACCGCATCATCGAAATCGCGCGAGTCTTCCCCGTCGATAGTCACCAAAGGCAACTGACGAACGTCAGTACGACCATTAATTTCTTTTTCAGTGGGTTCTTGATAGCTATTGGCTTGTTTTAGCACACCGGCACCGAACTCACTTGGAATATCGTAGTTTAATAGAGTGGTTTCGATGATCACTTCACGGTCATTATCATCGTCCATTACGTTGATAATTTTACCGGTGGCGAATTCATGCTGAGTGGGCCAGTCAATAATATCCACTTTGACTGGATAGCCAGGTTTGGCTTTCAAAGCTTCAACGTTTTGGGCAGTGACAGTGATCGGCTGATGATTATTAGGACTAGATAAACTAACCGTATACCCTTCATCGTCTTTTTCCAAAGTGCCGATAAAATGAGTCTGCTGACGGTCAATTACCTCAACAATACGGCCTTCTGTGCGGCCTCTATTATCGGTAGTGGTGCCAATGGCATTAACAGTATCACCGTTAAATACCCAGCGCATTTGTTTTTCGTGTAAGAACAAATCTGGCATATCGTCTAGTACAACGAAGCCGAAGCCTTTAGCGTGTGCAGACACAGTACCGGTGACCACATCTTGTTTGGTCACAGCACGATACTTATAAGGTCTGCCATCGCGGTTAACTTGGCCATCGCGACTCATCGCTTTTAGACGATTGCCAAGGGCATCAAATTGGTCTTCATTATCTATACCAAATGATTCAGCCAATTGTTTGTGAGTAAGCTCACCCTTATCGGCCAAAGTTTGCAAAATGAGCAAACGGCTAGGAATAGGGTTGTCATAGTTTTGAGCTTCTTGTTGTGCGTTAGGATCGTTCCAGGTCATATAATACCGTATGAGTTATTTGTATTTGAGGGGTGCTAGTAAAAAGACTGCCATCATTAGGCTGAAGTCATTACTAGACTAAAATTATTACTAGATTAAAGTTATTAGTACTTATTTGTTATTAATACTTATTTATTGGCATCTATCATCGGATTCTTATCGTAAACAAAGAAGCCAATATAAAGTCAGTTAGATTATTAATTATTGTATAAAAGAAGAGGTTATAAAAATATGCTAGGCCAAAATAACGCCTATCGAAGCTATATTAACATAAAAAAAGAGTTAATAAGTATGCACAACTATGATAGTACTCGTTAACTAACGTAAACAGAAGTTTTTGACTGTTAATTATTTAACGATTTCTTAAATGATTGGAGCTTCTAATAATCTGACCTTCTAATAATAAGTTATTCATCGGCATTCTAGCAACCGATAAAATGAGGCCAATAATTAATAAAGCCCTACCGGTAAGGGCAGGGCTTTATCAGGTGCTATGTTTAGAAGAGACTATATATTAAGTGCTATATAGGTAGCTTCTATTTGATCAACTAAATACCTAAGACTATTTTTCTTGGCTTTTTTGATCTAAATAACGACCAATCTCATCTTTAAGTGCCAACTTACGACGCTTCATATCTTCGATTTCTTCTTCACGACTTACTGATTTAACCACGTCGTTTTCAAGCTTATCGATTTGCGTATCTAATTCATTGTGCTCTTTAAACATTTTTTGGAAATGAGTGTCAGTGTTTTTAAGCTCAGAGATTAAATCACGATGTTCATGGAACATAATATTATCCTTTTAGTAGGTTTAAAACTTATATATAGATGATAAATAATTAAAAATTATTGAGTTGATATTTACCATCCACTGGTTGGAGAAAGCGTTATATTTCTTATTAATCTTTACTAAATTGTACCCAAAATAAGAAATAAAAACTACGACTAAAATCGATTATTTTTATCGAATTACAATCCCACTAATGAGCCTAAGGGAGGCAGTTATATTACGACAGAACCACAGTAAATTGTAAGCCAGTAGTTTTGTATTTTAGAATGAAAATTAATATTAGTTTAGTTTTATCAATTGCATGATTAAGATTTATCAGCTTGTTGTTCCTGCCTTAAGCCCCGATAATATAAGCATGACAAAGAAAGGCCGTTATATAAAAGAGTGATAAAAGTCTGTCTGATAGCACATATATTAAAAAGGCAGATTCAATGGTAGGTAAGGCCTTGTCTTGCGACAGATATAGCAACGACACAACACATTCAAAATAAAGATATTCTACGAGGAGCCAGTTATGTTAGACCAAGGTTTATTAGATGCAGTAAAAAGTTATAGCGAACATATGACTCGTCCAATCCGTTTTGTTATTGGTCAAGGTAATCATGACAAAAAGGCAGAGTTGGTAGACTTTCTGAAGCAAATTGCCAGTACAACTGACAAAATTAACTTTGATGAAGGTGCTGAGGATGCTAGTTTACCTAGCCCAATCAGTTTTAAAATTACCACTGAGATTGACTCAAAAGAAAGTGAAACAGGTATTGTATTTAGTGGTATCCCAGGTGGCCATGAGTTTTCTTCGTTAATCTTAGCTATTCTTCAAGCAGGCGGGCACACCCTCAAACTTGATGAAAGTATTCAGAATATGGTAAAGCGTATTGGTCAGCCACTTCAATTCCAGACTTATGTGTCTTTGTCTTGCCACAACTGTCCAGAAGTTGTGCAAGCGCTGAACCAGTTTGCACTATTAAACGACGGTATCAGCAACGAGATGATTGATGGTGGTCTGTTCCAAGAGCAGGTTGAAGCCAACAATATTCAAGGGGTGCCAGCAGTATTCTTAAATGGTCAACCTTTCTTAAATGGTAAAGTAGATACTGCACGTATTATTGATAAACTACAGCAGCAGTATCCTAATTTATTGTCTGCAGTAGAAGATGATGCTGAGCAGTTAGAGCGTCAAGATGTGACAGTTATCGGTGGTGGTCCAGCCGGTGTGGCTTCAGCGATTTATAGCGCACGTAAAGGTCTTAAAGTAACACTTATCGCTGACCGTATTGGTGGACAGGTGAAAGACACCCAAAGTATCGAAAACTTAATCTCAGTGCCGTTAACCACAGGTAATGAGTTATCAGCGAACTTTGAAAAGCACTTAAAAGAGTATGAGATCACCATCAAAGAGCACGTCAGTGTGAAAGAGCTTAGCGAGACTGAAGATGAAAATTACACTATTCATCTAAATACGGGCGAGCAGTTTGAAACCCGCAGTATTATTTTAGCGACAGGAGCGCAGTGGCGTAAATTGAACGTTCCTGGTGAAGAAGAAAACATTGGTAGTGGCGTTGCTTATTGTCCACACTGTGATGGTCCATTCTTCAAAGGCAAAGATATTGCTGTCGTGGGTGGGGGTAACTCTGGTATCGAAGCAGCACTAGATTTGGCAGGCATTGTGAAAAATGTCACCGTGTTTGAATTTGCCGACGACTTAAAAGCAGACCAAGTACTGGTCAATAAAGCCAAGTCAATCGACAACATCAATATCATTACTTCTGCGGCCACAAAAGAGATTAAAGCCACAGATGGTAAGGTAACTTCGATCGTTTATGAAGACCGCACCACGGGTGAAACCAAAGAGCAAGACTTGTCAGCCGTGTTCGTACAAATTGGTCTGGTACCAAACTCAGAGTTTGTTAAAGGCTTCGTGGATATAAACCGCTTCGGCGAGATTGAAATTGATGAAGCGTGTAAGACTGACCGCCGTGGTATCTTCGCAGCAGGTGACGTAACTACCGTACCATTCAAGCAAATCAACATCGCTATGGGTGAGGGTTCAAAAGCGGCATTGTCAGCGTTTGAATACTTAGTTATGCAATAAGTCAGACCATAAATTTGAACTGAAATATTAGTTCTAGGTTCTATAAAAACCACCCCAGCTAGTGCTAGTTGGGGTGGTTTTTTATGAGCTTTGTTTTTTCTTAGTGGCTAAAGTGGTTAATATTGAAAACTAGCGATTAACCCCCTAACACACCTTCTAAACTCAATATCTCACTGGCCTCATTATATAAGATTATCCAATATGATTATTAATAAGGTATAAAAAAACGCCCCTCCAAATTTTGGACGGGCGCAGTTAATGCAAGTAAGCAAGCGTTATAGCAGCGAGTTACAGACTTAAAAGTAACAGTTCGAAACTAGTCGTCTAACATATCACGCTGTTTGGCAGCTTCATATAAGCCATTAGAACGGTTACCGGTACGGCAGAACATCAAAATAGGTTGCTCTGCTTGATTGAAGTAATCGGCAAAATCTTCAACATGTTGCATGTTTAATTCGTTACCCGCAAATGAGATTTCTTTGTAGGCTAGGCCAGCTTCTTTTGCCGCTGCTTCAATTTCAGCACTGGTAGGTTGGTCAGGTGCTTCACCATCTGGACGGTTATTAATAATGGTTTTAAAGCCTTGAGCGGCCACTTCTTTTACCTGTTCTGGTGTAATTTGACCGGCAAAACTAACTTGATGACTCATATGGAGTTCCTTATTCTAGATGTTAAAGTTTTATGTGTTGAGATTTTGAATGTTTTTCAGTTCTAGTATTAAGCATTAACTAGTGGTTTTATAATAAGTGAGCAATGCTAAATCTAGACTATAGCAGCCCTTTCATTAAAGCGCTTTGGTATAACAACTTGGCACGAGCACCAGAGCCACAAAACAGCATGATAGGCTTTGGCATTTTATGATATTGCTCAGCAAAATGTGCCACTGTCGCACAGCTTAAACGCTCTTCATCATAAGGAATGTAAGAGTAAGCTAAATTGGCTTGCGTGGCCGCAGAACACAACAATTCACTTGAAGGTTGGTTTTCCACTTCATTATCAGGGCGGACATTTATAATCGAGCGGTATCCCATCTCAGAGAGTTTTGGGCATTGAATGGGATAAATTTGCTTGTATATGGTTAACGAATCGCTCATGGTATTAAGTTCTGTCTGCTATATAAAGTGTAGTGAGTCCAATATTTGAGGCAATAAATTTGGATTTTTCTGCTAAACAACGCCAAATAAGCTCGAATATAAGATAATAAAAGAGTAAGTAACTCTGATTTTAACATTTTAAACCCAGAGGCTTAGCTTAATTGTAGCTATATTTTGTTGAATAAGTATTGCTATGTTGGATTATTCAAATTCTCTTTTTTGAACCGTAGGGTACTTATCGTTATGAAGATAGTCATCGGTGAGCAATGTAATGGCCTGCATGGTACTTAAGAATACTCGACCTGATAGCTCTGTAATCACTGGCGTGTGCTCAATGACATCCATAATAGGACCTTTGATAAAACTATAGTGTAAGCGCTTATTGGCCGCCATCAATTCACGATTCAAAGTAATAAGCATCTCTTGTGCCGTGAGGTCAATATGATTGACTGATGACATGATGAGTACCAACTCGCAAGCTTTAGGGTACTCCTCAAGCGCTTCTTTAATTCGACCGTAAACCGATTCGCTGTTACCAAAAAATAAACTTTCATCAACCCGCATGATAAGCAGGTTGTCATAGGTAATCACATCATGGCGATGAATGTTGCGAAAATGCTCGGTACCTAAAAGTCTGCCCACTACTGCAATATGAGGGTGGCTCGATTGCCAGATCAGACCGGCAAAGGAGACGATAATACCGATGACTAAGCCGATATTTAGACCAAAAATGAGCACGCCAATAAAAGTAGCAGCAAAACTCATGGCATCTAAGCGGTCAGTCTTCAAGGCTGTTTTGAAAGTGTCGACATCAATAAGACTGACAATAGAGGCCATAATCATTGCCCCCAAAAGCGCATAGGGGAGCGGGGCGATAGCTTCGTTTAGTACTAATAAAGTCGCCACCATGATAATCACGGTAATTAGGCTGGCCAAAGGGGTTTTGGCCCCAGAATCTACATTGATTGCGGTACGTGAAAAGCCGCCTGCTACTGGGAAACTTTGACTAAAACCCCCTGCAATATTTGCCAGACCCAGTCCTTTAAGCTCTTGGTTTGCATCAAATTTCTCACCGCGTAAACGGGCGTAAGTACTGGCCACAGAGCTACTAGAGACAAAGACAATTAATGCCATGAGGCCTGCAGTCGGTAGCATAGTCGCCACTTGGGATAGAGATTCAAACTCAGGCATTGATAGCATAGGCAACCCAGTTGGAATCTCTCCAATAACTCGAATGCCGCGACTAGACCAATGAGCGATGTGGCTTAAAAAGATAGCAACAATGACCACTACCAAGGGAAATAACCGACCTGCCCATTTTGCTTTGGACGCAGGTAACCAAGATTGCCATAACAAACCACTAGCATAGCGGTTTAACATAAATAAGATAAAGGCACTCCCACCAATAATAAAAGTCGGGAGGTGGAATGTGCTCAATTGCGTTACTAAAGAAGCGGTATAGCCTGGTAAGGTGTTGCCACTGACCGCGATATTGGTCAGGTACTTTAATTGGCTGACAAATATCAACACCGCAGCGCCACTGACGAAACCTGCTGATACACCGCGGCTAATAAACTGCATAATCCAGCCAAGCCTGAGTTTACCGGCCAACCACAGTATGCTGCCCATCATCAGTGCCAGCAAGCTGGCAAGCATAATGTATTGCACACTGCCTTCTATAGCTAGGCCATGTAGGCTACTGGCGGTCATGATGGCAGTGATGGCCACTGCACCGATGGCTTGCACGTTACTTGAGCCGACCCATGCATAGACTAGGACCGGTACAATAGAGGCATATATTCCGTACACCGGTGGCAAGCCTGCTAATACAGCGTAACCTAAGCTTTGCGGAATGACTAAAATGCCCACCACCAGTCCAGCGATAATATCAGCAGGCAAGCGAGCGGTATCATAAGTTGTTACCCATTCAGGCAGCAATCTTTCAGGCAATAACTTGGCAAGCCAGCTTTCGGTCTTAGGGTGATCACTTAATGGGTGTTTGTTCGCCACGATTGCTTCTCACTAACCACTTATTATCCGACATCAAATACCGTTTAAACGGTATTAGCTTGGCCTATTGAAATCAGAAATAAAGTATCAATATATATAATTGTATAATATAACAGATTGATTGAGATGTCGTATGACAACAATTGAATATTTATCTGTTATCTATTGTTAATGTTAGATTTAGATAATGTCAGTCGCCACTAAGGATAAGCAGCGGTTATATTGAAAGCCCGTCAATATTGAGAGCCTGTTATGTTAACAACCTGTCGTATTAAAAACGTGACAGACTGCGAAAAATTCAAAATGAGTCTCTAGAATAAGCAATTAGAATGAAGGGTAAAGACAAACGATAAGAGTAAATAATAAATAATAAAAGGTATCAGATTATGAGTAATAGCCAATCAGTACATTTGGTGTGCCCACAGTGCGCCGCTACTAACCGAATCCCTGCTCAGCGTATGAGTGAAAGCCCCGTATGTGGTAAATGCCAGCAAGCGTTATTGACCGCAGCCCCTGTGGTATTAACCGGCCAAACCGCCCATAAGACCATCCAAAAAAATGAGGTATTAACCATTGTCGATTTTTGGGCGGACTGGTGTCAGCCTTGTCATATGATGGCTCCGCAATTTGAGCAGGCTGCTCAGCAGTTACCCAATGTGGTTTTTGCTAAGCTACAAACGGATAAGTATGAACAGGCTTCTGCTGCTTACGGTATTAGAAGCTTACCGACTATGGTGGCCTTTAAAGGTGGGAAAGAGGTTGCCCGTCAGTCCGGTGCTTTGCCGAGAAATCAAATTGTACAGTGGGTACAGTCGTTGGCCTAATTTGCTGACCTAACTTAATGGCTTAGCCTGCTAACTGGGTTAGCAGGCTTAAGAACGCGGCGTGACCTATATTTGTTTTAGCTTAAGCAAAGCAAACTTGGCCGAGTATTACTGGTTTGGTAGCGCCAGTGACGGCTGGTAAATTTCCTGTCTCACCTATAATGGTTTGACGGGCCAGCCAGGCAAATGCCATCGCCTCTACCCAAGTAGGGGCAATACCAAACTGTTGACTGGTGGTAACGTGCCACTCAGGCAGTAAATTGGCAATCTGTGTCAACAAGTTGGGGTTATAGGCACCGCCACCACAAATGATAATGTCGCCTGCAGTAAGGTTTAATTGTTTGGCTTCTGATTCAATGGCGTCGCATAATGTTTGAGCAGTAAGCTGGGTCAAAGTGGCCTGTACCGACGCTGCATCAGCGTTGATAGCCTGTTGAGTGTCAGCGTCTAGTTGTTCAATTTGTTCAACAAGCCAACCTAAGTTGAATTCTTCTCGGCCGGTGCTTTTAGGCGTTGCTTGGGTAAAGTAAGGATGCGCCATTAACTGTGACAACAAGGCAGGGTTCACGGAGCCTGACTGAGCCCATTTGCCTTCTTCATCATAAAGACTGTCAGCGTCAGGGTGTTGGCTTTGATACCAAGCATCTAACAACAGGTTGGCAGGACCGGTGTCATAGCCGGTTACTTTATCCGCCTGTGCTGACGGTAATACAGTAATATTGGCAATACCACCTAGATTAACGATAATTTGGTCTTTGTCAGCGTCTGTCGCAAACTGGGCCAAATGGAAAGCAGGTGCCAGAGGCGCCCCTTGTCCACCCACCGCCATATCACGACGACGGAAATCAGTAACCACACTAATACCAGTGCGCTCAGCAATAATATTAGGGTCTACCAATTGTAGACTAAAGCCTAAATTGGGACGGTGACGTACGGTCTGACCATGGCAGCCGATAGCAAGTATTTCATCGGCACTGATACCTGATTTCTCAAGTAATTCATTAACCACGGCACTGGCAAATTCGGCATATTCACAACTGGCCCAACCAAACCATTCAAGTTCACTTTGGGGTTGCTGCTCCAAAATAATATTTTTGACCGGGTGTGCCAAGGTGGTAAATCCATTGGGTTGGCACAATGCCAACAGCGTATCTCTTAAATGTTCTGGAAATGGTTTGCTATGAGTGGCGATGATTTTATCGCTGTCAGAGTCATAAAATTGGCAAATAACTGCATCCATTCCATCCAGACTGGTCCCTGACATCATGCCGATGTAATAGCCACTGTCAAAACTATCAAAAAGGGTCTCTGATAAAGCAGACTCCAGTTGTGCCAAGTTTTCTAATGGGCTGTCTGATGGTGTTAATTCGCTATGTGTCATGGGCCTACTACATTTTATTTGTGAGTAATATGAGAATGCATGCGTTTGATGCACGTATGGTGGGTCATTATAACAAATGCAGTGAGTTAAGGTTTCTGAAAGAGGCCTATTTATTTACTATTGTTCATTAATAGGACTTACGCAACAATCAGTCTAGGCGAGCGCAACTGCTCGCAGAGATAGTCATCCAGCAAGCCATGTTTTAACTGATATACCGTTTTCTTTGTCTGCCTAGCAATACGGGTCAAACTTATCCAA
>Ga0208302_100236_pt1 | contig 15478 bp, 14 predicted proteins | sample 29_taG_FD_184103 | JGI IMG/M metagenome (GOLD analysis project Ga0208302, IMG submission 184103) | Marine viral communities from Cariaco Basin, Caribbean Sea - 29_WHOI_OMZ (SPAdes) (version 2) | ecosystem: Environmental > Aquatic > Marine > Oceanic | place: Caribbean Sea: Cariaco Basin... | reverse complement strand
TGCAACTTGAAGGGGTTGTAACCAATGTAACCGGCTTTGGTTGTTTCGTTGATGTCGGCGTTCATCAAGATGGATTGGTACACATCTCTGAAATGGCCAACGACTTCGTTGAAGACCCCATGAACCTAGTTAAGCCAGGAGACATCGTTAATGTACGTGTGATTTCGGTCGATGCGAAACGTAATCGTATTGGTTTTAGTATGAAGTCTGAGCAAGCGGCACCGGCCAAGCGACCTACGGCCGGTAAGCCAGCTACTGAGAAAACAGACGCTAAGCCGACCCGTGCACCGCGTAGAAACACCAAGCCTAAAACTCCCAATAAAGAAGGTCGTTCAAAGCCTCGCAACGACAAGGCAAAAACAGCTAAGCCTGCTACCAAGGCCAAACCTGAAGAAAATAAGATTGGTTCATTAGGGGCTTTACTGAAGCAAGCGGGCCTTAAAAAGACTAAATAGTATGTCGTGAATACTGGTTTTTATACTGACTATTTTTTATACCAAAAATAAAAAGACCCGCTAATTTATTAGCGGGCCTTTTTTATTTTAGAATGTTTGCTTTTTAAACCTATTTGAGGTCTGACAGTCTTTACTCACCGACCCTTTATAAAAAGATATTTATAGAAAGCCAGTGATTAATAGCCACCTTATTAATGACCACTTTATGTTAAGAGTCTAGATTCTAAAAGTCTAGCTTATTGAACAATAGTAGTAGGCTGTTGTACTTTAGGAACGACGTATACAGGGACTTCCTCAGTTGGGCGCTGAATATTTTCAAGCACTTCATCACCTGCTTCTTCACCAACGACAACCGCATTTCGTTGCTGGTTTTGAATAGCAATAGCGGTATCGCCAGTGTTGGTTTGCAATTGTTTTACTTGGTCGCTAGGTACCATAAGGACTTCTTTTACGTTGTAAGTTGTCGGACGAGCCATATTGTTATTGGCCACTCGGTGAACCGTACGAGTTTCAGAAGTAGTGACTACTTCCATGTCTCTTTTCTCTTCAATCTGTACTTCAGCGTCTGGCGCTTTCGCTTCACTCACGATTGGCATTGGAAAGTTACTGCTAAAATGGTTGTCACATTGTTGCATAGTGATACGTACTGGATTGCCTGCGCGGTCCATATAGACGTTTACGAGCATATCTGCAGCAATAGGTACATATTTACCTACTAACTCGCCTGAGACACCATATCGACCTTTTGATTGACCCACACCACGGTCGCACGCACCGGCTTCATAATCTCTTGTCTTAAAAGATTTATCGTTTGACACGCTTTCAGGAATTTCTACTTCAGATAGAGCCATCTTTTTCACAGAGGCTTCACCCTTCCATAACTTAGGCTTTTGATAAGTATAAGGGGTATAAAATTTAGCATCGCCAGATTTTACAGCAGCGACACACTCGTCATAACTATCGTAGCCTACGTTACCATGTTTGTCTGTGGTTACCCCAGCATTCGCTGAAGTAGCAAAAATTGCCATGCCTGAAGCCAACATAGTCGCGGTTAAAATATTAAGTTTCATAATATATCCTCTATAATTATCAATTAAAAATTTATGAATCACAGTTTTATTAGGCGTTACTGATTAACTTGTTGCGCTGATTAACTTGTTGAATAATTAACCCGTTAAATCAGCAATTAAAATTATTAGTCTTATCTTGTAGTTTCTAATTATCGCTAAAAATTTCTTACCAACATTCACTAAAAAACTGTCATTCGTTGATTTACTTTCTAAACATAGAATAAATGCTTTTATTTCTTATAGGTGTTTAAATACTCTAACAAAATGTAGCGTTATGTACTGCTGCAACATTTAGATACGTGAATACTACCTTTCTACTATTTAATATTATGGATAGCTTTAAAAATTTATTAGATTTATTTATAAGCCTATATTTCTTAATAAAGCTTTATTATCAAAAAATATAGTGATAAAAAGAGCCACTGAAAAAACAACCAAAAAAAAGCTACTAAATGTTTTAGCAGCTTTTTAAAATGGTTTGTTTCAGTCTATGCCAATAGCGGGCTTATTGCATAATCTCGTACTTGCTATTCGATATGAATATGAGAGTTAGCGACGAAAGCACCCCGAATAGAATCACTAAAATCTATTCATGCCATATACCTAATATCTAACTAAGCTGAAATATCGACAAACTTGATACCTGCATGCTGTTGTAAACGATCAATTAAAGCGTCTCCCATAGAGGAGGCTGGAGTCCAGAAGCCGCCTCCGATATCATCTTTATCAATATCCTGTAATAAACATAAGGCACTTTGGGCTAACATCTGACAAGTACTGCCATAACCAGGATCTTTATCACCTGTAACCTTGGTCAATACTTTATTACCATTATTAGCATACCCAAAGAACCGGATATCAAAGTAACCATTATCACGCTCAGATTTAGAAGGGCCATCACCTGACTTGGGTAATATATGATCATTTAGTAAGTCACGACTGGGTTTAAACATCATACCTGCTGCAAATCCAGCAATACCCGCAGTCATGCCATAACTCATTAAACGTCCTTTCAGACCAGCTGGCAGCCACATTGCTTCATCGTATTTAAACTCACGACCATACTCATAGTCACGTAATTGATTAGAACGGTGTACCACGCGAGTATTAATAGACGCCATGATAAAAGGGGCCAGCCAGCGATTATTCTCAGCATCCCATTGTGGAATGCTCACGTTGGGTTGACGCACATTGGGACGATTGTCATCATCGTTTAAAATGTAAGGATTTGATAGCTGTTTACGTAGCGACTTGTCTTGGCCAAGTTCTTCAAAGATGGTCCCCATAGAGGCCACTGTCCCACCCGATAACCCACCTTTGGCAGCTTTTACCCGCATATTAATAGTTTCACAATATTCGCCAAACTTTTGCTGTGCACATTGTTGGGTAAATAGCACGCCCAAGTCAGAAGGCAAAGAGTCAAAGCCACAAGAGTTTACAATACGTGCCCCTGACTCTTTGGCGGTTTGTTGATATTTATCCAACATGTTTTTGATAAATAGTGCTTCGCCGGTCAAGTCTACATAATCAGTGCCATTTTCTGCACAGGCTTTAATCAATGGCTCACCATATTTTAAATAAGGCCCTACGGTTGAGATAATCACCCGACTCTGTGCGGCCATCTTATCTAGACTGGCTTCATCTTCACTGTCAGCAATGAGTATGGCAAGTTCACTGTTTTCCAAATCTTGCTTGACTTGATTGAGCTTTTTTTCATTGCGTCCGGCAATGGCCCAGCTGACGGTAGTAGACGTATTTGATCCGTCTTCACTGTCATTGTCTTTACTATTATTGGCATCATCACTATCACTGTCTTTAGCCAAGAACTTTTGCAGATAAGCAGCCACCAATTGGCCAACGAAACTGGTCGCTCCATATAAGACGATATCGTATTTACGTTCGGTATTTTTTATGCTGTTATTACTCATGTATACTAATCCTTTAAAGAGTTTATTATCTATTGTCGTGGTCGTTGTCAGTCTTTTTATTAAAGCATACTCCCCTGCTCTAGGTAACTACTGTTTGTAAAAGAAAGTGAGCCTGCTGTAATGTAATGATATTACCGGACGGTATTTGTATAAAAAGATGAACTTTAAGGCAAGGAATTCACTTTTTATTCATGTTTTTTATTAAATGTGAGGTATCACATAGCGTCATTTAGACGTAAAATAGGTTAATGATTGCGTGAGCAGGAATGTGCTACACTAATTGCAATTTTTAACCGTGAAGCCTATTTTGATGCCTATAATTTTTGATATCTTCAATTAAGAATCAGAATAATAGGGTCAGTCGATTGCAGATAAACAAAGAATGTTTTAAAAGCATTGACGCTTAATAATTTTCAAACACGATTGGTTGCGCTTTAATAGGGTTGGTTGAGCTTAAGTACTGTCAATAACGCTGATTATTTTTGTTTGATTTTGCATGCCCAACTATTAAACTGGATATCAAACGAATTTATAGAATCCAATTCTCTCAAAGAAATTGATAAGACAAATAAACACGCTAAGATATTGAAATAATTTTAGTTCAAAATAACAAGGCAATATTATGAGTAACCCTTATTCTGATTTCAAAACCCAATTACAAGGCTCCATGGTTGCCTTAGTCACGCCTATGCTAGCCAATGGTGACGTGGATTATCCTCGTTTGGCTGATTTAATCGATTGGCAGATTGAGCAAGGAACACATTGCTTGGTTGCCGTCGGTACCACGGGTGAGTCGGCTACACTGTCCATGCAAGAACACAGTGATGTGATTCACTTTTTCGTCAAGCATGTGAATGGTCGTATTCCTGTCATCGCAGGTACTGGGGCTAATAACACCAAAGAAGCCATCTATTTGACCTCAGAAGCTAAAGAAGCAGGTGCTGATTGTGCCTTGTTGGTTGCGCCTTATTACAACAAGCCCACTCAAGAAGGCTTATTTCAACACTATAAAGCGATTGCTGAAGCTGTAGATATGCCACAAATGCTTTATAATGTGCCCGGCCGTACTGTGGTAGATATTGCGCAAGAAACTGTCGAGCGTTTGGCAGACATTGAAAATATCGTTGCTATTAAAGATGCCACCGGGTCTGTAGAACGTGGCAAGCTGCTTATTGAAGCGTTAGGAGACCGTATTGTGGTTCTATCAGGAGATGATGGTACTGCTTTAGAGCTTATGAAGCACGGCGCCAAAGGCAACATCTCTGTGACCGCCAATATTGTGCCTAAAGCGATGAGCGATGTATTTACCGCTGCTTTAAAAGGTGATTTTGAAACGGCTACTAAAGTACATACTACTATTGAGCCACTACACAAACTAATGTTTGTTGAATCAAGCCCCATTCCTGTGAAATATGCTTTAAACAAAATGGGCAAGATTGAAAAAGGCATTCGTCTGCCAATGGTTTGGTTAAATGAACAATACCATAGCCAAGTAGATGCAGGCTTACGTGCTGCAGGTTTAATCGATTAGTACTGTGCAATTAGTGCTGCCCGATTAGTACCGCCTATTGATTCGCAGTATCTTTAATTTCTGTACTTTTGACTCTCAATATTTTGACTCTTAGTATTTTTGAATACCAGCTATTTAACATTGAGAAATAAGTCTCAATGTTTTTAGAGCTGACAAAGGATGACCCATGCACCATATTCAATTTGCAAAAAATTCACAGTCTTCAATCAAAACCAAATTGCTGACAGCGATTCAGGTAATGGTGATTGGTGCGACCAGCGTTGCTTTTTTATCAGGATGCCAAGCCACTAAAGGGGCATTTGGCCGTATTGATGATGGCAGCTTAGCTTATCAAAAATCAGAAAAGCTTGATCCTATTGAATTACCTGCCGATCAAGAAGCAGCTCCTTTTATTCCTCTTTACCCCACTCCAGCTGTGGGTGTAAATACCCTTAAAACTGAAAACGAGTCGGGCAAGCGTTTTGAATTACCGCCTCCTTATCGTCAAGTGCCAACCAATAATAAAGCGGACCAATAACACCCGCTTTGGCATTGGTTTTCCCACTCTACTCTTTTAAAACCCCCTTTAGTTACTCTGACAGATTTTGTCAGATAGCTATATGCATAGGACTTAAATCATGCAGCTTCAAAAACAAGACCTGCTTTACAAAGGCAAAGCCAAATCTGTTTATGAAACAGAAAATCCAGATTACTTAATCCTTCACTTCCGTGATGATACTTCTGCTTTTAACGGCGAGCGTATCGAGCAATTAGGTCGCAAAGGACAAGTCAATAACCGTTTCAATGCCTTCATTATGCAGAAGCTTGATGAAGCGGGTATCGAAACGCATTTTGAAAAGCAGCTTTCTGATGACGAAGTATTGGTTAAGCGTTTAGACATGATTCCTGTAGAATGCGTTGTACGTAACTTTGCAGCAGGTAGCTTAGTGCGTCGTCTTGGTCTAGAAGAAGGTCAAGCCCTTACACCACCAACTTACGAATTGTTCTTCAAAGATGATGCCCTAGGTGACCCTATGGTAAACGAATCTTTGTCAGTCGCTCTAGGCTGGGCCACACCTGAACAATTGGATAAAATGAAAGAACTTACTTTCAAAGTTAATGATGTGTTAAAAGAGTTATTTGATGCAGGCGGCTTAATGTTGGTTGACTTCAAACTTGAGTTTGGCGTATTCCAAGACCGTATTGTATTGGGTGACGAGTTTTCACCAGATGGTTGCCGTATCTGGGACAAAGAAACTAAGAAAAAATTAGACAAAGATCGCTTCCGTCAGAGCCTAGGTGACGTTATCGAATCTTATGAAGAAGTGGCTCAGCGTATTGGTGTGCCACTTAACTAATTAATTGGCTAAGTCTGCTCTATAATACTTGGATAAAAAAAGCCGACTATGATTAAATCATAGTCGGCTTTGCTATATCTAAACCAAGCGATATTTAAAATAAGCGCTATTTAAAATAAGCGATATATAGCATAGTTTTTATCGCAAAATTGTGACCCCTAGCTTATCTTGACGGCTATCTTCAGTTATATTGTTATCTCTAATCATAAGGTAAATAGGTATGTATAAACTTACTGTCTTTATTCCAGAGGCCAATCTAGAGCAAGTGAAACATGCTTTATTTGAAGCAGGAGCTGGCCATATCGGCAACTACTCTCATTGCTGTTGGCAAGTAAAAGGCACAGGACAATTCATGCCCATGGCAGGCAGCCAACCTCATATCGGTAAGCAAAATATCATTGAAGAAGTGCCCGAGTGGCGGGTAGAAATGGTGGTGGCTGAAGACAAAATAAACGACGTTATAAAAATATTAAAGCAGGCGCACCCTTACGAGACGCCTGCTTATGATGTGATACAAGTGCTTGATATCTAAAACTTAATCCAGCTGAGAACTAATCCAACTGAGTTAAGATAGCGACTTCTTTGATATAACTCATTAAGTCCGTTTCTGACTCTTGGAGTAGCTCGTCATCATTCGTGTGCTTTGCATATTCAATCCATAATAGAAGCTGATATAAACTATTACGCTCAGCTGCTTTGAACTGCTTACAAAACTGTTTTAAGGTGCCTTCATCATTGATATTTAAGCGCGTATACCAGCCTTCAATTTTGACTGCTTGCTCTTTACTAAAGCGAATCTGAAATAAGGCGTCTACTAAAGCATGACGATCTTCTTCACTAATCAGTTTACCCACTCGCTTAATTTGGCGATTACGAGCAGTGGCACTGGTGATATCAGCCAAAGCCATCAACTCAGCCAAAAAGTACTCTGTTGCTGGCAATTTCTTCATTTGCTTTTTCGATAATGCTGCCAAAGGCACAGACAGCTGTTGCAAACGCTCGTGCGCCTTCTTCAGCTCAGTGCGAGAAACTCGCATATCGTGTTCGGACCAATCAATCATAAAACTCTCAAATTATTAAACATTAAAATAGGGAGTGACAATAGTAGAAGATAGCAGCTCGCTGCTGTGCTCTAATACCACTTAATGTCCCCAGTGTAATTTTTCACGGTGCTTCACCATAACCTTCAGCTCATAAGGTAAGCTCTGTGACAATCTAGCAAATAGGGTTTCCGTTACAAATACTGAACGGTGCTTACCGCCTGTACATCCAATAGCCACAGTTACTGTGTGACGGTTATTATGCAAAAATTCAGGCAGCCAACGGTTTAAAAAAGTATAGATATCTTGCTGCATGTCATCTACTTCTGGAAACTGAGCAAAAAACTCAATTACCTCAGCATCTTTACCGGTCTTTACCCGTAATTCAGGGTTCCAATGCGGATTGGGCAAAATACGTACATCGAAAACGAAATCAGCATCGATTGGAACACCAAATTTGAAACCAAAAGACAGTAAATTTACTGTGATTTGATTATCAATACCGACATATTCACGTACCCGCTCTTTGAGCTGATGGATATTAAGAGTACTCGTATCGACGATTATATCGGCATTGCTAGAGATCGGCCCTAGTGTTTCAGTTTCTCTTTTAATGGCGCTGGGTAGATTTTTGATTTCGTATTTGTCCATCGCCATTAACGGGTGTACCCGGCGTGTGGCAGCAAAACGGGCCACCAATACAGATTCTTGCGCTGTAAGATAGATAATTTTAACTTTGTCAGTCCCATAAGTGCTTAGCAACTGCTCATAGATATATTTAAAGTTAGCAGAATCCGCCGCTAAGGTTCGTATATCCACGCCCAGCGCCAACTTACTGATATTACTGTCTTCCGTTAGCCTTTGAGCGGCAGCGGGTAGCAAAGATAAAGGCATATTATCAATCACGTAATAACCTAAATCTTCTAAAATATTAAGCACTGAGGTCTTACCTGAACCAGAACGTCCTGAAACGATAAGTACTTCCACTGAGGATTGCGTCGGCATTAGTTGTTGTTTTGCTTCGACCTCTGACTGCATAGCAGACATACGGAAAACTCCCTACCCTATTATGAGGCTATAAATACTGCCATAAAAACAAAGAAATCCTGCTTTGAACTTTTATCACAATACCACACTTAAAAACACAAACCCACTGTACCCGTTAGTCTACAGTCTCAAGCTATGCCGAAACTCTACGGCGAAATCTAACGGTCGTTATTTGTTAACCACAACCTGTTGATTGTCTAGTAACCGCGCTTTACCCAACCAAGCCGCTACTGCTATCACCCACTCTTGCGGTCCATTAAACTCCGTAATTTCAGTCAAATCTTGATTCTTCACTGCTAAATAATCTACTTTGAAACCTTTAGCGTTAATTTCTGCAATGCTAGTATCAATAAGACTCTGTAATGACTCTATACTGTTGGCTTCTGCATTTTCTAATTTGACCGCTAAATCTAGAACAGCTTTATGAAGCTCTGGAGCCATCGCTCGCTCGTTGTCTGTCAGATACTGATTACGTGAAGACAATGCCAAACCATCTTCAGCTCGAACAATAGGACCGCCAATAATCTGTATATCAAAGCTCAAATCACGCACCAATTGTTTAATAATAGCCAATTGCTGATAATCTTTTTCACCAAAGATAGCCACATCTGGCTGCACAATATTGAATAACTTAGTAACCACAATTCCCACACCATCAAAATGAGTAGGGCGTGATTGTCCACACAGTTGCTGACTAATACTACCTGCCAGCACTTGGGTAGGCGGTGGCATTATGGGATACATCTCTTCAACCGTCGGCGCAAAAATATAGTCCGCTTCTGCCTCTATAAGCTTTTGAGTATCGGCATCCAAGGTTCTGGGATAACTGTCCAGATCTTCACCAACACCAAACTGTGTGGGATTGACAAAAATACTGACCACCACAATATCTGCATGCTGCTTGGCCAACTTTACCAAAGAGATATGACCTTCATGCAAATTGCCCATGGTCGGAACTAAAGCTATTTTTTTATCGGCTCTTAACGGCTTAAGAGTATCACGTAGCGTTTTAATTGAGTTAAAGGTGGTGGTCATACTGTTATCCAAAATAATCTTAACGAACCCAAACAGGTACTAAAATTAATGAGCTTTTCCAAATAAGATAGACTTTCTGAAAAAGTGATCCAACTAATGAGTACTAGGTGAATTGATGCTCAAGCTGAGGATAGCTCCCTTCTATGACGGACTTGTGAAATAAGGCAAAAGCCCCTTCTACACTACCGGCATATTCGCTATTTTGGTTGCGTTCATCTGTTAAAAAGTTATGGACAAAGCGTGCCACTCTGCCTTGAGTCACTCCTAACATATCGTGCATAACCAGCACCTGACCATCTGTATCTGCCCCTGCCCCAATGCCAATGACCGGAACGCTAACGGACTCAGTAACCTTTTTGGCTAAAGCAGCTGGCACACATTCAAGCAAAATCATCGCAGCGCCGGCTTCGACAACCGCTTTAACATCTGCCATTAATTTGGCAGCACTGTCTTCCGTTTTACCCTGTACTTTATAGCCCCCAAAGACATTTACCGACTGCGGGGTTAGACCTAAATGAACACAGATTGGGGTACCTGCGGCTGTTAAGGCAGCTACAATATCGACAAGCTCTGCTCCACCCTCAAGCTTCACAACTTGAGCGCCTGCTTGCATTACCTTCCTAGCATTGGCAATGGCATCTTCTAAAGTCACATAACTCATAAAAGGCAAATCTGCCAGAATTAAAGCATGCTTGTTACTACGGGCTACATTAGACGTATGATATACCATGTCTTCAACAGTCACTGGCAGTGTAGACTCATGCCCCTGCACTACCATGCCTAAGCTATCCCCGATCAAGATGGTATCTACTTCAGCATTTTGCATCATTTTTGCAAACATCGCATCATAGCAAGTCAGACAACTAAACTTACGACCATCTTTTTTGTATTTATTTAATGTGGATAAGGTAATCATAAAGGGCCACCTAAAGATAAGTAGGTAAATAACAAAGGCTATCAAAGTAAATATTGAAATCTAGCCGTCTAGGGCAGTCGAGTTAACCCCGTCCAATCCTGACTTTGCGCCAAATCAGTAATAGGTACCTTATTAATTGCAAGGGTAGGATTTAGCTCAGACAAAGGGATTAAAACGAAATTACGCTGTGTGACGCCAGGGTGTGGGACTTTTAGTGTCTCAGTATCTATAAACTCGTCTGCATACAACAACACATCCACATCTAAGCTGCGTTCTCCCCAATGACGCAATCGAACACGCTGGGCTTGCTGCTCTAATTGTTGACAAAAGCTCAGCAAATCATGCGGCGTCAATGTGGTATCGATTTCGACTACTGCATTAATGAAATCAGGCTGATCTTGTGGCCCCATGGGCTTAGAGGCATAAAGTGAAGAGGCTTTTACCTGCGTAATTTTAGGGTGAGCCTGTAAACTTTCAATAGCAGTTTGAATATGCTGACTCGGGGTACCAAGCTCATTGGTAAGATTTCCCCCCAAGCCAAGATAACAGCGTTTAGAGTTTTCGCTATTCGATACTTGCTCCATATTAACTTTTACCTTCACCCTAATAATAGACTACGACTGGCTTGTTTCGCTGGTCGCTCTTTCACTCACACTTAAGGTAGAGCTTGGCTCACGGCGACGGCGAGTGGCTGGCACTCGATCGCTTTTGGGTATAACTTTATCGGTAACAGCTGCCACAGCTTGTTTGGCTTTACTCTTCGACTTAGGCGCTTTAGCTTTGTCTTCAGCAAAATCCTTTACAGCTTCTGGCTTTGATTCTGGTAACTTCTCAGTATTAACAACTGCTTTACTCTGGTTCGCCTGTAGTCGTTCAGATTGAGACAACTCTTGGCTCGGTTCACGACGACGACGCTTACTAGGTATAGGCTCTGCCTTTGGCAATAGCACCACATCCTTCTTAACCACAAGCTGAGAAGAAACCACTTTTTCAGCACTGTGTTTAGTGGCACTATGAGACTTTGAAGACACTTTGGCTTTGGCGGGTGACTCACTTTGAGATGACTGCTGTTCTTTAATGGCAGTCGCTCGGTCTTTCTCAGTCTGCTTATTTATTTCAACTTGCTTGTCTATATCAGACTGCTGAGGCACCTGCTTGGCCATTTTGTCCGCATTAATAGTAAACAAAGGACTAGGCTGATTTTGCTTAGTCAACTGTTCACCCACCAACCTTCCTAATGAAAGCTTTTCAAGCTGTGCTCTTTCTTCGGCATAATGTTTGTCTTGAGTGGACAATGTCGCTGATTTTGAGTGACTATCTACTTTATGTTTAGGAGGCTTGGGTGCGTAGTCTACTCCGCTATTTGCCGATTTAGGCGTCGTTGACTGTTGACCTAGATCCGTATCAACCGAGCCATTTTTATCTTCCTGACGGTTGCGACTACGGCCGCGGTTACGACTTGACTTACTTGCCCCACGGCGACTGTCACCGGCGAAGTCATCAATAGCTTGCTGCTTTTGTTTCTCTGATAAAGTCTGATAGGTTTGCCACCACTCACCCATACCATTGGTCGATTCAGACAACGGGTTCAACTCATCATCACACTGTTCACGCAATAATAAGAAGTCAAAAGCGGCTCTAAATCGAGGGTGTTCAGCCAATTGTGCAATTTGTTTCACACGTGGATTGGCAAGCTTAGGCTGAAGAATCCAAATATCACGGATAAACTGCTCAGCAAAACGCGGAATTGCTGTCTTAATACGCTGACGGTCAATAACTTTACTGGCCGCTTGTAGCTGTGCATCATGAAATGGCATGTTCTTCTTTTTAAACTTAGCCAGTTGATGCAGATAATTTTCCCATAGCAGCGCAGCATAGAAAAAGGCAGGATTAATACTTTTGCCCAATGCAATACGCTTATCGGTATTAATCGCTACCTGATTTACCAATCGACTTGGCTGCTCAGGCGGATAGATAATCAAATGGCGGATCGCACCATACTCAAACAAAAGAGGCAATAAAGGTACCAAATAACCGCCAGTGAACATCTTTTGAGATTCATCATACAATCTGTGCGGAGAGACCTGATCTAATAATGCCCAATTGTCATCATGAAACTGCTCTGACAAATCTGCGTCAAATTCAAAGCCCAATTTGGCCTTAAATCGCAAAGCACGCAATAAACGAACCGGATCTTCTTCGATTCTAAGCGGGGCATGACCCAATAATCTGAGGGTTTTATTTTTGATATCGTCTAGTGCATCACAGAAATCATAGACCACGCCTTTTAAAGGCTCATAATACATGGCATTAATTGAGAAGTCGCGGCGGGCAAAATCTTGATGGATGTCACCCCAGACATTATCGCGGACAATCATGCCATCACTAGTGGTATGTGCATCACCACTCGGTGGTGCACGAAAAGTGGCCACTTCAATCATGTCGCGGCCTGAATACACATGTGCTAACTGAAAACGACGCCCAATAATACGGCAACGCTTGCCAAACAAGTCTTTCACTTCATGCGGTCTTGCATCAGTTACGGCATCGAAATCTTTTGGATTTAATCCTAAAAGTGTGTCACGGACCCCACCACCAACAATATACGCGTCGAAACCCGCTTTACTTAGCGTGGCTATAACTTCAATTATCGAATTAGGTAAATCCGCCTTACTTAACCCTAACTGCTTGGCTGAACGTTCTGCCATGCATCTACTCCCTACAAACTAACAAAAGCCTACCATTATCCACCAAAATCTATGATGGATAACACAAGGCATATATAAGTGCTAGTGTAACAAATTTTCAAGGTTGATGCCCAACATACTCAACCTTAACTGACATTAATACTGGCTTAATTACCTTTAGTATAATAATGTTTTGAGTTCGCTCCAATCAGTAAGCCCACACACAGTCCACCAAAGTGAGCAGCGAACGAAATACCTGATTGCGGCATTAGCCCTTCTTTTAAGATAAACCAGTAGCTGGCGCCCATTATTATGCAAGCCAACAAATAACCCCAACGTTTTGCAAAAACTGCACCACCTACCATATAGCCGAGCATCGCAAATATCAGTCCTGATGCCCCAATATGTATAGAAAAAGGAGAGCCTAACCCCCATGTCATAAGTCCAGAACCAAGAATAAGCTTCACTATGGTGCGATAGGCATTACGTTCAAAAAGCCCAAATAAAAATAATATTTGTACCAAAACAAGTGAATTGCCCATCAAATGTGCAAAATTCCCATGCATGGTCCAAGAGGCTGTTACCCCGATTAGACTATTTAAACTTAAGGTACGTGGAATAATCCCCAACGCATTCCAGTAATTGAATAATACGGTGCTGTTTAAAAAATACATTACCCATATGGGAATTAACACAAAACCATAAAGTCCTACTACTTGGCCAATACGGTGCTTAATCAAGTTAAATATTTTCTGCCAGTTCATAATGGTCGCCATAGGATAGGGCTTGCCCTATTGTCATTAGATACGAGTCAGTCGTCTTACCCTAGCCCAATTCAAGTAAAAAGCACCACAGCGCTAGCTGTCTATTGGCGTCCAAGTGTGCTTGTATAGCTTAGAGGTAGAATGATAAGGGACCAAAGCAGTAGGTACATAATTTCTCGCTGCATCAATATGTTGTATCGAATCATCAAAGAAAATATGCGGGGCAAAGGTTTTTAGGACAGAAGTTTTCTCGAGACCGCCTAAGAAAAATGCCACATCTACTGAGACGCCCCACTGCCGCAAGGTTTTGATAGCCCGTAAGTCAGCGGGCGCATTTCGGGCGGTTACTAAAGCAATTTGAATGGGCTGAAAATCTTCTAAATGAGGCAACCTTGCTTGTAAGTGTGATAGCTTTATCAGTAAATCAGCATACGGACCTTTCTCAATAGGCAGGTCTGCCATCATTGCCTCCCTATCGTGAAATGCCTTTAATCCTTTTTGTTTATACAGTAATTCCCCAGAATCATCAAATAGTACTGCATCGCCATCAAAAGCAATACGAAGTTGGTCAGTGTCTAATTTAAAGGTATTAACCGGTGTGGCATCTAAAATAGCACAGGCGCAAATCTGAGCATCGGCAACACTTTGTGCGTACTCTCGATTGGTGGTTAAAAATAAATCTACTTTGAAATCAGCAATATAATCAGCAACCTGCCCACCAGAGATAAATGCTGAACGGGTAATACATAAGCCACGTTGACGAATGGCGTTTAATACTCGAATCCCAGTTTCAGGACAACTTTTCGAGATAATGACCACTTCAACTAATGGGGCATTATTTTCATAACTGTCTTCAGAAGTTGGTTCCACACAGTTATTGAGATTTAATATGGCTTGAATTAACGGGTACCCGGCACCTATTTCTAAAGGGTCATTCTCATGTTGTTGCATATACTCACGAAACAGCTTTGTTGCTTCTTTAGGGTTTTCTTTAAGCTGTTGTTCACGATATTGCTCTGATTCTGTTAAATCAAAAAGTGCGGTAGCAGAGATTGCAACAATAAGGGTATTAGATAAGTCGATGGACATTGAATATAGACCAAATAGATAAAATGAAGTAAAAAGCTTAAAATTTAGCCACTGAGATAGTCAACAATTATATAGATTAAGTCATCATAATAAGTTTAAATATGTTTCCCCTATTGTTGTATAACTATTACTCAACCTGTTAAGCAGTTTCTTAGCTATTTACGTTTATCTATCATACAAAAACCACACTATTAGGGTAAATAGTGTGGCTAAATTATGGGTAATCGATAGCGATATACTTAGACGACTTCGAACGACTAAATTTAAACCGTCAACTTAATAAAGCAAGTGAAATCGAGGGAAAGGCGACAAGTACAACCAACCGAATAACATCGGAAATAATAAAGGGGGTAACGCTGACCTCTGCTGTCAATTCTGTACAGTTAAACTTGGGAGATTTTAGTTACCCAGCCTGACGATAATAATCAAACCACACCTGTCTTGGCGATTGATAGCCCAAACCCTTTTGAATCCTCGTCTGATTGTAGTACAGCTCGATATAACTGATAATATCATTGATGGCTGTGAACCTTGTTTTATAGTCTTGATGATATACCAGCTCATTCTTTAATGTGCCCC
>Ga0208302_100231_pt1 | contig 15668 bp, 18 predicted proteins | sample 29_taG_FD_184103 | JGI IMG/M metagenome (GOLD analysis project Ga0208302, IMG submission 184103) | Marine viral communities from Cariaco Basin, Caribbean Sea - 29_WHOI_OMZ (SPAdes) (version 2) | ecosystem: Environmental > Aquatic > Marine > Oceanic | place: Caribbean Sea: Cariaco Basin... | reverse complement strand
GTAGCCGCGATAAGTTGGTAGGACGATTACAAGAACGTTCTGGCCGAACTAAAGAAGAGGTGGAACGTGAGGTTGATGATTGGCGTCGTGAGAACGACTACTAGCAACTAGTATTAATTTTAAAATATAAAAACAATAAAATCATACCTTAAATATCGCTCCTAACCGCATTTCTTAAGATGCGGTTTTTTTGTATGTCAATTTCTTATAAAACTAATGCCTAACCCTATTAATAAAATAGTAAGGATAGCTATGAATAGCATCCTGATCTGAACCAGTTGTATTTTTTCTGCAATCTTTATAGCATCTTTAGTATTATTAAATTTTTTAAGTTTGGTCGTTTGTTTTTTCTGGCGCATATTTTTATCCCTTTATAATTTTACTTCATATCTTATGGGATATGAGCTATTCCATTTTTAGTTTAGGCTAAACCTAAATTTATGCCCCTTTATTAGAGGCTATAACAAAGTATAAGGATGTTAATTGAACCCTTTTTAGGTAGTTTTAGTATAGGGCTTTCGGTGAAATTGGACAACCATCTAGAACAACTATGATACTGTACTAGGTATACATCAGAGGACATCATTGAACAAAGAGAGGCTATGTGAACATATCAGTATCAGAAGCATCAAAAAGATGGGGTGTATCAAGGACCACAATCTACAAAAAGATAGATGATGGCGAGCTTTCAAGAAATTCAGACAAGAAAATCGATACTACTGAAATGTTACGGGTTTTTGGGAACCCACCAAGCACTGAACGTACTGAACAAAATGAAAATGATGTCCAATGGACGTCAGTGAACAGTAAAGCTGAACAGGAAAACGTTCAGCTAAAACATGAATTAGAGATGGAAAAACTAAAAAACGTACACCTGCAGCAGCAGGTGGATCATCACAAGCAGTTGGTTGAAAACTATCAAAAGCAAATTGATCAGCTTAGCAAAAGTTTAGACAAAGCGAATGCTAGTATTCAAGACTTTGCACAAACTAAGTTGCTAGAAATGAAAAGCAGTTTATCAACAGATCTGCAGCCTCAATCTGAACCAAAAATAGAAGATACTCCAGTTGATGGTCCTCAAGATCCAAAATTACCTAAAGAACCAGCGACACCTCAATTAGACGCAAAAAAAGAAGGTAAACGTGGTTGGTTCACTTGGCTGAAATAAATGAGCTGTGGCCAATCAAGTTTTAACTAGTAGAATTTTTCAACTCTTGTGATACATTAGAAATCAATTGCCTTGAGCATTTTACCGTTTGTTGAATATCTGAGTAACTGTGACGTGATTTCAGAAGGCTGGCAATAATTTTACGCTTTTCTATATCCTTTCCCCGTCCTTTGTATTTACCTTGAGCTTTAGCACGTGCAATACCTTGCATTTGACGGTTACGTCTATCCTCATAATCCTTTCTAGCAATGGCCGCTAGCATATCAAGTAGCATGTCATTTATAGCGCGTAGTACACTGTCCATGAACTCAGAGCTATTACCTTGTTGCAATGCCATATATGACGTAGGCAACTCCTTAGACACTACCGAAAGACGTTTGGCTGATAGTTTTCTCTTTAAGGTATCCCAGTCAGCTTGATTTAAACGTGCCAAACGGTCTATCTGTTCAACTAAGATCACATCTCCATCAGAAGCATCATCAATGAGCTGCATGAGTTGTGGACGTTCTAGCGTCGCTCCTGACTCGTTCTCAGTATAGAACGCTGCTATTTTATGGCCATACTCTCTAGCAAAAGCAATAAGTTCATCTTTAGCACGATTGGCATCTTGATCCTTGGTTGAGGCACGAAGGTAGGCTCTAATAAACATAAACACCCAAAATAGTCTGTTATAAGTGGTTCTATTATATCAGTCTATTTTAGGTGGTCTATTAATATTTTATAAGGCGTTTTTAGGTGGTTCCGCTAGGGTATACCCAAAATAGCAAAATTTTATTTGTGAGTGGAATTCGCATTTTTCTAAGTAAGGCTAATACAGAAGCTAAACTACGCAGCATAACTCTATTTGATCAGTATCTTATGCTTATAGTCATAGCCAACCAAATGAGATACGAGGCAACCTACCTCAAGTACTACTAGAACGGGCTTAGTAAGGTTAACGCTGTAGCTCTTTAATTTGTCTACGACTATAGAATTATTATTAAAATATAAGGTGTTTTTAATCGCCAAAGCATAAAAAACACAGTGACAATTCTGCATAGAATATTTTAAAAAAATACTTTATATTCTATTAAAAATCACATAGGGAAGTGGCTCACGATAGCCACTTTTTTTATGCCTCATACTTTTAGTAGATACACTTAGCGTTACGCAACCAGACAGGATGTGTCATGAGACATTTTTATTTAGACTTTATCTTTACCGCCATTGCATTAGCGATCGCGGCATGGTGGGGATATTCACATGGCGGGATGGGTGGTTTGATCGCAACCTTATCTATTACCGCGATTTTGGCCGTCATGGAAATCTCATTATCATTCGATAATGCAGTCGTTAATGCCTCAGTCCTCAAAGGCTGGGATGAGTTTTGGAAAAAGATATTCTTAACCGTTGGTATTTTGATTGCTGTATTTGGGATGCGCTTGGTATTTCCTATTGTCATTGTCGCGGTAACTGCTGAGCTTGCTATGGTAGAGGTCATCAAACTGGCTTTGTATCAACCAGAAGAATACTCTGCCCGTTTAATGGCACACCATGCTGAAATCTCCGCATTCGGTGGTATCTTCTTATTGCTCGTCTTCTTAAACTTCATTTTTAATGAAAAAGAAGTGCACTGGTTTAACTGGCTTGAAAGCCGTTTGGCAAAGCTTGGCAAAGTCGATGCCATGAGCGTCTTTGTGGCGCTTATTGTGTTGATGATTGCGGTATCATTTGCTGACCCTGAGCAATCCGCCGCTGTTCTAATCGCTGGCGTATGGGGTATCTTGGTATACCTTGGCGTACAAGTGGTCTCGGGTATGCTTGAAGGTGATCTCGAAGAGGACTTAGAAAACAAAGAAAATGGCTCGGGCGCAGCAGCGACCAGTGCGATTATGAAAGGCGGTATCATCGGCTTCTTATACCTAGAAGTCCTCGATGCCTCATTCAGTTTCGATGGCGTAATTGGCGCCTTTGCGATTACCAATGACGTTATCGTGATTATGCTGGGTCTTGCTATCGGTGCGATGTTCGTGCGTTCGATGACTATTTTCTTAGTTGATAAAGGCACGCTTGATGAGTTTGTCTATCTTGAACACGGCGCGCATTATGCTATCGGCGCTTTAGCCATTATCATGCTGCTATCGGTGAAATTTCATGTGCCAGAGCTTATTACAGGACTGATCGGTATTGCCTTTATTGGTTGGGCCCTGCTTGCTTCACTGAAACATCGTAAGCAACAGGCAAAACTCACTGCTTAGAGTGTAGACAATGTAAAGCAAAAAATTATTATTTTAGAATATCGTTAATAACAGGTTATGCCAAATCATTGGTATAACCTTTTTTCTAACATGCATTGCTTTTTATTACCTAATAATAGACATTATATTCAAACATTTATATTGCCAACAACAAGAGACACAAATGCTGAAGAAAGCTGAACAAAGATTAGAAAAAACCATATTTAATAGTCGTTGGCTGCTAGCCCCGTTCTATTTGGGATTGGTGCTCGGTATCATTTTATTATTTATTAAGTTTTTTCAAGAGCTGTGGCATATGACGACTCATGTGTTCAGTGCATCTGAAGCCGATGTCATCGTTGGTACGTTGGCGCTTATCGACATGTCATTAGTCGCAAGTTTATTGCTTATCATCATATTTAGTGGTTATGAGATTTTTGTCTCAAAAATTGATACCGGAGATCATGAGGACCGCCCTGAATGGATGGGGAAAATCAATTTCTCTGGGCTAAAACTCAAAGTGATTGGTGCCATCGTTGCCATTTCTGCGATTGATCTTCTTAAATCATTTATGGATATACCTAAAGAGATGAGCGAAGGTGATGCTGATAGATTGATGTGGAAAGTGATTATCCATATGACGTTTGTGCTGTCAGGCCTGTTATTTGCTTTGATGGACAAGATTGTCGGTGATACTAAAAAACATTAGAAAAAGATTAATAAAAAATTCATTCATTAATTTATAAAAATAGCCGCTAAGGAGAGCACATGGCAGGAGCCAGTTTATTAACCTTGCTTGATGACATCAGTGTGATACTAGACGATGTGTCGATCATGACCAAGGTTGCTGTTAAAAAAACTGCAGGAGTATTGGGTGATGATTTGGCCCTTAATGCTGAGCAAGTTTCAGGCGTTAAAGCCGACCGTGAGCTGCCAGTAGTTTGGGCCGTTGCCAAAGGCTCATTCGTTAACAAGCTTATATTAGTGCCATTAGCGTTGCTGATTAGTGCCATCTACCCGCCATTAGTCACGTTTTTATTGATGTGCGGAGGTGTCTATTTGGCTTATGAGGGTGCTGAAAAAATCATTCATAAGTTCTGGCCACATATCTTACCTCACGATGAAGAACAAATCGCCCGTCTACGTGCCAATGCTGATGAGACGATTGATTTGGTTGCTTTTGAAAAGGACAAAATCAAAGGTGCGGTGCGCACCGACTTTATTCTATCGGCTGAAATTATCGTAATTGCACTCGGCTCAGCAGTTGGAGCGACGCTTTTAGAGAAGAGCGTGATGCTGTCTATTATTGCTATTGGCATTACAGTAGGCGTTTATGGCTTAGTAGCGGGTATCGTTAAAATGGATGATTTAGGTCTTTACCTAATGAAACAGACGAACGGTGCAAAGCAGAAAATAGGTGGGATTTTATTGTCTGCGGCACCAAAGCTGATGAAGTTTTTATCCATTGCTGGGACATTAGCAATGTTTCTAGTGGGCGGCGGTATCTTAGTGCACGGGATCAGTTTTTTACATCATGAAGTGGAAGACTTAGCGCACCTAACTGGCATATTTGAAAGCATAACAACGATGCTATTAAATGCGTTAGTAGGCTTAGCCGTCGGTGTTATTGTCGTGGCTATGGTCACCATGATTGGTAAATTACGCAGTAATAAGTCATCTTCGACGCATTAAAAATAACGATAATCACCCTTGTTCATTTAACCTTCTTTTAAAGAGTGCAATAAATCATGTTTGAATTTGATTTAAACTTAAAATTAATGATGTATCACCTAATTCAATTAGCAATTGCTTTCGTGCTTTCCCTACCGATTGCGCTTAATCGTGAGATGAAAGATAAGGGTGCAGGACTCAGAACTTTCCCATTAGTCAGTATTGCATCCTGTGCTTTCATGCTAGTGGCTGTCGATATCTATCATGGAGGTGCAGCAGAACCCGAAGCGAGAATCATGTACGCAATTATTACGGGCATGGGTTTCATCGGTGGGGGTGCGATTTTTAAAGGTGATAATACGGTAAAAGGCACTGCGACAGCTGCAAGTTTATGGAATACCGCTGCTATCGGCATCTCTGTTGCTTATGGACGTTATGAGATAGCGATTATATTATCAGTTGTTAATTTCTTAATTCTACAATTCTCAGAACCTTTCAAAGTAAAAGATAATCTTGAATAATTATTATTCGTCCCGGTTTGTATACTCAACCTTACATTTTGAAAGTTACATTGCTATGTACACTGATTTTATCTAAATAGATTTAGAGTACTAATAGCAATATCTCACAGCCTAAGGTTCAAGTCCTCACTAGGGAACCGAATCAGTGAAAGTACCTAATTGGCTCCTTATGGATATACTGCGTTTATTATAGATGTGTTTGTCCGTAGTATTGTTGGCTGGAAGGTGTCTAATCGTATGAACATCGATATGGTGATGGCAGCGTTAAATCAAGCCATTGCAGACAGAAACAACCCAAAAGACGTTATTCATCGTAGTGATAGAGGCGTTCAGTATTTATCTATTCGTTATCCTGATAAGATGGCTAATTCTGGCGTTATTACCTTTGTTGGAACGCGGGTAATTCATATGATAATGCATAGTACAATTGGTTATGTATCACCTTTTGAGTTTGAAAAGCAATATTATGATCGTCTTAATGAGTCAGGCAAAGTTGCCTGACTCAAATAAAACGCTCTCCGATATAGTCGGGGCGGTTCAGATAGCCAACTGGTTTAATATTATTCCGGTATATATGGGGTTAAAAAACGCACTAAGGCAGTGATTATTAAGAGTATTAGAAGAAGGTGTTGATATTTTATAAATCGTTCTGGGATAAATAAACACAGCACAGATACTATAAAAATCCCTATAATTTCAATCAAATTAGATAGACTTTGAGAGCCAAATCCTAGCCCAGTTAATACGACCCACAAAAATGATGGTAAGAATACTAGGCTAAATTTTTTCAATGGTTTATTCATAGGTTAGGCTTATCTTCTATGTGGGCGCAATTTCTATTGCACCGGCAACGGCACAACCCTGATATACTTCGCCTGCGTAAGTTAATATTGCAGTAAGTTCATTTTGATAGCCATTGTCATCAATACAAAGGTTGTTTTTTATATTCACAACAATAGGCTGTCCATTGATAGTACTCGCGTATTCGACACCTTCAGTATTGACAGAACCAGAACCCACCACGATAACTGTTGCTGTCGTTGGCTTTAAGAAATTCGCCTCTATACTTAGCTCATTTCCTTCAATCACTATTCGCCAAATTTTTTCTTTAGCGGTGTTTCCAAAAGCAGTAAATGCCGCTGACGCTACTGGCACTTCTATTGTAGGCTGCTTACTCAGATCCGTGGTTTCGGCTCGATGGTTATTACACGCCCCTAGAGCTAAACTGCCCGTTAAGCATATTGTCGTTAGAAACAAAGAACGCATGATTTTCCCTTTGAATATAATAAGAGAACACTGCTATCTAGCAGTATTCTCTTGGTTTACGTGATGAAATTCAGGTTTTTACTACCATAGGTAGGTTTACGGTAGAACTAGAAGCTAGGGCATTAATTAATTAATTAATTAATTAATTAATTAATTAATTAATACTATCCGTTACGGGTGGCCTTATCCAGTAACTTACTAACGCACTCTCTATATTAGTAATAAGAATATAACATATCTATAAAGATTGGCAGTGTGCAGTAAGATAAAATCGTTTTTTTACTTTTTGAGTGTTTAAAATATGAAAAACTTAACTGCTGCTATTCTAATTGCGCTTCCTGTTCTAATGGTAAGTCCTACAGTAATGGCCGCATCTTCAGATGCAGTGGCTAAAACTGTGGATGTTCAATTTAAAAAAGGCGCTAGTTCAGCTAACTATTATGGGAAATTAAAGGGTAGTAAGTACGATTCCTATACATTTTATGCCAAAAAGAACCAAAAGCTTTCTGTTAAAACAACGGGAGGGAACGTAGATACTTATTTATTTAATAAGAATCTATCAGATTCTGTCAATGTAGGAGAATATTCCTCTGAACTAGATAACCAAGGTTATTACAAGCTTCCATATTCAGGTAAATATGAATTGCGTATTCTTCAGCCACGTTCTCAAGCTTCTAAAGGAAAAACACCTGCGTATTGGCTAGAAGTATCTATTTTATAGTTATATAAGCTTAATATTATGATGCTGACCTACGCTATCACATATACAGACTGTAATACTCATGCTGAGTATTACAGTCTGTGTAGCGCACCGATCACAAATAAAATTTGTATGGTAAGTACACTGGGACTATTTCTTAGCCCACAGCCAAAGATTCAAGTCCTCACTAGGACGCCAACCCCATACAGACTATCAAATGAAAAACCAATCTAAAAAAGTTGCATCAACACAAAAAACACCCATTTATACGAAATTTGGCATAGCGATTATAGTTATGCTCGTAAGTATATATATATTTAACCCAGACATACTTCTTAAGGGAACTGTCTCTCTAGTGACAGGTCTTGTTTTTATAATAATTAGTATTATCAATTTAATTAGAAGAATTGAATATGATATTGTCACTATACTGGTTGGCATATATCTTCTTATAACAGGTGCAAATACTTTTTTCTCTCTTGAACTTAGCTATATACCCATAGTTACTATTTTATTGGTGATCCCTATTATCTTCTTAAGCTTTAAGTCTAAAAAGAAGAAGTGAATATTTATCTAAAACTTAGTTTATAGCGAATTGCCGGATGGTTATGTCCAAATAACTAAGTGCGAAAATTCAAGTCCTCACTAGGGAACCAGGTTACTTCCATAAAGCATGTTTCGAGCTTCCCATAAACTATAAGATGCAGCACATTTATGGCATAGACTCAATCGCAGATAATAAATTGGATAGCGTGACTAAAAACTTACTTTTATCAGCTTTAGTGCTGTAGCCACCATTTTTTCCACCTTTATATAAATAAGCCTCTATCTACATTGTCGTAATCCTACCCGACATGAATTCCACTTTAACAGGATGGCCAACCAATTCAGTTAGCTCAGCCTCAATGCGTTTTCGCTCTGCTTCATCCGGTGTTTTGGTGTAGATACTCACATTAATGGTATTACTCGCTGGACTATAGCCTATTAGTTGAGTATCCGGATAACGTCTAAATATCTCAGGGCTAGCCTTTTTTTGTAAAGCCAGTATCTGTGGCTGCGTGGCATTACTACTGGGCTTAATATAAATTGGGAACGAGTAATATTGGTAATCTTTGTGCTTAAATTGATAAACATATTTTAAGGGTTCGGCTTGGACCGTTTTTAAGGTGATAAAATTTACGCTGTATTCATTGGGGTTATTGTTGTCATAATAAATGCCCGCTATAGCCTCCCCTAATTCTCGTGCGACCGCCTCAATTAGGGGTGCACTGATTCCTTGCAATATCAAGCGACGCTGCGCCTCTTCAATAGACACATTAAATTCTTTGGCATAAAAATCCGCTGCCGAACCCGCGGTAGACTCTGACTCGCTTAAGAGAAAAAATATATCGGTGGTTAACGGCTCATCTTCATACAGTTGATCGGCTGTGGCTTCTATCTTCTGCCAATCAACCGTAATAATGGGTGTTTGAATATTAGACGCTTGAATAGTAGCGCCTTGCTGTACAGGAGCTGGGGACGCCAATGTTGGGTTAATTTGCGCGGTATGGCTGCTACTTTTAGTCAAGGATGCTGTATTTGCACAACTCGCTAAAAATACGGCAGAACTGAAGACTAAAATTCCCTTTGGCACTATCTTATTCATATTCCTGCCTTATTTTTAATAATTTTAAGCATTTATTTAATCTTAGATTAACACACCAAGTGCAATGCTAATTTTAACCTTTGGAGAGTGAGAGCGACATTTAGTGTATAGGAATAAATACTAAACCCTCCCACCCACGCCTTTAAACTTCTCAACAAAAGCCGACATCTTCTGAAAATACATTATCCACGATAACCGTCATCATGGGGCGAAAACGCATCAATTTTCGGATCTGAGAACAACTCCCGTATGTCATCATCCGTATAGTCCGTGTCATCAGGTTGCTTATGTTGTTTATGATCCTGATCAGCTGGCTGATCATTAGCTTTAACTGCCTCTTCCTCTAGGCCAATATCGCCCCCCAAGCTTTTAACCATACTGGCAAACAACTCTTTATCTGACTTTCTGGTTAAAAACGCTGGAAAGTTTTTCGCAAAGTAACTTTGAATAAATTTTTCATCCTCACTCTCTCCTGCTAATACCTGTCCTAAAAAAGCACCCATCAATATTTTTTGTTTGTTTAACCGCTTATCAAGCTTTACTTGTTGCAGCCTAGCTTTACGCTTTAACTCCTCTAAGCGTTGACGCTCTTTTAACTCATTAGCCTCTTGATTATCAAAAATAGATTCTGACATAATCACAACTCCTTTTATTAATATCAACCTAGCATAGCAAGGCGCTAGGCATCATTCAATCATCTATGCTACTCTTTAAAATAAAATAATCATAAACCTGATATATTTTATTTTAATGGGTGATGGTTGGGTCCCCCTGACTAAGGGCGAAGTAACGACTCAGTATTTTAATCTATCCACTTCGTTACTATTTTAAAAACTGAATCGCCCTTCGTTGGGGATACCCCAAACCCCGCACACCACGAAAAGATGTGGTGTGCAAAACCTTTAACCTAAGGCAAGCTATTATGACTATGGTGCATATTGCGACTAAAGCAATTTCTAGAAAAGCAGGACAGTCCGCTGTGGCCTGTGCCGCATATCGTGCTGGCGACATTCTTGATGATGCTAAGTATGGCAAGGTTCATGATTATTCTAAAAAGGATGGGGTGATTGGCAGTGATATTGTGATACCTGCTTCGTTAAAAGGATTAGATGTCAAAATTGATCGCGAGATACTTTGGAATACTGCTGAAGCATTTGAGGCAAGATCTGATAGCCGTGTGGCGCGTGAATGGCTGATTAATTTGCCCTATGAGCTACCTGAAGATCAGCGTCATGAGCTTGCTCTAGAGTTTGCACAAAAGCTGTGTGATGACATGGATGTGATTGCCGATGTGTGTCTGCATCGCCCTGTGATGAAGCTGCCCTTTGATCCTAATGCCAAGCCAAGCTCTAAGCGGCTGCGTGAAGGAGAGCAAAATCCCGATCCGCGTAATTTTCATGCGCATATTATGGTGACGACGCGCGCGCCTGTTATTGGCCTGATGGTAGGTTGGCATTTGACCCTAAATTTAAAATCCCTTTTGAGTGGTCTAATAAAAAGCGTCAACAAAATAACCTCCCCTCCTCGATGGAGGAGATTAAGCGTATTCGTAAGCTTTGGGTGGACACTGCCAATCAGAGGCTAAAACAGCATAATCTACCGCTTATGGATGAGCGTAGTTATAAGGACCAAGGACTTGATCAACAGCCCACTATTAAAATGGGGGTTGAGGCAACTGCCATGGAGCGACGAGGTATTGCTACCCAGAAGGGAGAAACTAACCGTAAGATTCGAGCACGCAATCAGGCCGTGTTAGAACAAAGGAGAGAAGATGAGCGACGAATCAAAGAATATCGAGACGGACTTGCTTGGGCAACTAAGCAAAATGAGAGATTACCTGGAGTCATTGCAGACACAGAACGACGAGCTGAAAGCACAAAACAGCACATTGCATACTGCAATGAACAACGTAGTCGAGCAGCAGATCGAGCTGATAGCACAAAACGATGCATTGAAGACGCAAAATCAGGCACTGCTTGGGCAACTAAGCGATGCGAAAACTTACCAAGCTGGATTAATGACGCAGACAAAGCAAACCATGAAGCACAACAAAGAATTGATGTCTCAAAACGATGCATTGAGGACGCAAAATCAGGCACTGCTTGGGCAGCTGAGCGATGCGAAAACTTACCAAATAGAATTGATGACGCAGACAAAAGAAACCATAAAGCACAACAAGGAATTGATGTCTCAAAACGCTGGGTTACTGCAAACTCAAAAAGAGCTGCAGACAGCGAATCAATCGCTCAGAGCATCCATCAAAACGCTACAAAGCGAACAAGACCTGCCCCAACCCCGTTCGATGACAAAGCACGACGAGCAAGAGCTACTCGACTTGATCAGCAGCAAGGACGAATTGATAGAGAAACTAGAAGAGCAAATTATGAAGATCAGACAAGATCTGAACGTGCTGAACAGCTTAAGCTAAGACTTGCTCATAAATTACTCACGGCCACACAACAAGATAACTGTTTGAGACCTGGCTTTAATGATGATCCTAATGATTACCCTGATAAATATGACTATAGACAAATTGAGGTGATTAAAGACTTTGTGACATCACTTAATCTTCAAAGTAAGTATTTTAGAGACAATTTGACAGCGGTTAAAAATAAGATTGATGAGCGCTTTATTGCCAACAACAAGGACCTTATCCACCTGGTTAATCATCCTAAGCAGGAGCGTGAGCAGTATAACGAGCGGTTAACCGCATGGTTTGAATTTAAAGAAGATATTGACCAAAAAAGAGCTGATTTTAACCAAAGTATTATTCCTAAATTAGGGGGTAGCGCTGGAGAGGTGGGTAGAATGACCCGAGATATCATTTCATCATTTAACTACATTCAAGGGTTAGATCAGTTTATTTCTGATGACAAACAAACCATAGAGGCCAGAGAATTAGCTAAATCCCATAGATCAGATACGCTAAATAGAACTTGCCAACAATTCAAGTATGCCTACTTTGATGTGGTCAAACTTCCTAGTGGTCAGCGAGAGAGTTATATAAACGCTCTAAATTCGACTGTAGAGGTGTTTAAAAATATTTATGGTAGTCAGTTACCCAATGAACAAAACAAAGCCATAGAGGATGGTTTGCGCTCATTTAATCGTGATGCTCAACGTATGCAATCACCAAGTACAAGTAGGGGTTACAGTCGTTAGGTTAATTGGAACAATTTAAACTGGTGTGATGTTGAACATTAGCACCAGTTTTTATATACCGCTTCTAATTTAATTCTTTTGGGTTTTAAGTTAAGAAAGCGATATTAACTCAAAAACTAAGTTAAAAAAGTTATCCACAGCAAAAAAAAATTTTCGCTATTTTTTAAGGGTTTTCATTTAATCCTGTTTAATCCTGTTTAATCCTGTTTAAGGCCTATTTTTCCCCTTTAAAATCAATAACTTACAAGACGAAAAAACAGTAAATGAAGTGAAAAAACAGTAAATGAAGTGAAAAAACAGTAAATGAAGTGAAAAAACAGTAAATGAAGTGAAAAAACAGTAAATAAAACAATTATTGTTTTAACTATTGTTTTTAATTTTGATTTACGATAAATTAATCTTACATTTGAAAGGCAGAGGTAAAAATGGAAGATAATTTAGTGACACAATCAAATGAACTTGTATCTGCATCTTATATTATGTCTGTTAGCGAAAAGGAGTTGTTGTTGGCATGTATAAGCAAGATAGATAGTCGCCCTAATCGACCAGACCAAGTGACAAAACAGACAAAATTTACTATCTCAGTTGATACGATGAAAGAACTTTTTTATAAAAATACGAATAGAGATAATGCATATAGAGATTTAAAAAAATGTGCTGATCGTCTGTTTGATAGAGAAGTAAGGATAAAGTTAGAAGATAATAAGACGCTTAGAACTCGTTTTGTGAGTGGTATTTTATTTGATCCTGATCAAGCGGAGATAACGGTTACCTTTGCTGAGGATATACTCCCTTATTTGACTGAGTTATCAGTTAACTTCACCAAGTATCGCCTACACGAAGTAGCTGAGCTATCTAGCATACACGCTATAAGACTATATGAATTAGTTGTGATGTGGACTAACCAATATCAGTATAGTAAAGAGTTAGATCTAAACGAATTTAAGGAGATTATGGGCGTTCAGGATAAATACAAACAATTTGGCCAACTTCGACAATTTGTCATTGATAAAGCAATAGAAGAAATTAACGAAAAGACGAATTTTAAAGTTAATGTTAGTTATAAAAAAATTAGACGCTCATACGTTAGCTTAACGCTAAAATTCCACAAAAAAGTTTTAGATAAAATTGCTGATAAAGACGGCACACTTTCCCAAAATACTATTCAATCAATCGTTAATAACGTACAGTTTATGAATGATTATAATGACCATCCAAGCCTTAGCTACCAGGGGAAAATGGATACTGATACTTTCAAACGTGAAATGATGAATATCATACAGCGAGAGCCTGAGTCATTTAATAAGAAGAACAAAAGTCTTGATAACTATTTACCTGCGATTAAATGATTAAATAGAGATCTAATATACTTCGTATATACTAAACAGAAAAACACTGGGTCTAGGACTAGGCTTCTCTGCTACCCCAAATGTTGACATTGAAGGTGAGTGGTCGATGATGAGTAGTGACGCTGATGGACAAATGCTTTCAATCGGTGCTGTATATAAGTTCTAAGACTGCCAAGTCTCATACCTAAAAAAAGCCCTCTGCTATCTTCCAGCAGGGGGCTTTTTCATTGAGCCAGGCTTAAAACACATTCAACCAAAGTCATTTAACGTAACGTCTGTTATGTGAATAATGATATTTTCCGTTAAGCCGCATAATTAAAATTTCCCAATTTTAACTGTAGGGATTTGACAGCAAGGGTCAAATTTTCTCATGTCGAAATCTTTTTCTATTATCTTAGCAGTTAGTTTCTGCTGTTATGTGCTATTGTTTTTTAGTTTGTGAAGGTCTTTTTTTTGAGGGAAGTGTCATGCCTAATAGTTGTGCAAAGTTGTTAGCAGATAAGCAGCTGACTTTGATCTTTATTGAAAGTGCTACGGCAGGCTATCTTGCACATCGCTTCTCTCTGACACCTTATTCAGGCGATGTACTAATGGGCAGCTTGGTGTGTTATGACGTGAGAATAAAACAAAGTATGCTAAATATATCAAGTCACCTTATTGATAAGTATACGCCTGAATCTTCTGAAGTAACTGAGGAGTTAGTGAATAAAACTAAAGAAATCATCAAGGCAGATATATATGTCGCCTGTACAGGATTGTTAAAGTCCGGCGGTTCTGAAACACAGGAGAAACCAGTCGGTACGTTTTTTTATTGTATTAGTTATAAAAATGAGATTCATAATTTTCGTAGTGTTTGCCAAGGTCCGCCTGAACAAAAGCTTCGCAGCATTAATAGCCTGATTTGTAAGAGTGTTATTGATGTTGTAAGTCAGCCCTAATATTAGGACATGTCCTCAATTCGTGCCACTGGATTTGGCTCTGAGATCAATTCACACATAACAATACACTAAGTGCCATGAGGAGAGGTGCCTGTCCGTTCTAGCTACAACGGAGTACAATTTTTTAAAATTTGGTTACCTTACAATCTTGTTATTAATGGCTTTAGCCCATCCTATGCACTTATTCTGACATCGCCCACAGGGTTGATCTACCTTCAAAGGTTTATCAACATAGCCGCAATACATGCAAGCATAATACTCATTTGCATTTATCTGATCGACTAATTTATATTGCTTAGGAAAAAGTGGTAAACCATAACGTACCTGGTCGTGAGGGTATAATAATAGGCTAAAATCTCCAGTGGTCTCTAACAAACCAACTCGAACTTGACCTAAATGTTCAACACCTTGCATACGCATTTCAGAAAAAAATTCATCATGTGACATCTCACCTCCTTCAATTTTCTCAAGGACCAATAGACCATCTTCTACGATATAAAGCGAAGTACCTTCTAAAAGGTCTTCAAATGGTTGGTATTTCATCATAAGCCAAGTACATAATCGATAAAGACATATTACAATGCTCATAATAAGCAATGCCTGAATTAATGGTAAATCCTTAGTAAACATAGGGTCCCCTGCGATGGACCCTAATGATAAAATGATAGTTAACTCGAATATAGAGAGCTGCCTAACACCACGCTTCCCAGTGAACCGTAGAAATAAAATGATCATGATAAACATCACTGTGACACGCACAGCAATTTCAGCAGCAAATGCCCACGTCGTATCGAGAATAAATATATTGGCCCAATCCATAGGTTCTTTTCCTACAAGGTAAATGCTTAAGAAAGTTGTCACGGCCACTAAAATTATCTATGGTCAACCTTCTTTAATCTGAATTGATTTCTCAAATTACAACACAACCTACACATATGTAAGACTGCTGCAATAAGGATTAAAGCACATAGAACACTCAAAACGTTCATGCTACATACATTTGTTTTAGCCGTGCTTATAGTGTTTATATCA
>Ga0208302_100230_pt1 | contig 15832 bp, 12 predicted proteins | sample 29_taG_FD_184103 | JGI IMG/M metagenome (GOLD analysis project Ga0208302, IMG submission 184103) | Marine viral communities from Cariaco Basin, Caribbean Sea - 29_WHOI_OMZ (SPAdes) (version 2) | ecosystem: Environmental > Aquatic > Marine > Oceanic | place: Caribbean Sea: Cariaco Basin... | reverse complement strand
CAGCTGCTCAACACGTAAATAGTTACGTACTTTTTCCTTTAGTGGAAATTCGAAAACAGCGTGACCCATGGAACCCCTTAAAACACATAGACTTAGAGAAATGTCGCTAAAAATTTAGCTGAACAGTTAAAGGCAACAAGCCTAAAGCATCAAAGCGTTTAAGCCAAGTATACTTGTTCGCCAAATCTTTACTTTGACGTTAATTGGTCAAAAAAGTTTCAAAAATCAATCCGTAAGGCTGTATCGCCCTGCTTTTAGGTGGTGAATTTAGTTATTAGGGATGTGTTTTTGCGTTAACCTCGTCTATCAACTTCACGCTTTAGATAGCAAAAGTAAGTGTTCATGCAAGGCCGAAACTAGCGAAGAGAGGGCGTTTAGGCTGGTGCTATTGTCTAGTACATGGTCTGCAGCGCTCAGCCGTTCTTTACGGCTAGCTTGTGACGCCATAATACTTTTTATCGTTGCTTCAGAGCTACCATCTCGCTTTAAGGCGCGTTCAAGCTGAAGCGCTTCAGGACAGTCAACCACTACTACGTAGTTACACATTTCAGTAAGCTTGTTTTCAACCAATAGTGGAACAGACAAGATGCAATAGGGGGAAGTCGATTCCATGATTAGCTGTTGCATGCGAGAACGAATAAGCGGGTGGAGAAGGCCGTTCAGCCAGGTTTTTTCATCTGGGTTAGCAAAAACCTTCTCTCGAAGTGCGGCGCGATCAAGGCTACCGTCTTCAAGCAAAATATGCTCGCCAAAATGCTCAGCTATTTGAAGCAACCCTTGTGAGCCCACGGCAACCACATCTCTTGCGACCTCGTCGGCATCCACGATGTCTATGCCTAACGACGCAAAAATATCAGTGGCAGCAGATTTACCGCTACCTATCCCGCCAGTAAGGCCTACTACAAAGGGGGTTTGCTTATTCATAATGCCGGCATCTTCTAACTAAAGTACGTAATCAAGATAGGTGGTAATAATGGCATCTTTAAAAAGCAGTGTCAGCCAACCCGCCACTGCGAGATAGGGACCAAAAGGAATTGCCAACGACTTACCTTTGTTTTGAATCACCATTATGAGTATGCCTGCAATTGCACCAACAAACGAAGAGAGCAAAATAATAATGGGCAAACCTTGCCAGCCCGTATAAGCGCCAAGTGCGGCGAGCAGCTTGAAATCGCCATAGCCCATGCCTTCTTTGCCAGTGGCAAGTTTAAATAGCCAATAGACAGACCATAAACTTAAATAACCCGCCGCTGCGCCAATAATAGCGTCGGTGGTGCTTACAAAAATGTGTTGCGTGCTCAACAGTAACCCCAACCACAGTAGAGGCAGTGTCAACTGGTCAGGTAATAGCATCTTATCTAAGTCAATAAACAGCAGAGCAACGAGTATGTAGGTAAACAATACGGCCCATAGTGCTTGCGATGTGACACCAAATTGATAGGCCGCAAACGTACAGGCTAAAGCAGTAAACAATTCAACCAGCGGGTAACGAACTGATATTCCAACTTTGCACTTAGCGCATTTACCTTTAAGGAACAGGTAGCTAATAACAGGAACATTTTCCCATGCGCGAATTTTGTGGCCGCAGCTAGGGCATGTGCTGTCTGGTTTTACAAGGTTAAATACTTCTTCTGACGCTGATGAGTTTTTATCGTTAGGTGTCGGCTCACCCTCGCTAAAATAGCTTTGGTACTCTTGCTGCCAGCTGCGTTCCATCATAATAGGCAAGCGGTAAATCACCACGTTCAAGAAACTGCCAACCATTAAACTTACAAAAAAGACTAGGGAATAGAATACAGCAGGGTAAAGCTGACTAAGCGTAATTATCGCGTCCATGGTATGTGGTTCTTATAATTGTTGATCTTCGTTCTTTTGGTGCTGAGCCACGTTATACCACGTTACCCATCTGGAATATAGGGAGGTACATAGCCACAATCAAGCCGCCGATTACCACGCCAAGTACGGCCATGATCATAGGTTCTAGTAGGCTGGTTAGACCGTCTACCATATCATCGACTTCAGCTTCATATATGGTGGCAATTTTACTGAGCATTTCATCAACCGCGCCCGACTCTTCACCAATGGCAATCATCTGCGTCACCATGTCAGGGAATACTTGTGTAGCGCGCATGGCAACGTGCATTGGCATACCTCCCGCCACTTCTTTACGCATGTATAAAATGGCCTCGCGGTATACCGCGTTGCCCGAAGCTCCGGCAGCGGATTCTAGTGCGCCAATAAGCGGCACACCTGCTGCGAAGGTCGTGGCTAGGGTTCGGGTAAAGCGCGCAATGCTGGCTTTTTTTAATATTTCGCCAATGACGGGAATTTTTAAAATGTTGCGGTCCACCGTGTCACGTAGCTTCTGGCTTCGCTTATAGGTGCGCATAAACATAAAGCCAGCACCACCAATACCTATAGCGATAAAAATACCGTAGTCTTGTACAAATCGGGAAATAGCCAATACAAACTGGGTGAAGGCGGGGAGCTCTGCCCCAAAGCTGCTGAAAATTTCTTCAAACTGCGGTACAACAAATATAAGAAGGATTGTCGTAACAATAAAAGCAACAACCAAAACTGCGATAGGGTAAAACATCGCTTTTTTGATTTTTGATTTTAGTGCTTCGGCCTTTTCTTTGTAGGTCGCAATGCGGTCATAAATAGTTTCAAGTGCGCCCGACTGCTCACCGGTATAAACCAAGTCGCAATATAAATCGTCAAAATAAAGAGGGTGTTTTCTTAAGGCAGATGAAAGTGGATTACCCGCTTTTACTTCCTCAGTTATTTCTCCAAGGAGCTTTCGCATTGAAGAATTGGCGTGACCTTGAGAAATCATTTCTAATGATTGAATTAGCGTTACGCCAGCCGCGAGCATAGTGGCGATTTGACGCGAAATAACAGAGATATCAGCGGGAATTATTTTTTTTGTACCGCTAAACAATGGTTTAGCTAATTTTTTGACTTTATTGGCGGAAATACCCTGGCGACGAAGAAGGTTTTTTGCTTCTGAAAGCGAAGTGGCAGAAATTTCGCCTTTTCTAGCTTGGCCATTACGGTCTTTACCTTGCCAAGTGAATATTGTAGCTGCTTTTGCCATAACTGATCTTCAGTCTTTATATAAATATTGCTATCTACAAACAAAAAAAGCCCAGACTTAACTGGGCGTTTATCGAGTTCTATTTTTTTAACAAAGGTCTTCAGGAAGACAAGCTTTAGTCCATTTGACGTTGCCATCAGTAACATCTGGACTTAGCGTGTATGTAGCTGCGTCTGAACCGTTTACAAGACCTGAATCACCAGAGGCTGTAGCTTTAATTTCACCATCAGTGATCGTTACACCAACGGTGTCAGTGTCTGCTTCTATCACACCCGGGACTCCATTTGTACCTTCATCACAATCTTCAATGTCACCAGTTGAGGCGTAACAAATCTCAACCGCAGTCTTCGCAGCGGCAGTAGCGTTCGTTACTTCAGTAAACTTCGCTTTTTGCGTGTAGTTTTGGTAAGCAGGAAGTGCGATTGCTGCAAGGATACCTATGATTGCAACAACAATCATTAGTTCGATAAGGGTGAAACCTTTTTGGTTTTTAGTATTCATGTTCATCATGGTTTTTCTCCGGGACGTGTATAACACGTAAAGTTTAAATCTAATTCAAATTGACGTTTATACCCGAGTCGTCCATTTAACGCCCCTGGTACTTGATACTCAGTATAGAATTTTATTTGTTACTGACAAGTATAGGCAAATATACCTATGTCTAGCTTTTTCAGTATGACACGGTTCGCCGCGCCTTGGCAGGCTTTATCACTTGAACTTTCGTATAAAAGTTAATGACTTAAGTGCGTATGCCTATCTATACACAAAAAGCATTATCGAGAAATGACTGAACAGAATGACGAGTAATCGTATTGTAAATTATACATCTACTCGGTGATTTAAAATCACTGTGCAACCTCAATCATTAAGGTCTCAGTAATTAAAGCCACAGTATAGGGAAGTGATAATTGCGATAACGTAAATTTCACTGAAGCACTGTAGCTTTATAATAAAACACGTGCAACAAAGAAGCCGCGTTATAAAGGTGGAAGTACAAGGGGATAAGCAACACATTCGCTTACCTAATGTTAAATCCACCTTTACAGCTTTTAATTTGGCTCTTTATCTTTCTTGCTCTGCTATGACAAATTAATGCGCAGCGACAAATCAATGGCCTGAACGTGTTTGGTTAAAGCTCCAGATGAAATGTAATCTACGCCTAGCTTAGCGAGAGAAGCCAGTCGTTCATCAGTAATGTTTCCTGATACTTCCAGTTTACATTGACCTTTGTTGAGTGCTACTGCCTGTTGGATCTGTTCGTTAGAAAAATTATCCAGCATGACAATGTCGGCACCTGCACCAAGGGCTTGTTCAAGCTCGGTTAAATTCTCTACCTCTACTTCAACGGGCTTGCCCGGCATCATTGTTTTCGCTCGGCTTACGGCTTTTTCGATGTTTCCGCAAGAAAATATGTGGTTTTCCTTAATTAAGAATGCATCGAACAAACCCACACGATGGTTTTGACCACCACCACAACGCACCGCGTATTTCTGTGCGTGCCGCAAACCTGGCAACGTTTTGCGGGTATCGAGAATTTTAGTGTCGGAGCCATCTAAATACTTAGCGTAAAAGGCAGTAACAGTGGCGGTTGCCGACAGGGTTTGCAGGAAGTTAAGCGCTGTACGTTCTGCCGTCAATATCGCGCGAGCAGAGCCTTCCAAACTAACCAGTACGGTGTTGGCATCAACTTTGTCACCATCTTTTACATGCCACGTTAGCGACACCGACTCGTCGATTAGTGCAAATGCTTGGTTTGCCCATGCGATTCCACAAACCACGCAAGGCTCTCGCGTAATAATAGTGGCTTTTGCATTAACGCTTTCATCTATCAGGTTCGCCGTAATGTCGTTTGCAGCATTTAATTCGCCGCCAAGATCTTCAATAAGCGCGTTCGATACTTGCTCTCGAATCGCTTGCATGTCTGGTGATGTCATCTTCATCGCTATGATCTATGCTATCTGTGTATTTAAAGGGTACGCAATATTAACCATTCTCCGCGCTGAGTAAACTCTAATTGGCGAAGAACACTCATTCCCAGCAATATATGGTCATCTTGCATACCGGGGTTTAAGTTTGCTTTTACATCGCGCACCACAATTTCACCAATGCGCAAAGTTTCAATGGTCGATTCGGCGACTCTTACCACGCCGTTAGCTGTGCTGGCTAACCCTTCTCGACCCGCTTTGAGTTGAAGCTTGTTAGCCAAATGAGCGGGAACGGCCACGTCAGTTGCACCTGTATCAACAAGAAATACGACTTCCTCACCATTAATATAACCTGTTGTCACATAGTGACCTTGGCGATTTTGCTTAAGTCGGACTTCGGTTTGTGAACCAATACGCTCTGATGTTGGTTCGCTATTTGGGTTAATTTGTTTTTCTAAAAGATCTGAGAAAACAAAAACCAGTAGACCAAAACCGCAAATCCAAGCAAGCGCAACCATCCATTTACCCGTTGACGCTGTCGGGTCTTGTTGTTCATTCATGCTTCTACCTTTCTTATAATAGTGGTGCACCGCTTTTCGTATTGCTAAATACTCGGCGTAATCTCTTAAGCAAAGGACTAACGTGCTGATTAGCTTATTAGAATGCAATGTATAGCCCTATACACTTATATCCATATACAATGTAGGCTATAACGCAGAAAATCAATTATCGAAGCAAATACTATGGTGCTTTACAACGAAGCAAAGTACACAGCAAGTCCGCATTATGATGCCCGTCCTGACAGCGCAGACGTTAGCCTGTTAGTGATACACAATATTTCACTACCTCCTTCACAGTTTGGTACGCCGGGCATTCGCCAATTGTTTACCGGAACCCTCAATCCTGATGAACATCCTTTCTATAGAGAAATTGCTGGGTTACGGGTCTCTGCTCATTGTGTAATTTATCGAACGGGTGAAATAGAGCAATTTGTGCCCTTTGAACAGCGGGCATGGCACGCGGGCCTGTCTTCATTTCAAGGCCGCAGCCGCTGTAACGACTATGCTATAGGTATTGAACTTGAAGGTACTGATACGTTGCCTTACACCGATGCACAGTACCAAGCCCTTGGCGAACTCACTGATTTTATTACGAGATACTATCCTCGGATCACTTTAGGGCGTATCGTAGGCCATAATGATATAGCACCAAGGCGAAAAACTGACCCTGGTGCAGCTTTCGATTGGGCAAGATATAGAATGCGCGTTGCTGGGTTTAAATAATTTAACTAATCCGCACTGCAGAAAAAAGGAAACTCAATACCTATGATGTTAATGAGCTTGCTATTAGTTCTCAGCCTCGAGCGGTTGATAACAAAAACACCTAATTGGCATATTGAAAAGTATGCCGCTCAATATCGTGCTTTTCTTCAAGATAAAGAGTTGATTAAGTTTCAAGAAGAAAATGAAGGTGAGGAGGGGAGTAAAAAGGTCTCATCCACAGCACTTTATTTCTATCTTTTACTTCCCGCAGTAGTGCTGGGAGCATTTGAATACTGGGTACTTGGCGCATTTCTTACGTTTATAGAGCAAAGCATAATTTTGTTCATCTGTATTGGCTGCCCTGCATTGCGAGCCGTCTACAAGAGTTTTTTGAATGCTGCTGACCGAGGTGACCTTCAGGCGTGCAGTATGTACACCGACCAATTAGGGCATTGTGCAAGTCAAACAGACAGTGACGGAAGTGCGGGTACAGAAGGCAAAACTTTTGGCCAACACCTTACCTGGCTTAACTATCAACACTATGCCGCTGTGATGCTGTGGTTTATTGCTTTTGGTGCACCTGGCGCGCTGTTTTATAGCTTGAGTCGAAGCACAACCGAGGCATTGTGTGATGCAAATCACCCTTTAAAAGCCGCTGCGGGAAGATTGATGTTTGCGCTCGATTATATTCCTGTTCGCGTGACCGCTTTTGGCATGTTGATGATGGGACATTTCTCACGAGCGTTGCCTGAGTGGATTAAGTATGCACTTCAGTTCGATGTACCTGCATACGATGTGCTTACACAAATTTCTTCGAAAGCTGAGATTTTAACGCCTGATGAACAGCAGTTGCAGGCTGAAAATGCAGCAATAGAACCGAAGGTGCTTGTAAAGTTAGCAAAACGTAATGTTATTTTTCTTCTTGTAATAACATCAGCGCTCACGCTTGTTGGCAGTCTTGCATAGTCATTATTTTTAACATTTACTAGTCTACTCGGCTTAGAAGGGCGTTTGGTCTATTTATTAATTGTATGTAGATCAGGCGCTTTGCCCCTATTACTGCATTCTCCCTTCCTCATCAGACCAGTTTGCGGTTACTGATTTTTCTTAACAAATTCAACAATAAAGCTTAACACCCAGCAAAAGGTAAATGCTTTGCTATGCTTGTGAGTATTTACCTCGAAATCGATCTGCCTTAAACTAGATAGGTAAAATGGTATTACCAATTGTGTTTGTGATTAAATATTCCACGATTATTTTTTACATTCACCGCTCTTATAACGTCGCTATTGTTATAGAGCACGGTTTAAATAAAAGGATACGTAGAGCGCATGCGGCAGCAGCGAAAAAAACTCTCTGATGTGATTACCGAGCAACTCGAGTCAATGATACTCGACGGTACGTTATTGGCTGGTCAGAAATTACCGCCAGAGAGAGAGCTTGCGCTTGAATTTGATGTATCGCGACCTTCGCTTAGGGAAGCCATTGGTAATTTACAGGCACGTGGGTTGGTAGAACGTAAGCAAGGCGGCGGTACGTTTGTTAATCGCAACCTTAATTCTGCCATGACAGACCCCCTAATGGACTTAGTTAGCCAGCGTCCTGAAACTCAATTTGATTTGCTTGAATTTCGTCATGCGCTTGAAGGGATGGCGGCGTACTATGCAGCACTTCGTGGTCAACCTGAAGATTACAACGCATTGAAGCAAGCGCTGAACGACGTACCTACGCCTAAAGCGCACGAAAGCAAGCGTGCCCAAGCTGAGGCGCTAGGACAGTTTTATATCATTATGGCAAGAGCATCACACAATATGGTGTTGTTGCACGTAATGAGCACCATGCAAAGCATGCTGGTGGACAATATTGAACGAAACTTTGACATGCTGGCAGCGCACCCTGAAGCGGTGGAAGACATTGCTAAGCAGCGTCGTGAAATTGTAGAAGCCATTGCTTCTCGCGACCCTGAAGCTGCGCGTCAGGCATGTAATACGCATTTGGCGTTTATTGAAAAAACGCTATTAACCATTAATCAACGCGATACCCGCGTACAGCGCGCATTGCGACGATTAGAGATTTAGTTACTAGTCTGACTTTTTATAAGATAAGGGCTAGATAGCTATTCATTCGCAGAGGCCGGTCAGGTTTTTCCTGTGCCACTGCAAAAGCAGGTGAGCCAGATTGGGTCACTGTGAGTACAACGTAATTTAGTTTTCCTTCTTTTAGCGCCTTTAAGAGTAGAGGCAATGCTAAGGGAGGATTTTCTATATAAGCAAAAAATAGGATGGCACCATGTCTGATATGATGCACCAAGATGTAGATCCTCAAGAAACTAAAGAGTGGATTGATGCGCTTGAGTCGGTTTTAGAAGAGGAAGGCGTAGAACGCGCCCACTATTTACTCGAAAAACTTATTGATAAAGCACGTCGCAGCGGAGCGCATCTACCGTATGACGCAACTACTGCCTACATCAATACTATCCCAGCAGCGCAAGAGCCAAAAATGCCTGGCGACTTGACCATCGAAGCGCGCATCCGTGCGGCAATTCGTTGGAACGCATTGATGATTGTATTGCGTGCATCTAAGAAAGACCTAGAGCTTGGTGGCCACATTGGTAGCTTCGCATCATCGGCTATGCTTTACGATGTTGGCTTTAACCACTTCTTCAAAGCGCCTAACGAAAATCAAGGCGGCGACTTTATTTTCGCTCAGGGCCATATTTCTCCAGGTATTTATGCGCGCTCATATATGGAAGGCAACTTAACTGAAGAACAGTTAAACAACTTCCGTCAAGAGTGTGCTGGCGATGGTCTGTCGTCATACCCACACCCTCACTTGATGAAAGACTACTGGCAATTCCCAACCGTATCTATGGGTCTTGGTCCACTTCAAGCTATCTACACAGCGCGCTTCCTTAAGTATCTAACTAACCGTGGTATCAAAGACTGTTCAGGTCAGCGCGTTTACTGCTACATGGGTGACGGTGAGTGTGATGAGCCAGAGAGCTTGGGTGCAATTGGTCTTGCTTCTCGTGAAGGCCTAGACAACCTAACGTTTGTTATCAACTGTAACCTTCAGCGTCTAGACGGCCCGGTACGTGGTAACGGCAAAATTATCCAAGAACTTGAAGGTACGTTCCGCGGCGCTGGCTGGGAAGTAGTGAAAGTGATTTGGGGTAGCTACTGGGATGAGCTATTAGCTCGTGATAAATCTGGCAAGCTAATTCAGCTTATGGGCGAAACGGTAGACGGTGAATACCAGAACTGTAAAGCCAAAGGCGGCAAGTACACCCGTGAAAACTTCTTCAACAAGTATCCTGAAACAGCGGCACTTGTAGCGAACATGTCTGACGACGACATCTGGCGCTTGAACCGTGGTGGCCACGATCCAGTTAAAGTATTCGCGGCTTACCAAAAAGCGATTGATACGAAAGATCGTCCAACAGTAATCCTTGCTAAAACGGTTAAAGGTTTCGGTCTTGGTGCATCAGGTGAAGCACAAAACGTAGCGCACAACGTGAAGAAAATGGACGTTGATTCAATCAAAGCGTTCCGTGACCGTTTCAATATTCCAGTAGCAGACGACAAGATTGCTGACCTTCCATACTTCAAGTTCGACGAAGACAGCGAAGAAATGAAGTACCTTCGTGCACGTCGTGAAGCTCTAGGCGGTTACTTGCCTTCTCGCCGCGAACAGGCTGAAGAGCAATTAGAAGTTCCAGAACTAAGCGCGTTCGATGCTATTTTAAAAGGTTCAGGTGACCGTCAAGTATCGTCAACCATGACGTTTGTACGTGTACTTAACGCGCTACTGAAAGATAAGAAAATTGGTAAGCGTATTGTGCCAATTATTCCTGATGAAGCCCGTACATTCGGTATGGAAGGCTTGTTCCGTCAGGTAGGTATTTACGCCAATGAAGGCCAGAAATACGTACCTCAAGATGCCGACCAAGTCGCTTACTATCGCGAAGATAAGAAAGGTCAGGTATTACAAGAAGGTATTAACGAGCTAGGTGCAATGGCATCGTGGGTTGCGTCGGGTACGTCTTACTCAACTTGTAACGCTACCACTATTCCGTTCTACATCTACTACTCGATGTTTGGTTTCCAACGTGTTGGTGACTTGGCATGGGCAGCAGGCGATAGCCAAGCACGTGGTTTCCTTTTAGGCGCAACTGCGGGTAGAACCACACTTAACGGTGAAGGTCTACAGCACCAAGACGGCCACTCACATGTTCAAGCGAACCTAATTCCTAACTGTATTACTTACGACCCAACGTATGGTTACGAAGTAGCAGTTATCGTTCAAGACGGTCTACGTCGCATGTACGGTAATAACGAGAATATCTTCTATTACCTAACATTGATGAACGAGAACTATCAGCATCCTGCAATGCCAGAAGGTGATGATGTTGCTGAACAGATCATTAAAGGTATCTACAAGCTTGAGCGTGTTGAAAATGACAAGTCTAAGCTGAATGTTCAGTTGATGGGCTCAGGCACTATCTTAAACGAAGTGCGTAAAGCGGCACAGATTCTTTGTGACGACTACAACGTATCTTCTGACGTTTACTCAGTGACCTCGTTCAACGAGCTAGCGCGTGAAGGTCAAGACGTAGCACGCTGGAACATGCTAAACCCAGAAGCTGAGCAAAAAGTACCTTACATTGGTCAGGTAATTACGAAAGACGCAGGTCCTGCGATTTCTGCCACTGACTATGTGAAGAACTACTCAGACCAAGTACGTGCGTTCATCGAAACTGAATACCGCTGCCTAGGTACAGACGGTTTCGGTCGAAGCGATAGCCGTGAAAACTTGCGTACTCACTTTGAAGTTAATGCGTCATACATTGTGGTGGCATCACTTTACGAATTGGCTCAGCGCGGTGACGTTGAGAAGAAAGTGGTAGCAGAAGCCATTAAGCGTTTTGAAATTAACGCTGAAAAACTTAACCCACTTTACGCGTAAGCCAGATAAGGTATTTTACATATGTCAGATATTCAAAAGATTATCGTACCCGACGTAGGCGGTGACGAAGTTGAAGTTATCGAGCTATGTGTTGCCGTAGGCGACAACATTGAGGCTGATGAAGGCGTTGTTACTGTTGAAAGTGACAAGGCGTCAATGGACATCCCAGCACCGTTTGAAGGTGAGATTGTTAGCCTGTCTGTATCAGTAGGCGATAAAATCAAAGAAGGCGATGTGATTGGTGAAATGAAAGTTGCCAATGGTGACAGTGCCGATGAAGGCGCGTCTGAAGAAAACGCTTCAGATGAATCTTCTAAAGAAGATGCACCTAAGCAAGAAGCACCAAAAGACGAAAGCAAGTCAGAAGCAGCGCCAGCTGCGTCTGGCAGCAGCGAAGTGATTGAAGTTGCAGTACCGGATATCGGTTCTGACGACGAAGTAGACGTAATCGACGTATTGGTTTCAGTGGGCGACACCATTGAAAAAGAAGATGGGCTAATTACCCTTGAAACCGATAAAGCAACCATGGACGTTCCTTCAACACACGCAGGTACGGTGAAAGAAGTATTCATCAGTACTGGCGATAAAGTGAAAGAAGGTACGGTTGTTATTAAGCTTGAAGTAGCGGGTTCAGGCTCGTCTTCAAGTGAATCGGCGTCTAGCGATGCTTCTTCTGAAGCGTCTGCACCGGCTGCACAGGAAAGTGCAAAGCAAGAGTCAGCGCCAGCGGCGTCTGCCGGTAGCGAGACTATCGAAGTTGCTGTACCAGACATTGGTGAAGACGGTGAAGTTGACGTTATCGATGTACTTGTATCAGCTGGCGATACCGTTGAAAAAGAAGACGGCCTAATTACGCTAGAAACTGATAAAGCGACCATGGATGTGCCGTCAACACATGCAGGTACGATTAAAGAAGTCTTTATCAAAGCGGGTGACAAAGTTAAGCAAGGCACCTTGGTTGTTAAGCTTGAGACCAGCGGTGGCTCGTCTTCAAGTGCAGCTGAAAAGCCTGCTGAAGCGCCTAAGCAAGAAGAGACTAAACAAGACTCACAGCAAGACGAGACTCAACAAGCGTCACAGCAGGAAGCCTCGCAAGGTCGCTCTCCTGTGCCTCCAGCGCCAGAAGCCAAGAATACAGGTAAAGCACATGCTTCTCCTTCGGTTCGCCGTATTGCTCGTGAGTTTGGTGTAGACCTTACTCAAGTTAACGGCTCTGGTCCTAAAAACCGTATCTTGAAAGAAGACGTTCAAGCCTATGTGAAAGCTGAGCTTGCGAAACCTCGCACAGCAGCAGCTTCAGGTAGTGCGCCTGTGGGCGACAACGTACTTCAAATCGTTCCGGTTAAGCCTGTTGATCACAGCAAGTTTGGTGAGATTGAAGAACAAAAGCTTTCTCGAATTCAAAAGATCTCTGGACCGTTCTTACACCGTAACTGGGCGACTATCCCGCACGTTACGCAGTTCGACGAAGCAGATATCACTGAAGTTGAAGAATTCCGTAAAGAGCAAAACGCTTACCACGCGAAAATTAAGTCTGGTCTTAAGATCACGCCACTAGTATTCGTTATGAAAGCAGTAGCGAAAGCGCTTGAGAAATACGAAGTATTCAACTCATCACTGTCTGACGACGGCGAGAGCTTAATCATTAAGAAGTTTATCAACATTGGTATTGCGGTTGAAACACCGGGAGGCCTTGTTGTACCTGTTATTCGTGACGTGAATAAGAAAGGTATTGAGCAGCTGTCTCAAGAGCTTATTGAAACATCTAAGAAAGCCCGTGAAGGCAAGCTTAAAGCGGCTGACATGCAGGGTGGAACGTTCACTATCTCTAGTCTAGGTGGTATTGGTGGCACGGCGTTTACGCCTATTGTAAATGCACCAGAAGTCGCCATATTAGGTGTGTCTAAGTCTGAGATGAAGCCTAAGTGGAATGGTAAAGAGTTTGAGCCGCGCTTAATGGTGCCGCTAAGCCTGTCATACGACCACCGAGTCATCGATGGTGCGGTAGGTGCAAGATTCTCTACTGAGGTTGCTGCAAACCTAACTGACTTACGCAGAATCATACTTTAAATAAAAGGTCGAAAAAGTTTACAATATCAGTAACATTTTCGACGATTTTATAAGCCCATTTGGTGGCATTTAGGTTATGCTATTACACAAAAGTAATAGCATGACCCTACAAGAACAGGATTGAGGTTCACAATGAGCGAAATTAAAACGCAATTGGTGGTACTGGGCGGCGGCCCTGGCGGTTATTCAGCAGCATTCCGTGCGGCTGACTTAGGTATTGAAACAGTTATCGTAGACTCACGCGACACGCTTGGTGGTGTTTGTCTTAACGTTGGCTGTATCCCTTCAAAAGCCCTTCTTCACGTTGCTAAAGTGATGAAAGAAGCGAAGCACCTTGCTAGTCACGGTGTATCGTTTGGCGAGCCTACCATCGATTTAGATAAAATCCGCGAATACAAAGACGGCGTTGTTAAGCAATTAACAAATGGCCTTAGCGGTATGTCTAAAATGCGTAAAACCAAGCATGTACAAGGCTTCGGTAAATTTACAGGCGCAAACACCCTAGAAGTAAAAAATGGTGACGACGTTACTACCATTACTTTCGAGAAAGCGATTATCGCTGCGGGTTCTGAGCCAGTAAGCCTACCGTTCATCCCAGAAGATGATCGTGTAATCGACTCAACTGGCGCACTGGAAATGAAAGACATTCCAGAGAAAATGCTAGTACTAGGCGGTGGTATCATCGGTCTAGAAATGGGTACTGTGTACGAAGCACTTGGCTCGAACATTGATGTAGTTGAATTCTTAGATCAGCTAATTCCAGCAGCTGACAAAGACATCATGAAAGTGTTCATGAAAGACTACAAAGACAAGTTTAACATCATGCTTGAAACCAAAGTGACTGCGGTTGAAGCAAAAGACGATGGCTTGTACGTAACATTTGAAGGCAAGAAAGCGCCTGCAGAGCCAGTACGCTACGACAAAGTACTTGTTGCTGTTGGTCGTAAGCCAAACGGTAAGCTAGTTGGCGCAGATGCAGCTGGCGTAAACGTTGACGAGCGTGGCTTCATCAACGTTGATAAGCAAATGCGTACTAACGTTGACCACATCTTCGCAATCGGCGACCTTGTAGGTCAGCCAATGCTTGCGCACAAAGCGGTTCACGAAGGTCACGTTGCAGCAGAAGTTATTGCTGGACAGAAGCATTACTTCGACCCACGCGCTATTCCTTCAGTAGCGTACACTGAGCCAGAAGTTGCTTGGGTTGGTCTAACTGAAAAAGAAGCGAAAGAGCAGGGCGTAAGCTATGAAACAGCAACGTTCCCATGGGCTGCTTCAGGCCGTGCAATTGCATCTGATGCAACTAACGGTATGACCAAGATGATTTTCGAAAAAGAAACGGGCCGCGTAATCGGTGGTGCTATGGTAGGTACCAACGCGGGCGAAATGCTTGGCGAAATCGGCCTAGCTATTGAGATGGGTGCTGACGCTGAAGACGTAGCATTGACTATCCACGCTCACCCAACGCTTAACGAATCAATTGGTCTTGCGTCTGAAATCTTCGAAGGAAGTATTACTGACCTGCCAAACCCGAAAGCAAAGAAAAAGAAGTAAATTAGCTTCTTTGTTCGAACTACGAAAAAACCGCTCTTTGAGCGGTTTTTTTATTAGGGCTTTGAATGTTTTAGAACCACTTTACCTGCGATAACGCAACGCGATGACGAACATGCTAAGTCTCGCCGAGTGGGTAGTTATCTAAGCAGACTGGTATTAAGCCGTTTCTTTTCCAACCGCTACAGTGTCGCGTTCTTCGTCCATTTCATCATTGCTGGGCGTTTTCAAATGCGCTGGCGTGAATTCTTCACAGTCCATATTGCGCTGGTCCATAAAGCGTTTAACCGTTTCGGCGCAATAGGCTTTTCTACAGCATTGAGAGAGCAGCATTTCATGACGTTGTACACGCTCGCGAATAAATCTAACCACGAGACCTCTAAGCCACTGTAAGCCCGCGTCTTGATCCTGACGTTTGTGCCACATTACAGACAGCGGAGAGCTGACAATTTCTATTGGCGTTTCAAATACCGCCAATTCCCCTGAGAAAATTTCTTTTTCCATTACCAAAGATGGTGCTACACAAATAAGGTTGCTCTCTTTTAATAACGGTGTAGCGTTATAAAACTGGTTTACTGACATTGCCACGCGGCGCTTAAGGCCTAAATTCGCCAGCACCTGATCTGTAGGGCCAGTCACATCACCTGTAACAGAAACTAGAAGGTGGTCTGCCGCAACAAAGTCTTCTAAGGTCAATTGAGATTTTGCTAATGGATGATCGGGGCGCATTACCACAACCCAGCTTGGGTCGAGAACATGTTCGGCATGAATAACAGAGCCAGGCTTCTGATATTTAGAGAAAGTGAGCTCTGCTTCAGCATCTTTGAGTATTTTATCGGTTTCCATGTCGTAATTAGGAATGGCATGGATATTAATACCTGGCGCTTCATTCTCAATCACTTTGCGTAGCGGCCCCCACACCATAGAAACGATGCTGTCAGTTGCAGCTATACGAAAGGTAC
>Ga0208302_100229_pt1 | contig 15855 bp, 9 predicted proteins | sample 29_taG_FD_184103 | JGI IMG/M metagenome (GOLD analysis project Ga0208302, IMG submission 184103) | Marine viral communities from Cariaco Basin, Caribbean Sea - 29_WHOI_OMZ (SPAdes) (version 2) | ecosystem: Environmental > Aquatic > Marine > Oceanic | place: Caribbean Sea: Cariaco Basin | collected... | reverse complement strand
GTAGCTGTTCGCGTAGCTCTGACAGGTCAGTAATGATTTGCTGAGCACCTAGCTCATCAAACTCTAGCGCTTTTGCGGCATCATCAAATACGCCAAAGTAATCAACAATACAGCCAAAGGTCTTGCCAGGATATAGACGGTTGGTTCGGCAAATCGCTTGTAGCAAGGTATGGTCTTTCATGGACTTATCTAAGTACATGGTCTGACAAATAGGCGCATCAAAACCTGTCAAAAGCTTTGCAGTAACGATAATAAACTTCAGCTCTGAGCTTGCATCATTAAACTCATCGACAATTTTTTCTTGTTGGCTCTTGTCTATGCCCCATTTTTTCTTAAACTCATAATCATCATTAGCGGTAGTGGAAATAACCACTTTACTGGCCGCCTCAGGGAAGTGCTCATCAAGGGCTTCTTTATATAAAACACAAGCATGACGATCGGGCGTTACTATCATTGCCTTAAAGCCGTGAGGCTCTACTTTTTCCATAAAGTGGATAGCAATGTCTTCAGCTATTCTAGTAATGCGCTCAGGTGACTTTAGAAAGGCGGCCATCTTGGCTGACTTTTTATTTAAGGCGTCGGCGTCTTCATCACTTAGGGCTTGGCTTTCTTTAAAGTCAGCAAAGGCTTTATCGAGCGACTCTTTATCAATATGCACATCAACTAATCGTGGCTCAAAATGTAAGGGTAGGGTGGCTTCATCACGAATGGAGTCATGAAAGGTATAGCGACTCATATAGCCGCCTTCGTCTTCCTCGGCACCAAATGCCCAGAATGTGTTCTTATCCGCTTTATTAACGGGCGTACCGGTTAAGCCAAAGAGAAATGAGTTAGGTAAGGCCGCACGCATCTGACGTCCTAGATCGCCTTCCTGTGTACGGTGGGCCTCATCTACCAGTACGATAATATTATCTCGGGTATTCATATTTGGCTTGGCGTCACGGAATTTATGAATAGTAGAAACGATTATCTTACGGGTATCACGCTCAAGCATCTGCTGTAATTCTTTGATACTTTCAGTGCTTTCTACGTTAGCGATGTCGGCCGCATTAAAGATGCCGCTTATCTGGGTATCTAAGTCAGTTCTATCTACTAATACAATAACAGTTGGGCTTTTTAATTTGGCTTCACGGCGTAGTTTTTGAGCGGCAAATACCATTAGTAAAGATTTACCTGAGCCCTGAAAATGCCAGATTAGACCCTTCTTGATTTTACCTTCAACCACACGTTCAACGATTTTATTCGCGCCTTCATACTGCTGAAAACGCGGTATTATTTTCATGCGCTGCTTTTTCTTATTACTGCTGAACAGGGAGAAGTTACGCATGATATCGAGCAAGCGTGCAGGGCTCAGCAGGTCCGACAATTCTTTACCAACTCCACCTAAACCAAAGCTTCTAGCGATAGCATCGTCATCATTACTTAGACGCCAAGGTGCCCAAAATTCTAATGGACAGCGTACAGAGCCATAAAAGAACTCTTTGCCCTCGGTAGCAAAGGAGAGGATATTAGGCACAAATAACTGTGGTACCGCATTTTCATAAATATTGTGTATTTCATGCGCGCCGTCTAGCCAGCTAACAGAGGGCCGAATAGGGGTTTTAGCTTCGCCGATGACGACAGGAATACCGTTAATCATCATAACGATGTCGGGGATTTTGGTTTCTCTATAATGAATACGAAACTGGTTGGTAATGACGTACTGGTTGTTATCGAGGTTTTCAAAGTCGATTAGGCGAATAGACACATGGTGATTATTCTCACCAAAGGGCATGGTTTTTTGGCCAGTAAGCCATTGAAAGAATTCTTCATTGGCTCTGACGAGGCCTACTTGGTGTACCGAGATTAAAATAGCGCGTAAGGCGTGAATGACTTCGTCGGCCAAGTCAGGATTGGCTTTGATATCTGGGTTTAGGCGGATAAGCGCGGCTTTGACTTGCGACTCGATCAATACTTCATTGACATTACGACCCAGCTGCTCGGCAGATTGGAATTGCCAGTAGGCATCGTATTGGCGACTAGGCTCATTCACTTGGTTGCTGGCTTGAGGGGCGTTTAGGTTTACGCCACTCAATTTATTAATAATGTAATGCTCGACGCTATTTAACTCGGTGAAAGACATTTTAGAAGACCTGATTAATTAAAGATTTTTGAAGAACATTAAAGTTATCAATATCTGAAACTACTTCATTAATAGCTCCCACTAAATATTCTAGCTCATTAATAGTTGATTTGTTATTTTCTGTTTTCACTCTTAAAAATAAGCTCTGAATATCAGATGGTTTAAGGTTGTTAATAGTTGAGCCAGATAAGATTCTATGAATAGCAAGTCGATAGCTGTTACTTGCAAATAAATGTCTAAGTAATAATCTGTTTTCTGAGCTTTTTGGTTTCATTGAAGCACAAAATGCGCCAACAGCTATATTTCTATTGTCTTGCTTAAGTTCAGCAGCTTTACCAACAAGGTGCTTAGAACCATTAGACATACAAATTGCAAAATTACCCTTTTCTAAAAGCTGTTCTTCTTTTATCTTTTCCAAACCTAATATTTTCACATCATCAAAATTTATTTTAGATTCATTAATATTATTCGCACGTAAAATAATACAAGAATCTTCGGAATATTCATCAATCAAATCATCAGGCTTGTAGCTTACACCTCTACCTAGGTTTCCAAGTTCTGAAAAGTTAACTTTCTGGTAATCTTTATTTATTAATTCTTTTTCTATTTTTACAATATAAGACTGTTTTAATTTATTCAAAAAAAGCTGTTTAGCTTCTAACAGGTTTTGGCTTGAGTTCAAAAGTACTATTAATTTATTTTGAGACTCGATTGGCGGAATTAAAAACTTTTGTTCCTTTAAAGTGCCCCAATTAATAGTAGGCGAGAGTGACCCTACTGAAATATCAACTGCACGATTCATAAACAAATCAGAGTGGATAAAGAATGGAAACAGGTCTGGATGAATTACATCAGGGTTAGCTCGTAACACTAGAGCATGTGCAGAACAAAAACCATCCCAAGTTGCGATACCCGCTTTGCGCTGATAGGCACGGCGACGACCAAAAATGATATCGTCTTTATAGAACTTCAGTTTAATACCATTTACATCATCAGGCGTACCATGGCGCTTAATATGCAGGGATTCTGAGTCAATATGCTCCAGGCCAATATACACTTCTAAATCGGTATTGTTAGGATCGACACGCTCTGAAATGTTTTGTGCAATCTCATCAAAGCGATAGGTTTTCCAGTCTGACTTATCTAAATTGTTTAGGTCAATTTTTTCGGTTGCCATGATTAACCTAGCTCCTTAAATAGTTGTTCCATACTGGCTTTTAACTGCTTGGAGGATTGAGTCCAGTTGGTTAAAGCCTCATCGAGGCTTATTCGTTCTTCACTACTATCAACATTACTAACATATAAAGCCATATTTAGGCTGGCATTATGCTTTAGGACGTCCTCAATGCTAACCACTTTACAGAAGCCTGCTTCATCTTTGTACGTGGTATAAGCGTTATAAATGCGTTCAATATGATTGTCTTCTAAAAAGGCAATATTCTTATCCTGCCGCACTTCTTTGACGGCGTTGATTATAAGTATTTTGCCTTGCTTACTTTTCTCTTTTTTAGTCTTAGTAATCAGCAGGCAAGCTTCCATCGGTGAGTTATAGAACAGGTTAGGCCCTAGACCAATGACACACTCTACCAAGTCTTCTTCAATCATTTTGCGGCGCATCTGCATTTCAGCATCACGAAACAAAATACCGTGCGGCCACAATGAAATAGAACGGCCATTACCTAAATCTAGACTTTTTTGAATGTGCTGTTGGAATGCATAATCGGCACAGCCTTGCGGCGGTGTACCCCATAAATTTCTGCCGTAAGGATCGTTTTCAAAAGCTTTTCTATCCCAAGATTTAATCGAGTAGGGTGGGTTAGCCAGTATCACATTAAACTTTTTCAGTTCACCATTTTCTATTAAGCCTGGATTGGCTAAGGTATCGCCACGCACAATCTCAAACTCTTCAATACCGTGCATAAACATATTCATGCGAGCAATGGCTGAGGTCAGCAGGTTAATCTCTTGACCGTAAAGTTTTAGCGTGCGGTACTCTTTGCCTTCATCTTTTAAATGCAGCGCACAATTCAGCAATAGGCCGCCAGAGCCACAAGTAGGGTCATACACTGATTCACCTGGCTGTGGGTCCATAATCATGGTCATCAGCTTTACTACGGTACGGTTGGTATAGAACTCAGCCGCCGTATGGCCGCTATCATCAGCGAACTCTTTAATCAGGTATTCGTAGGCGTTACCCAGCTTATCATCAGGTACATTGGCTAAATTAAGCGTGTGCTGCGAGTAATGCTCAATAAGGTTCGTGAGCATGGCATCAGATAGGCGCTCTTTATTGGTCCAGCTAGCATCACCGAAAATACCTTGTAAAGTATCAGGATTGGCTTGTTCAATGGCACGCATAGCGCCTTGCAGTGCTTGGCCGATATTAACTGTAACTTCACGAACGTCTTGCCAGCGCGCACCTTCTGGAATCTGGAAATGGTGGTTTTCTGCAAAGGCTGCGTACTCCATATCGCCGTCTGATTCAGCCAATGCTTTCTCGAACTCTTCATCGTACACATCAGAGATACGCTTAAAGAATAGTAAAGGAAAAATATACTGCTTGTAGTCGCCAGCATCAATGGTGCCACGTAACGTAGTGGCTGCACCCCAGAGGTATTTTTCTAAGGACTTTTGGTCAAGTTCTTGGTTGGCCACTATACTGCCTCCTCAATTGACTCTTCAATATAAGTAACATCAAATAACTCATACAGTTTTTTTCTTAAAAGTTGTTTTCGATTTGAAAAGAATTCTTCGAAATCTGCTAGCTCTAATGACTGCTCATCTAAGATGTAATTTCGCTTTCGGTAATAAGTTGCATCATCAGTTTTATCGTTAACCCATTTAGAGAGATCAGTAGCCTGTTTGACAGTATTTTCCCGGCCTTCGAGTAACTGCAAGTTAGGCACTTGGTCTCTCATATCTTGCCATTGTTTGATAGTTTCACCGTCTATTCCAACTGCTTTCAATAGTGAGGGCTTAAATTTGCTGTGAGGATGCATGTGATCCTGGTGAAATGATATTTGATCTAACCTTAAGTCTGGATAAAGCGTCGAGAGTAATAAGAATGAAAACGCACCCTTTTTGTACTCTAAGAAGTTTTCGATGTCCGTGGTATCAATTGTTAGCTTTTTGCCACCTGACATTTTCGTATGTTTATATACAGAAAAATCAAACTTAGCGTCTTTAAGTATGAATGTATCACCATTGTCGGCCTTTATTCTTAAGCCATCACGTAAACCGCTTAGTGCGGTATCTGCCTGACCACTATAAACCTGCTTCAAGAGACTATGTACAATCAATTTTCTTAGTTCTTGTTTAGCTGTAGGATCTACCTTTCCACCTTTGTATAAGTAATAGGCCAATGGAGTTGCAGCATAGTTGGAGGATAATCGCTTCTTATTAAAGCCAAACTCTCTTAGCATTGCTGCTGCATCTATTAGGGCCTTGCGAATATAGTCCCAATTATCTTTTATCTTATTGATGTTCGTAGAGTTAAAGGTCTGCACCTTAAAGTTCATTGGGGCATCTACAAGAAATAAGCATGTCCGCATCAAAAAATCTGTATTGAAATTGAACAGACCGTCTTCGCCATTCATATCAGATATAAGTTTCTCAATTTGGTCACGACCATCTTCCCAGTGTGCCACTAAGGTAGAGAATAGAAGATCAGATTTTGATAGTATCGTCCCGCCGCTATTAACGCGTACAAAAATATCTAAGATATCATCTAGGTCTTTATTAATGATCTTGAAGTAACTCACTAACTGATCATCATTAAACTTATTGAGTAACCGATTAATTATCTTTTTTGCTTGTCTTCTATTTTCGATTAACAGATCTGATCTACTAGGATCAATCTCTATTAGCTCATCAACAATATTGTCAGAGTCAGCATCCGAATCTTCGAGCTCACTTAAAATATTTCTAACAAGATAAAAGTAACCGCTTTTACTATTTTGAGCATCTTTGTCGGTTAAGAATTTAAACTCATAATCATCATTCAATAAGTTTATATACATTTTACGTTCGGGGTATGCGCTATTGTTCGTGCTCTTTGCATATTTCCTCTTAGTGCAATACACACCTTGAAGAGCAATATACATTGAACTAATACGCTGCTGTCCATCCAATACGCCACGAATTTCAAAAGGAAAGTCGTAGTTAACTAGTTGGTTTTTAGAGTCACGCTCATGATAATTCTTAAGAAATTCATAAAACGTATATTCATTGGCTTTCTGAGCTGTTAATTCCCAAAATAAGAAAGTTCCAATCGGGTAGTCCTGCATAATAGAATTAAACAATCTGCATATTTTTTCTTCGCCCCAAACAAACTTTCTTTGTATGGCAGGCAAGTAGTATTTGTTAGAGTTAATATCTTTAATCAGCTGCCTGATAGATAGGCTTGAATATGCCATTATAAGAATCCTTTTAGTATAGTTTTAAACTTATCTTCTGCTTCTAGGCTGGCTTGCCAAGCTTCTTTTAGGTCAGTCATAGCTTCTTCCACACTAGGCAAGTTGTCTTCAATGATTTTTTCTACGTAGAGTGGAATATTGAGATTAAAATCGTTTTCCTTTAAGTCTGCAAAACTGGCGACCTTAGCGTAGTTCTCAACATCTTGGAAATCGCTATACCATTGGTATATTTGCTGAACATGCTCTGGCTCTAGGTGATTTTGAGCGCGTCCCACACGTATTTGTTCAGTAGCGTCGATAAAGAGCACCTTGCCTTTTTTATCGGCATCTTTGTTTTGTTTGAAGACCATGACACAAGCGGCTAACTGGGTTCCATAGAATACATTAGGACCTAAGCCGATGACGGCTTCTAAAATATCTTGATCTAATAGTGCTTTACGGATTTTACCTTCAGCACCTTTACGAAATAGGGCACCATGAGGCAATACCACGGTCATACGGCCTGTACTATTCATGGATTTAACCATGTGTTGTACCCAAGCCATGTCGCCATTACCTTTAGGTGGCACGCCAGCAATATTGCGCCCATAGGGATCATCAGCCCAATTATCCGCGCCCCAATCTTTTAAGGAGAATGGCGGGTTGGCTATGACACAATCAAAGGTTTTTAAACCATCGGCCTGAAAAAAGGCGGGCTCGCGTAAGGTGTCACCACGTAGAATTTCAAAATCTTCTATACCGTGTAAAAACATATTCATACGCGCAATAGCACTAGAGGTTAGATTTCTTTCTTGGCCATAGAGCTTGAGCGTACGGAAGTCTTCATTGTTATGTTTCAGGTTATCGACACACTCGAGCAGCATACCTCCGGTCCCACAAGCCGGATCATAGACAGACTCACCTTCGTGCGGATCAAGAATGAGACCTAGCAAATGCACGACCGATCTCGGGGTATAAAACTCACCTGCTTTTTTATTGGTCAAGTCGGCAAAGTGTTTGATCAGGTATTCATAGGCATTACCTAGCATATCTGGGTTGGCATTTTCATGACCCAGACGGTACTGTGAGAAATGCTCAATGAGATCGATCAATAGCTTGTCTGGTAGCTTATTTTTGTTACTCCATTGAGCATCACCAAAGATACCGTACAAAAAGTCCTGATTGGCTTGCTCAATACCACGTAGCGCCTGCTCGATGGCTTGACCTACGTTGGTGGTGGTTTCGCGCACATCGTTCCAGTGGCAGCCTTGTGGGATTTCAAAGCGATGCATTTCTGGCATAGAGGCATATTCGATATCACCGTCAGACTCTTCTAATGCCTGCTGGTACTCTTCATCATAGACATCGGAGATACGTTTGAAAAATAAGAGGGGAAAAATATAGACTTTGAAATCTGAAGCATCGACGGGACCTTTTAAGATCCAAGCCGCTTTTGACAGGTATTGCTCTAATTGGGACAGTGATAAAACTTCACTCATTAATAGATTCTCTAAATAAAACAAGTATGAATAAAATATAGCGGGATAAAAAATGGCAGACTCAAATCAAATTTTTACTGTAAAACACTAAACTATTCTTATAAGGGGTTACTCTACAACTATTAGCCTTAAATATCTGTATCTAGCGATGTTGCTTACCTCTAAATGATGTCCTTGAGTGTAAACTCTATTGTAACTTGAACAGGTCAAGGAGCAAAATAGACTAATGTTTAACTGCAATCAAGCTTACTTCAAAAAAGCTATTTCTAGTTTGATTAAGTTTATAACTATATCTAAGAGTTAAATCCTTATCTACAGCAGATCTTATTTTTTAAGACCAGGTCTGTCTTTATTTTTCAAAGTTTTTTTACATATTTGTCGTTACTAGGAACTAACGCATAATTATAGTAGATTAGCTGTTAATCATACTGAAACCCTAGAAAACACTTAGATGGAACTAAAGCATGACACTCAACCCTTCATATCTTTATACCCCCTCAAGCTCCAGAGTCAATCCACCTATAAAAAATAAAATAGATGTTTTGCCAATTGATCAGCTGAAGTGGGAAGATTTTGAGAGATTATGCCTAAGGTTAGCTCAAGCAGATCACGGAAAAAGCAACTGTGAAGTATATGGTATTAAAGGCCAGAAGCAACATGGAATTGATATTTTTGGTTATAAAGGTGCTAAATATGCATCATATCAATGTAAACGATACCAAACTATTGCTGAGATTGACCTTGAGGAAGCAGTAAAGATTTTTCAAGAAGGGAAGTGGTTTTCTAAAAGTAATGAGTTTATCTTCTGTACAAGTTGTACACTTGAGAAGACTCAAGTACAAGACAAATTCCTAAAATTGAAGAACGATCTTAGTGCGCATGGTATTGCTTTTATCAAATGGGATAAGATACAGATATCCTCTATTTTGAAAGAGCATCCGCAAATTGTGTATGATTTCTTCGGAAGGGAATGGGTTAAAGCGTTCAATGGAGAAGACTTCCTAAATAATATCAGTAAGGAGAGGAGGTTAGACGCAGTCCAAATCGCCAACTATAGAAAGCAGCTCTTTAACGTATACGCTACTATTTTTCAAAAGTATGACCCGAGTATACCTGCAAGTAAGTTTGGCAATCATACTATAAGCATTCAAGACAGGTTTATTGTGCCTGATTTTATTGAAAAACGAACCACTCACCAATATCACCGAATTAAAGATGCCGAAAAACCAAAGCATGAGGCTAGTGAGTTCCGCGATAAAGATAGCCAACAAGTAGAACCAAAAGGCTTATCATTTGTAGAGTATGAAAGTGAAGTTAGGTTAAACCTAGATAATAATTTGGCGACATCTGATAGGTTAATGATATTAGGTGAACCAGGTTCGGGGAAAAGCACTTTATTACGCTATTTAGTTTTAGACTTACTGACTGAAGAGCCAAAGCTATTGAATACTGCCAAGCAGTGGGGTGGCTTACTACCTGTTTGGCTACCTTTTGCTTTTATTACTAAAAAATTGAATGAGAACGAAGATTTAAACCTAGCTGAGTTACTAAGGTTATGGCTTAAAAGCATTGGGCAAGAAGCACTTTTCGAGCTAATGAATGACGCATTAAATGATGAAAGGCTTCTACTAGTCGTAGATGGTGTTGATGAATGGACAAACGCAAAAGTAGCAAAACTAGCAATTTCTAAAATTGAAATACAATCTGCTATTCAAAATACAACTATAGTCTATTCAAGTAGACCCTATGGATATCGAATACAAAAGGACTCCTTCCAAGGAATCAAGGTTCAAACCATAGCAGAGTTCTCAATTGCTCAACAGAAGCAGTTTATAAACTATTGGTATCAAAAATGGATAGAGGATCAAGGAAGGAATGATATAAACCTCGTTGAAACTGAAACTAATCAGTTTTTATTAGAATTACAGCAATCTAAGGATTTGTTGCAATTATCAAGTAACCCATTGTTGCTTAGCATCTTAGTTTCTCACAGATTTGGCAGAATTACTTTACCAAAAAATAAAATAGAACTCCTAAGTAAAATTACCGAATACTTAATCACAGATCACCCTGAAAGAAGACGGACATCGGCTAATATCTATGATGAGAGTGAATACGACTTCGATATAATCGAGATCTATACAGTTTTGGCAAAGCATGTTCATCAAGACTACCATGATGGCATCATCTTAAAAGAGGATGCTTGTGACATTATTAAAGATTTTTTGCAAAAGGATATGGGCTATGAGAAGGCTAAAGCCAGAAAGGCTAGTCAAGATATTTTAAATATTGGTGCTAATCATATCGGTATTCTCGTTGAAAAATCTCCTGATGAGGTTGCATTTATACATCGTCAATTTCAAGAGTTTATGACAGCTAAATTTTTAATAGACTCTTATCCACCTCTTATTGAAGAAATGCTTGAAAAATACGCTGATGACCCACAATGGAATCAAGTAATTCTCTTCTTTTTTGGGTTGATAAAAATGCGTAAAAGCCAAGATTTTGAAGATTACCTCTCTATTGTAGAGCAAAAGAGTAAAGGTCTTGGTGGTTATACCAAATTATTCACCTATTCATTAGGGCTAACGCTAAATAATGCACCTATAGCAATTACAGATCGTTATTTAAAAGAATTAATTGAGGAGTTTGAGTACGAAACGCATCCTAGTAAAAAAGAAGCTTTATGGAACGTACTGCTAAGTGCGCTTTATAACCCTAGAGTTAATGAAAAAGTTCTGGCGTATTTATTCAAGTATTTCCCAAATAAATATAACTTTAGCGATCAGCGTCTGCAAGCACTAGAATATTTATCCGCTGATGAACTCACCCATAGTATAAGGCAGTTCATTGTTAAGTCTATTATTAATGGTAATCGTCAGCAGAAAATTGAAGCATCCAATCAAGCTAAAAAAAGCATCAATGATACATGGATATTTAATAAGGTTATTGAGCTCTTAAAAAGTTGTTATAATCCTGAGATTATCGGCTATCTCATAAACAGCCTCATTTCTGACGATGTGAATGAAACTATTAAAGAAGATATAGTTAAGAGGTATGACCGTTCAGAACATCCTGAAATAGTATTATTTATTATCAAATTAAAAGTACACATGCGTATCCATACGACAGATGATCTAGATGAACTCATAACTAAACAAAAAGATATTAGTTATACGCTTGATTATGAGGTAGAGCAGACTCTGATAGCAGGGTGGAGTAGTTGCGAAAAGCTTTATCAGCATTCAATAGAATCACTTGAGAAAAGTGTACCTGATACAATCATAAAACATGAGCTTGCATGGTCTATCTTATTTAATTGTTTTAATAAAAAGGAGGAAGTTGTTGATAGGATTATTTATCAACTAGAAAATGAAGAATATCCTTTCTCAATCATTCATTCTAGCAACCAGTGGAAAATTATCGCAGAAAATTTTAAAGATAATATAAGACTCATTCCTGTTATTGAGAATTGGTTGCAGAAAATAGATAGACATGATGTTGTGGAAACAACATATGCCTGTTTAGTAGGAAGAACAGAAGCAAATAAGCAATATCTACTTAAGCAATTAGCTGATTCAAGCTTCTCACATTGGCAACTTATGGCATTGACATCTGGTTGGTCAGATGATGAGAACGTGAAAGATGAGCTTAAGGCGTATTTTCGAAGTGATAGCAAACGTAGAGATTATTCTGCTAGCTATGTTAGCCAAGTATTTTTGAATGATAAAGAGGAGGGAGTCAGTATATTGGAGGATATTCTATTTGATAGAAGATTACGCCAACGTAGTAGAGCATTACCCGCACTTATCGAGCTAGACAAAGATTATTTCGAGCAAAATATTCTTGATAGATTTATAGAGAGTGAGTTGCCCTTGCTAGATAAACAATGGGGAAACTATTATGAAGCCTTACAGGTTTTAATAGGTAGTTTTCATGAGCATGAACAGCTTAAGCTATTGGCAAAGAATAATTTATTTAAAATTCCTGCTGTTGTTATTCATTATTATCCAGACTTGATTCAAGAGTTTGAAAAGGTAATGTCTACTTCTCTCCCTATAGCAGACAATCTTAGGTTGAAGCTCATAGAAGAGTTGAATCATAGATACTTCTTGAATAACACACAAGTGATCGAACAATTAAGTCTTTTTATGGATGAGCAGAACCTACAAATCAGGATGGCATCAGCCTTTGCTAATTTCGACCATTTAAAAGAAACCGCTCCTAGTGTTATTCTAGAAAGGTGTAATAGTCTGATTTTTTATTCAGGGGAAAATCATGAAGTACAAAGGCAGATTGCTTTTGGCGGTTATTTAAAACTAGGTAAGTTAGAGGAGTATTTCACACTAGAAGACCCTAGTTCGTATTATGCTGATAAGGCTATAGAGGATAGGCTAGCAAGTCCTAAAATTCAGTTATTTGATCACTATAGATATAGTAGTATTATCGTTAAATTTTTAATTGAGAATTTTGACTATATTATCAACGTCTTAAATAACGATTTGAACAGAATCTCAATGTTCAGAAGAAAAGACGAAAGTGACCAGAATTTATGGGGGTTTATAGCAAAGCATTCAGATAAAGACTCACCTAGCACACCTCATATTATTGACTATATAAATAAGGCAGAAGATATCAATAATATCAATCTGATTGATTTTTCAATTAGAACGTCATCCAACTCTAGTGAGTTAAAAAAAATACTTATCAAAAATATTGATAATAAAGATGAAGTAACTGCTCTCAAATGCGGAAAACTGCTTGGAGAATTATTTAGCGATGATGAAGAGGTGCATAACTTAGTAAGTGAGGTAGAAAGCGTTCGTAAGAACCCGGGTAGGGTAATGGCATTATGTCATGGTTGGCCTAGCCATCAATTACTAAAAGATCTTGTCAATGATTTATATAAAAATCAGACACGAGTAACCGCTGATTTGGCATATACCATTAGATTCATGTTTGGAGATACTAATAATATCCTAAGATCTTTAGAGGGCTTATTTGATAATTATAACGAAGCTCTTTATAGCCATAAGTTCTTTTATCCACTTCTTTTACAAAGAGCTAGAGATGATAAGGAATTGAGATCGACAATCAAAAACCTATTGTTATCCACCAACTCCATATCTGAAAAGGTCTCATTATATGCGCTGCTTGAAAAAGTGGATGGTATTGATCAAGATATTATCACATGGAAACAACAGGAGTTACTTTCTCAGGAGGTGTATCGCTTTGGGTATAACATTACTAGTAATAAACTCACATCACTGATCGAAGTGCTGGATGAGACGAGTAGTGATTTGACAGTATATAATTAAATATCAAAGGTAAGTCTTATGAAGCATGATACTGAAAAATATAGAAACGTTTTTGAAAAGATGTCTTCTGAGAAAATAGAAGAGATAAATCGTTTGAATGATGAAGAACATCAAAGGCAAGCGCAGGCTTTTAAGGTTGGTTATAAAAAGGATATTTGCTATCTATGTAATAAGCCCTTCAAAACTATCAGCAAAGATGATCCATGTCTACATTGGTTACTACGACAATGCAAGTTTAAGAAAAAAGACTTCCCAAAAATCTACGAAAAATACGGCTATGGGAGTATCGCTGCATTTATTAGATGGTGCGCAAATCAAGAGCGTTTAATTTCGAATATTAATGATCTTGAAGAAGAAAGGTCAGATAGGAAGATTCTGTCATATACAGTTAAGTGGAAAAACATTGAATGGACGTTTGACTGTTCTAAGAATGATTTTGAAGGACACATAGGAACCTCAATTGACTACCCTCATTATCATTTTCAAATGAGAATTGATGGTAGGCAATTCATCAACTTCAACGAATTTCATGTCCCATTCACTGATCAAGATCTATTCGTATTAAAAAATACTATGGAACAAAGCGACTGGTTTAAACATGATTTTGGGGCCATTGGCTCAGGCATGCAAGATGCTGTAAGTGTCGATTTTGACGATATACTTGAGCATACGTGTCGTTCAGATAATGAAGAGGAAGCTACTTATCATTTTTCGACGATGATAGATGCAAGAGATAACCCAATTTCTGGTGAAGAGATATATCAAATACAGCTGGAAGCTGAGCGAACAGGTAAATCTTTTGCTTTTTTAGCACAAAAAAAATTAAAGGATCGTGTAAAACTAAATACTATTATTAGTCCTGCCGACTCAATTCCCAATATTGCCTGTAGAACAGAGCATAAGCGAAGATGAAAAAATCTAGAAAGCCCATGTGTTCGGAGTTATTTGAGGGATGTTTACATAGACTCATGATGAAAAACTAGTCACCGTAAAATATCGGTGTGTTAATTTAGAAGTACGGCTAAGTAACTTTAGTTTACTAAGGATTTAAATGGAAATTAAGCATTAAGCAAATTAGCGAACCCTATGCGACTCTATGGAGAGGCTCATATGAGGTTCCACAAATTAAAATTAGTTGATGGTGAGGAAGCTATCAACAATTTGGATTGCGCTTTCGAGGCAAAGCTAGAAGCATTTCATAGTTTATACGATGTTACACAAGACGGTTTTGATTATTTTTCTCATGGAGATACAGCACTATTAATCCTGCTAAGAAATGCGGTTCATCATCGAAACCATTTATTATTTAAAAGTTGGAATCAAGACATCGGACTAAATAATGGGTATAAAAATAGAGCCCATCCCAGATTCTGTGTAACTGCCATTTAGATTAAATGCTTACTAATGCGATCATCAAACATAATCATAAAGCGATTAAGGGCAGACGTCCAGTTACGGATCGGCATCGACCACTTTTTGGATGCCTGCTGGGTTGCTAAGTACACCACTTTGAATGCTGCCTGATCAGACGGGAAGACCTTACGCTTATTCACCGCTGTCCGAATCACACTGTTTAGCGACTCTATCGCATTGGTGGTATAGATCACTCTTCTGATGTCTTTAGGATAACCAAAGAACACCGTTACGCCCTCCCAGTTATTGCGCCAAGACTTGATGACATGCGGGTACTCTTTGCCCCATACTTCATCAAAGTGCTCAAGGTTGGCCGTAAGCATCCGACCATCCCATCTTTTCCTCACTTAAAAAATGCGAGATAGTGTCCACGATTAATAATCGTGGACACTAACATGACAACACAACCACCTAACAAACCCAAACGTAGAACTTACAGTGCTGAGTTTAAAGAACTTTTTGAACCGCCCCGAGATTGTCGGAGACTCAACGCTCCAAGAGAATACGACAATGAAAACACGAAACTATACCCCTGAAATGAAAGAGCGCGCCGTCCGTATGCTAATTGAAGCTAAAGACGACTACCCATCCACATGGTCAGCCATCAAAGCCATAGCGCCAAAGATAGGTTGCACGCCTGAGACCCTACGATCATGGCATAAAAAGCACATTGATAAAACCATTCCTGCAAACATTCAAGCTCAAAGCCAAGCCGAGCGTATCAAAGAGCTTGAACGTGAGAACAGAGAGTTAAAGCAAGCCAATGAAATTATAAAGAAAGCAGCTGGTCTTGAAGCCCAGGCGGAGCTCGACCGCAAACCCAAGTAATGGTTGATTTTATAGATGACCACAAACCACAATATGGAGTCGAGCCAATCTGTAGAGTACTACCGATTGCTCCATCCACATACTATCGTGCCAAAGAGCTAGAATTCAGTCCTGAAAAGCGTTCACAGCGTAGTCAGCATGACGATTTCTATCTTAATGAAATCAAACGTATTTGGAAGGACAGCAAATGCCGTTATGGTACTCGTAAAGTCTGGCAACAGTTGAAAGCAGAGGGTATACATCCTGCACGCTGCACTGTAGAGCGTTTAATGCGTCAGCAT
>Ga0208302_100227_pt1 | contig 15885 bp, 12 predicted proteins | sample 29_taG_FD_184103 | JGI IMG/M metagenome (GOLD analysis project Ga0208302, IMG submission 184103) | Marine viral communities from Cariaco Basin, Caribbean Sea - 29_WHOI_OMZ (SPAdes) (version 2) | ecosystem: Environmental > Aquatic > Marine > Oceanic | place: Caribbean Sea: Cariaco Basin... | reverse complement strand
GCGTGTTTTACAATGCGGGTGATACAGCAGAAGTGCATCATATGTTGCAGACATTAACCCAACATTATGAGCATATTTATGCGGTTGGGGTCTCTTTAGGGGGCAACGCTTTAGCAAAATATATGGGCGAGTATGCCGAAGACGTGTGTTGCGAGGCAGCAGTGTCTATTTCTTCTCCGGTTGATATGTCGTCTGCGGCGATGAATATGCAGCGCTTCTTGGGTCAAAAAATTTACACCCCTTATCTGCTGAATCCAATTATCAAAAAAGCCTTGAAAAACGAAATTAGTGACGAGGAAATTGAGGCCATCAAAGCAGTCGATCGTATCAGTGACTTCGATCACATCTTTACCGCTCCCCGCCATGGTTATCGTTCAAATAACGATTATTATCGCAGTGCCTCTGCTCTGCCCTATCTGATCGATGTGGCAAAACCACTGTTATTAATCAGTGCGATGGATGATCCGTTTATTGGGTTTACCGCTACCCAGAACGATGTCTCAGAGTGTGTGACCCTAGTTGATACCGATCATGGCGGTCACATTGGTTATTTACGGTATTTACCTGAACAGAAAAAATTCGATATTAACTGGATTCCAGAAACGGTGGCCGACTATTTCAAATTTGTCGGCATAGCAAGCTAACTGATTACCAAAAACCAGCTTATTACTAAAAACTAGCGCATCACTAACAAAGGGTTATTGGGGACCTAACTGGGTCACTCGATAACCTTTTTAGTTTTATGCCCCCTTTTTAGTTTTAAATTCTTTTATAGCTTTATAACCCTTCGCTCAACTCTGTCCTGCAAAGCTCTATATCCTTCGACGGTATGTATTTTGAACAAGAGGTATTTTAAAAAACCCGTGTTCTTCAAAGACAACATGAGCAAATTGATTAATGGCAACATGGCGTGACGGTCTAGGCACGTCTGCTACTTTGAAACAAAGACCATTTTCAGCATAATCGATGACCTAATTCGAATTTTGAGAGTTCACTATGTACCCTTTTTACCGTTATACCAAATCTATTGTCAAAGCGATTGCCGCTCATAAAAAAGGTGATACGGTCGATCTTGCGGATACCGCAGAGATGACATTCCGCTGCAGCTTAACCGATATCGATAACTTCCTTGAGATGAATAATGGCCGCGTGTTTACGTTATATGACTTTGGCCGTACTGATTTTGCCATTCGTTCTGGACTCGGCAAAAAGCTACTCGAAAATCGTTGGGGCTTAGTGGTCGCTGGCAGTACTATTCAGTACCGTAAACGCATCCGTGCCTTTGATCTGGTCACTATCAAGACGCGTATTGCCGCGATTGATGAACGCTGGATTTATGTCGAACAGTCTATGTGGGTGAAGGGCAAGCCTTGCTCTACCGCATTACTACGTACTGGCGTAACCAAAGGCGGACGTGTTGTTAAGAGCCAACAGGTATTAGATGCCTTAGGCAAATCTGATTGGAAAATGCCACCCACGGGCTATGTGGCAGAGTGGATTGAAAGTGATGCTGATCGTCCTTGGCCGCCTCAGCAATAGGTTTTTGGGAATACAGTTCGTTCAAAACCCATTCAAAACCGGTTTAAAAAAAGGGCTCATAAGACATGAGTCCTTTTTTATGGAAATAAATTAGTGTTCTCTACTTAAGCCTTATGAATTGGATAACGTGGGCGACGATTAGGCAATAGCCACCCAACGAATCTTACCAAACAAACCCTATCGAATAATAACTTTCAAAAAAACCACTTTAATATAAGGGAATTTAAATACTATTTATAAAAACGAGGGTGTGGGGTGTAGAATATGCGAGCCTCTGCTACGGCAAATATCCAGTTAGCAGCCTTTATTCTGCAGAATCTCGGAGTACCCAAACATGAGCCGCTTAAAGGACATGTCAAATCAATCCCCTATTAACATGCACAATCATAGCCGTCAGGAGGAAATAAAGAACGCACGTCTCAATAATAAAAAATATGCCACTATTTGGCGTTGGCACTTTTATGCTGGTATGTTGGTCGCCCCTTTTTTGCTCATACTTTCATTATCGGCCCTAGGTATGATGTTTATGGCAAACACGGTCGGTCCTAATAACGACCTGTTAACGGTGCCTAAACAAAACACAATCTTGCCGGTATCAGTGCAAGCACAAAGTGCATTAAACGCCCTGCCTGATAGCACACTCAAGCAGTACATCGCACCCAAAAGTGACCATAGCGTTGCCTTATTTCGAGTAAGCTCAGCCGATAATAATTATATGGTCGCTGTCGATCCTTATACGGCGAACGTCGTGACCAGCGCCCCTAACAACAGCAATCTTTATCATACGTTTAACAGCATTCACGCTGATCTACTGATGGGGAAAACAGGTGATTATCTGTTAGAGACTGCGGCTTCATTGACGGTTCTATTGATATTAACGGGGTGGTATATCTGGTGGTACAGACGCAAATCGGTCAAATCGATGCTCATTCCCAATGCTAAGCAAGCCAGCAAACGCTCAGTTTTCGTTACCCTACACGCTACTTTGGGCACCTGGTTGTCCATTTTATTACTGCTGTTTTGTGTCTCCGGAATGGCTTGGGCCGGTATTTGGGGCGAAAAAGTGGTACAGGCATGGAGTCAATTTCCTGCCGGCAAATGGGGCAATGGACCTATGCCAACCTCAGTTATACCACCGACACATGGTGAAGCCTTAAACAGTAGCAGTGTTAAGGAAGTGCCGTGGGTTCTTGAATTAACACCTATGCCGACATCAGGCTCGACGTTGGGTGATAAAGGTATTAGCCCTACCCTGCCTATAACCCTTGATACGGTGGATAAATTTGCCCGTGAAAGTGGCTTTAAAGGCCGTTATCAGCTCAACTTACCGCAGGGTGAGACGGGGGTTTGGACCCTTAGCCAAGACTCTATGAGTTACGATATGCCCAGTCCCACTGCCGATCGCACTATGCATATAGATCGCTATTCAGGCAACGTCTTAGCCGATATTCGCTATGAAGATTACAATGCCTTCGGTAAGTTTATGGCCGTGGGCAATGCGGTACACATGGGCACTTTAGGACTGTGGAGTTTGTTGGCCAATGTTTTATTTTGCTTGTCTATTATTGCTATTTGTATTAGTGGTTATATCATGTGGTGGCAGCGCCGACCTAGCAAGCTTAACGCACAATCAACGCGCAAAGTAGGCTTAAATCCACCGCCTAGTAATGGTACGATACCTTGGGGATTGGCAATGATATTGTTAATCGTGGCGGTTATTTTTCCCACCGCTATTCTAGCCATTGTGGCCATTGCCTTGCTCGACTTTTTGGCGATATCTCGAGTGCCAAGATTAAAGAGGCTGCTTAAATAGTCGCAAAACTAGGCTATTTAGACAATTAAAAAAGAGGGTTTATCAGAATGGATAAGCCCTCTTTTTTTGTATTCAAATGTGTATTCAGATAAGCGGTCTGAATTTATCCTACTGCATTTATTGTGCTATGTCCTGATAAAGACCGCCGTCACTATATTATCCCAATATCGCGTTTATAATTTTGGTGTCAGATATGATTACAGCTCTAATAAAGACGCTAAAAGCTTTATCGTCTATGATAGGCGTTTTGAGTTCATCGGTGCCGAAATAAATGGATCAATAATTTAACCGGTGCCTAAAGAAGATATGAGAGGGAAGACATTGAGTGACAAAACTTCTGCTGGTAAACAGCATGACCTAACCCAAGGGTCGATTGCCAAAACGATGCTTTTATTTGCATTGCCAACACTTGGATCGTCAATATTACAATCGCTAAATGGATCGATCAATGCCATCTGGGTAGGACGATCTTTGGGTGAAGAAGCGCTGGCAGCGACAGCGAACGGCAACATTGTCATGTTCATACTGATTTCCTTCGTTTTCGGTTTTGGTATGGCGTCTACGATATTGATTGGCCAAGCCATGGGGCAACGTAACACTGTAATGGTCAAGCGAACTTTGGGTACATCACTGGGTAGTATTATTCCTATCAGTGTCTTGTTGGCAATTGGCGGGTGGATATTTGCGCCTATGCTGCTTGAGCTACTCGGTACACCGACCAGTGCTTTTAGTCTTGCCCTGACTTATCTTCGGATGATTTTTATTGCGATGCCCGTTACCCTCACCTTTACTTTGATGATGATGGCGCTGCGGGGGACGGGCGACTCCACTACCCCACTTTGGTTTATAGCGCTGTCGGTCGCTATTGATTTGATTCTGACGCCGATACTCATCTTGGGTATTGGGCCTTTTCCTGAATGGGGTATCTTTGGCGCCGCCTTTGCCACGGCCGTTGCCAACGCGGTAGCGCTTGTAGGTATGATGATTAACTTGTATCTACGTGGCTCTGTGCTAGCCCTTAACAAAGAAGATTTGCGATTTTTAATCCCAGACCGAAAAATCCTCTCTTCGATGGTCTCTAAAGGGCTGCCGATGGGTCTGCAGATGATTGTCATCTCCTCAGCGGCACTAACTATGCTATCGCTGATTAACCGCGAGGGGGTACAGACGACTGCGGCCTATAGTGCCACCCAACAGCTTTGGACCTATGTTCAGATGCCGGCTATGGCATTAAGTGCTGCAGCAAGCGCAATGGTGGCTCAAAATATCGGGGCCAATCAATGGAATAGAGTATCAGCAATCACCCGTTGGGGGCTTATTTTTAACGTGGTGTTGACCGGATTGCTTATTGTCGTCGTGACTGTTTTTGATGAAACTGTGCTGGGTCTTTTCTTAGGCGACGACAGTGACGCGGTTCCTATTGGGCGTCATATTCAGTTAATGGCAACTTGGGGCTATTTATTCTTTGGCATAGCACAGGTGCTTTTTGGTACCATGCGCGCAAACGGCTATGTGATTTGGCCACTGATGGTGATGGTGATTTCAATGTATCCGGTACGTCTAGGCTTCGCTTTTGGATTTTATCCAAAGCTTGGCGCCGATGCGCTTTGGCTGTCCTTTCCAGCGGGTATGGTGGCGACTGCACTCATGGGTGTAGGGCTGTATGTATATGGCGGATGGCGCAAAGGCAAGGTGTTACCTCCTAAAGAGGCCGCCCAAATTACTGAAGGCTACCGTGCTCAAGGAAGCTGTAGTTCATCGTGTCGTGATATCACCCCCACGACTGCTTGGGAGCGAGCAGAGGAACAGGAAGTGGCACCTCGTCGTACTTGATTGGGGTAGCGTGCTCAGGCAGGCTATTTTCCGTTGTGTAGTGACTATGCACAGACTACTTCTTGGAATGAAAAATGAGAGAAAACAGAAGATCAGAAAGCAACAGCTGTCAGCAACTAATTATCCTATTAGTGCTGATAGCTGGAATCATGATCTAAAAGTTTTCCCTAAGATTGTGGATAACTAGATTATCCAATTGATTCAGATTCTTATGACGCATTTTCCAAATCAGCACGCTCTTTCTCAACCGCTTCTAATAATGCAATTTCAAATTCACGGTTTTTAAATTCGATAACCCCTGAATGAGCGGCACAAAAGTTTTGGGTATCGCCCCATTTTTCGGCAATACCAACCACCCAGTCGCAATACTGCTTGCCCGCATCCGGTTCATTTTTTAGTGCTTTTTTAGTCGCCGGACTAATGGCAACTTCCGGCAAGATAGCTTGTAACACCTTACCCGGTGGGGTGACAAAAGTATCATCAACATGCAACGACTTACTGGCAGGATGATAGGCCAATAGTGAGCCTGCATGAACCTTATCATCTGGGGCGATATAATAGATACCTTGTGGAATTGAAAACTCAAGCTCCGGATAACGACTTGTCACCGCTTCGCTTTCTACAAACTCTTTTGCCCAGTCCACCTCAGGCACTTGTTCATGATGGCGGATACTGCCGTACATGGTAGCATTTGGAAAGTCCTTCGCCATTTGTGCACAATGTAGAGTATGAAAAGGATGCAAGTTTAACACCGCTTCTACCTCTTCTCCATCATTGGTAATCGTCATAATCTCGTCGCGGACGTCGTCTTCTAAGGTATAGCTGTCCAAAAATATGAATTTGCCAGACTCTAGTCTTACCAGTGAACACTGTGTACCCACATTAATAACGCCAGCAGCACGCATTGAACCGCGTACGTTCCAAAATCCATTGCCCATATCTAATACTTTGTCGCTCATTTTTAATTCCTATTTATTGTTGTTTCTTCTGTGACTTATCATCCAATAGTTACTTATTTTGATGATTACTTATGATTCAGCTGCTTATTTCTATAACTACTTATATTATTACTTTGAAAGTCTATTCATTTTCGTTGAGGATTTGCCGTCAACTATAATTGTGAAAATCCGCTAACTTATTGTTCCAACTTAGCACGACCATTATCAATCGCGTCTATTAATGCGGTTTCGAACTCTCGGTTTTTAAACTTAACCAATGCTGAGTGTGCTGCACAAAAGTTCTCTGTATCGCCCCATTTTTTAGCAATATCTATTGCCCAATTACAGTATTGCTTTACAGCATTCGGCTCATCCTTTAAGGCATCTTTCGTCCTAGGATGAATGCTGATAACAGGCATGTCATCCCGTAAGTGATCAAACGGTGGCGTTACAAATGTATCATCCACATATAAGCTTTTACTGGCAACATGATATGCCAATAGTGAGCCGCTATGGACATCATCTTGTGGAGCAATATAGTAAATGCCTTCAGGTAGTGAGAACTCTAATTCTGGATAACGACCCGTTACCGCGTCGCTTTCTACCACCTCCGGTGCCCAATCCACCTCGGGTACTTGCTCACGATGACGGCTACTGCCGTACATGATGGCATTGGGGAAATCTTTTGCCATTTGCGCACAATGCACCGTATGAAAAGGATGAAGATTTAAAATGGCTTCGACCTCTTTACCCTCATTAGTAAGTGCCATAATCTCGTCGCGCACATCACCTTTTAGCGTGTAGCTGTCTAGAAAAATGAATTTGCCAGAGTCTAATTGTACTAAGGAACACTGCGTACCTAAATCCAGAAACCCTGTTGATTCATGTGATCCACGTACATTCCAAAATCCATGACCTACAGCCACTACCTCATCGTGCATTATTAGTCCTTTTTAGTTTTTATTTTTAGTTGTTTTTTTAGATAAATTTAGACCGTATTGATACTGGCTCAGCCGTACTAAGTTCAGTAATGGTTTTTAGCTTAGCAGATGACACTACAGTTAATCTTGCGAAGTTACAGATATGCGTCATAAAGCTACGTAATGAAATCTGAATAGCTTTTTGAAAAACTTGGACAAAATCGACTGATTGATATTATTGATATCGATATTAGTAGCTCAAGCAAGGTTGTCGTGATATTACTTGGGAGCGAGCAGAGCAACGGGAAGTGGCTCCTCGTCGTAGTTGATTGGGAGTCTTATCAACTCATAAAAAAAGAGCTATCAATTTTGATAACTCTTTTTTCTGGATTAAATAGCTTTTAGCTTTCTGCTGCATACTTAATACTTAATTCATCTTCTGCTTCAAATATTTCTAAGGCATATTTAATCTTGTCGAACTTGCTCATATTATCAAAATGAGCTTCAATAAAGTAATTTGAGCTAATGGCTTTTGCAAATCTTAGTTTTTCCCTATTATGATATTTAACTATCCCTAAGCGTTCACCCAAATCTGTATTGAAAAATACTTCTGGGTTTTGTTCAAATAAATATGTGAATACTTCTATATATAAACTAGCGACAGTTTTAATTTTAAGCTTTTGTCCAAATAATACTACATACTCTAGCTTCTTATGTGTAGGATCATCAGCTTCGAATATACTTATCTCTTCAGTGCTTTCATTATAGTCTTCAAGATCCACATTGGGATAAGACCAAACTTTTAAGCACCTTTCAGCCATTATATTAAACCTCCTTTCTAATGCTTGAACGTCCCAAACATCAATTTCAGATAAATATTTATTGAGCCACAGCCTACTATCTTTATAGCCTTTTTCAGGCATATCTCTTTTGCTGATAAAGTCCTTATTGCCTAAACTGCCATTATTTCCAGATAAAGTTAAGTTACCCAATGTATGAAGGTATTCTTCTTTCATTAGCTTTAGGTCTGCCTCTGACAATTGCGACTTCCAGACATGATTGGGTCTTTGAGGGAATATATGCTCAATTGTTATATCTGAACTACCCTCAATATTTACTACTTCATTATTATTGAAGTTCTCTAACCTACTTAGTAGATATAATCTATTTTTCGACTTGATGTTATATATATCTTTATGCTTTAGAGCTTCTATTATTTCAGCATCTTGAGGCATTCTATGACTACCTTTACGCTTAGCAATATACTTTTGGATCGATACTACATAATCATCTTGGTCTATCTTTTCGTAAAGTGTCATGAATATTTTATTCAAAGCATTAGTGGGTAAGCCTATAACAAATCGTCTCCATACATATGACTGTACAAAACTTAGAATTTCTAGAAAATCATCCTTAGAGATAATCTTATTAGAATAATCTTCATATACTTTTATTAAAAATGGATACGCCACCTTAATTTCTAGCTGATCAATATATTCAAGCTGTCTACGTATCTCTATATCTGTTTCATTTTTCGGGTTAATAAGCTTATTATAAAATTTAGCAAGTGATTTAATTGGGGAGAGAATCGCTTCCAACTCTAAAATATCGGAAGTTGGAAATTTGCTTTTAAACTCTTCATAAACTTTATTCTTATTTGGGATTTTTTTATTAATCAATGTTAAGTAGTCTCTAATAAAATCAGATACTTTACTCGCATTTTTTTCTTCATCTTTCGCAAGTGATTCAATCAACTCCCAATAATCTCTATAAATTCTATCCTGATTTTTCCGATCTAAATCCATTAAGATATAATTTCGAATCAAGTCGGCTTGTGATAACTCCAATCCTGTCGAATTCAAACTTTCAAAAATTCGTTGTGGATTGTCTTTCTGTCTTTCAAGAGAAATTTCAACAATCATCAATTTTGATAAACCGTCTAAAATTATTGGTAAATTATCTTGGTTAATCTCACCTCTAAAGTATTCAAAATTATCAATAATTCTCGAATATCCACTGAACTCTTCTGTATTATCAGCTCTCAATAAGTAATTTAAGGCATCAAGGTTCTGTGGTGTAGGCTGTAATTTCGTCTTTTCACCTTCTGGAGCAAACTTATTAACCAGATAAAGCTCATATATTCTTGTCTTCAGATTTTCGTCATTTAACTCAATAGCTAAATGATATATAGCTAAATATATTAAAGTTAAGGTTGTTAATCTTTGTTGACCATCAATAATAGAAAGTTCTTTTATATCAGTCGATGTATAAATATCATCATGTATGTAGACAACACTACCAATAAAATGTGCATCTTCAAACCCTCTGCCAACATGCTTAATATCATCTAGAAGTTGTTTGCACTGAGTAACAGACCAATCATAATTTCTTTGATAGATAGGAATGACAAAGCGTGTTTCAGTTACTGAGAGAAATTTCTGTACTTGTGTTTCACTGGCTTTCATAAGGCACTCGACTAACAAAAGATAGCTATTAAAAGAAGTTAAAGTTATTTAAATAAATATATCAAATCATTATAGGTGTAAGTTTAGAGATACGCTAGACAGTTCATCCTTCTAAAGCCTGTTATAACACCGTTTATCCATTTCAATACCTCCCTATTAACACATTATATTATTATCTGTATGGAGTTCCTCATTAGCAGAAACTTCCTCCAGTTATCTGCAATAGAAATAAAACCTCTCATTTACCAACTAAATAATAACTATCCATTAAATCAGCTCACTTCCTCTGCTAAAGTAACTCATGTAATTATCAAAAAACTCAAATAAAGAGAATAAATAATAAGGACACTGCCATGACCCTACTCAAAGCCCTAAGTCTAACCTGCCCTATCGTACAAGCACCCATGGCTGGCGGTGCAACGACACCAGAGCTAATCGCAGCCGTCAGTAACTTTGGTGGATTAGGTAGTCTAGGAGCTGGCACTACTGCACCGGCGAAAATTCAGGAACAAATCCAGCAAATTAAAGCCTTAACCGATAAACCCTTCGCGGTAAATTTAATGGTGCTGTCAGAAGCTGAATCGACCACCTTTGATGTGCCGATACCTGAGTGGCTCCAAGCCTATTATAAGGAGCAAGGTATTGAGCTAACCCTGCCTCAAAATCCAGCCCAACTATTTGAAACCCAGTTGCAAGTTCTACTAGATAACCCGGTACCGGTAGCAAGTTTTACTTTTGGTATTATCAGCAAAGAACAAGTGGCCGCGCTACAGGCAGTAGGCACCAAGGTTGTGGGCACCGCAAACCACCCGGAAGAAGCCAAAGCTTGGGCCGATATCGACGCAGATGCGGTGTGTGTACAAGGGGTGGAGGCTGGTGGACACCGAGGTGGCTGGCTACCTCAAAGCGAACAAGACCTATTAGGCTTACTGACTTTGATTAGCCAAACCAAAGCTGTCACTGACGTGCCTTTAATCGCAGCTGGCGGTATTATGACGGCGCAAGCGATAAACGCCGTACTTAGTGCAGGGGCTGACATGGCGCAACTGGGTACCGCCTTCTTAGCGACAACCGAGAGTGGGCTGAGCAGCGCTTACAAAGCTGAACTATTAAAAGCTGCCACAGGAGAGCGTAGCAGTCGTACTTGTCTAACCCGTTTATTTTCAGGGAAACAAGCTCGGGGACTGGTGAATGATTATTTGATCAAATATGCAGCGTATGACAACGACAGCCTACCTGCCTACCCTCAGCTCAATGCGATGACCCAGCCTATGCGTGGCGCTGCGTCTAAAGCAAACAATACTGACTATATGTCACTTTGGGCCGGACAAGGCGTGGCACTAATTCAAGCTGAGCCAGTGGCGACCTTGATGCAGCGATTGGTCTCCCAGTAATAAAAAAGGCTAACAGAAACCCGCTTCTGTTAGCCTTATCCTATATTTCCATATACCTTATTTTATTACTGCTTTGGCTGTTGCTTTAGCGACTCTCGAAAGGCTTTATAGTCATTTGCCGACTGTTTTACAGCTTCTACCATCGGCGCATGCCCTATCTCTGGCATCATAATAACCTTCGCTTGTGGGATGAGCTTCGCTATGTAATCAGCCGTCTCGGGTTTAATGACTTGGTCTTTCTCGCCCCATACGACTAAAGTCGGTATCTTATGTTTCGCGATAATTTTAGCTTCGTCTTCCATACTATCGTCAACGATTTGTTTTAATATCTTGGCCTCTAACTGTTGGTTGTCTATTCTTTCTTGTGCCATTATCGCTTTAAATGTTTTTGGAAGATAAGGAGGTTTATTCATGACCAACTGCATCATGTTTTCAAAATCTTCAAAGTTTTTTACCAATAATGGGTTGTCATCTAATGTGCCACTTTGCAATGCTTCGGCCATACCCACTGACAAAAACCCCCCTGTATCTATCAACCATAGGCTTTTAACTTCTTCTGGATACAGACTTGCATAGGCGGTACTGATCGTTCCCCCCATTGAGTTACCGCCGACATGCAGGTTGGAGGCCAGACCTTTGGCTTGCATTAATTCGTGTAGGCGTTGAGCTTGCGCTTTAGCTCGATAATCTGCATCCATAGGTTTGTCAGACTCACCAAAACCTAGTAAATCAGGGATAATCAAATGATAGTCTTTAAACTCTTTCGCGATGAAGATAAAGTTGTCTTTATTAGCCCCAAAACCGTGAATCAATAACAAGGGTTCACCCGAGGTGTTTTCATTTTCTGCATAAACCAAAGTGTCGCCTGTCGATAGTTTGAAAGATTTAATCGCTAAGTCAGCTTTGTTGCGTTCGTGCTGTACTAGCTTTTGGGTGGTGGCGACTGTTATCGGGTTTGGGGTTGCACAGCCGATGACGGACAAAGCCAACATTGCTGCAAGCCCTTTTTTTAATAATGTCATTATTGCCCCTTGGTTAAATAAGTTATTGAATGATTAGGGTATTTAAAATACCTACCACAGTCATCAACCCCGCAGACCAAAGGTCCACTGAAAAAGTGACCGTTCTATTAGTTAAAGCTAAGATTAATAATACCACTTCTGATTAATATTACTATTGTAAATTATCAGGGTATCTAGGCGGACCATAAGACAGATAGTAGAGGGCAGAAGAGCGTGGAATAGGCAACCACCTACCCTCTATAGATTTGATTTAAAGCAATCTAAGATAGTAAATTCAATTATTTAAAATAACGGTTATATAATGTGCCGTATTCAGAGTAATCTACTCCACAACATGTTGTTTTAGCCAATGCTTAAATCTAATTCGCTGTAGGAAACGCCCCATGACAAAGTCTACTAAAGCATCTCGGAAGCCAGCAAAAATACGCATGAGTATTAAGTTTTATCGTCTTATCTTCACCGGACTGATGGCCCTACTCATGTCTTTAATTATTTCGGCATCACTGATATTGGTCAAAGAAGGCTATACCGATCTCTTCTTTGACCATCTACTAAACTCGTGGAAGTTGGCCTTTGTTTTCGCCTGGCCCAGTGCCTACATCTGTGCCTATGTGATACAGACTCATGTGTTGAGTCGCATTGATTTTTATTAAAAAGCCCCTGGCGACTGAGTCACAAAGGGCTTTTTTATTATTCTAGTTTCTATGACATTTTACTCTGACATAGCACCTATAAGCTGGATAGGGAAAGTAACCACATCAAAGGCCAAGGCGAACGGCAGTAACACTAGCTTTTCAGCCGCGTTATTGCCACTACGTGCTGCAGTCTGAGACTGAGTATAAATAGTCACCGGATATGGTTTACTTAAGGCACTGTATTTAGATTGAATCAAACTTAGATTACTAACAGCTGGGTAAACTGCCCCTTTAATAGGTACAGTAAAGCAGAAGCGTTGAGCACCAATGCGTTGGTCACTGGCATCGGTACATTCTTTGCCGCCATTTTGTAAAAAGAACTGATAGTCGCTGCGCTTAAACTCATCTTTTAACTTGGCATACGACATTTTCATCTCACCCTGAAAATAGCCATCGTTGCGGGGTGAGTAGAAAGTCATATCACTGTCCACTTGGATGTTTTTAGGCGTTAAATTGGTCAAAATATTGACCATTTCAGGACCACCTTGGGTGAGCACATAGCTATTCTTTTCACCGACAATAACCACACTACTCGCCGGCATATTGGGCAATGCTTGAGCAGGTCGACCGAAGGCCACCAACTGATCGTCGACCAGCACTTGTTTGGACGAGTTACGGCTGCTTTGACTGCTCTTAGATTCCATTAACTCAGTAGTAGCACACCCTGAGCTTAGGAGTAGCATAGCCAAACCTGTGGCTCCCAGTACTGTCTTTACCCCACTCGAACTTAAACCAGCGCCCTGCTGAGATTTACTAAGTTTTTTCATAGAAGCTTCCTTGTGTCGATTACGCTGTTTTGATATTAAATCTAACAGTACTTAGTGATTAACTTGGTACTTAATTCAGTCTCTAAATTAGTGTTATTTAGTGAATCTAATATCTATCTTAACCCGTTACTCTTCACTTGACTGTAGGTATTCAGTGCCCGTTTATTTACAGCCACTAAGCCACATTACCGTTAAGCCACTTCACCACTAATCGTGGGCACTTTGTTTTTCAGACAGGCCACCAGGTGATCTGCTCTCCCCTCTAATACCGGTTTGGTTTGAGCACAGCCATCATCAGCGATAGGACAGCGGGTACGGAACACACACCCTGAAGGCGGATTAATAGGGCTAGGTAAATCCCCTTCCAATAACTGAATGGTTTTATTGCGCTCAACTTTTGGGTCGGGAATGGGAACCGCAGACATTAACGCTTGGGTATAAGGATGGGTTGGACTACTATAAATAGCCTTATCTGTTCCGAGCTCAACAGCATTGCCCAAGTACATCACCATGACTCTATTAGAGATGTGTTTTACCACGGATAAATCATGAGCAATAAAGATAAGCGCTAGACCCATCTCTTGCTGCACTTCTTGTAATAGGTTAATGACCTGCGCCTGAATCGAAACGTCGAGTGCAGAAACCGGCTCATCACAGATGATCAGCTTTGGCTTTAAGATTAGAGCACGGGCAATACCAATACGCTGACACTGACCCCCTGAGAATTCATGCGGATAACGGTTCACTTGGTTGGCAAGTAGACCCACCTTGCTCATCATTGCCCGCACTTCTTGCTCAACTTCGGCTTTTGTCATCTTAGGATAATAGGTACGTAATGGCTCGGCGATAATATCCCCCACGGTCATACGTGGGTCTAAAGAAGCCAATGGATCTTGGAAAATCATTTGCATGTCTTTGCGAGTCATGCGCATCTGTTTTTTGGAAGCACCTCGTATCTCTTTACCATTAAACTTAATACTGCCCGAACGTGCTTCAACTAAGCCGATAATGGTACGTGCCAAGGTAGATTTACCACACCCTGACTCGCCGACCACGCCCAGGGTCTCGCCAGCATATAGGTCGAAAGAAACCCCATTGACCGCTTTTAAAGTTGCTGGCTTTTGCCAAAAATAACTGCCTTTTTGTTTGATATCAAAGCTGGTCACCACATCTCTAACTTGCAATAAAGGGGTGTCATTCACCACATCGATACGAGTGCTAGAAGTTTTATCGTTTGACTGTTGCATGAGTTACCCCTCTATCCCAGTGATGGTTTTGTCTTGAATGATATTTTCCTCACCTAACTCCTGCACCTGTTCTTGCGCATCTTGCGGCTCTGTATTGGCAACATCCTCAGGCTTCCAATGACAGGCACGTTGACGGTCATGGGGTAAGAACTCTAATGGTGGTGCCACGTTATAACAAACGTCCATCGCATAAGGACAACGCTCATAGAACGGACAGCCAGGTGGCAAGCTCAATAAGTTTGGTGGGCTACCGGGAATGGTTTCCAACTTACCGCTTTCATTATCCAAGCGGGGAATCGCCCGCAGCAGACCTTTGGTATAAGGATGGGTAGGATTGTAAAAGATATCTTCCGTTTCCCCATACGCCATGGTACGTCCAGCGTACATGACCAGTACTCGGTCACAAATACCGGCTACCACGCCTAAATCATGGGTAATCATAATAATGGTGGTACCAAAGTCTCGCTTTAGCTCATTCATCAAGGTGGTTATCTGGGCCTGTACCGTTACATCTAGAGCGGTGGTTGGCTCATCAGCAATTAACAACTTCGGACGACATAATAGTGCCATCGCAATCATCACCCGTTGACGCATACCGCCTGAGAACTCATGTGGATACATGCCAATACGCTTACGTGCTTCTGGGATTTTTACCGCATCGAGCATTTTGATGGCTTCTTCCCAAGCCTCTTTTTTGCTCATACCTTTGTGCAAAATAAGCACTTCTGCCAACTGATCACCGATTTTCATATACGGGTTTAACGAGGTCATCGGATCTTGGAAAATCATCGATACCTGCTCAGCACGTATCTTATTTAGCTCTTTTTCAGAAAGACCCAATAGCTCACGACCTTCGAACAAGACTGACCCATTGGTGTGGCCATTTTTTGCCAATAAGCCCATCATGGCAAAGGCAGTCTGTGACTTACCTGACCCTGATTCGCCAACGATACCCAAGGTTTCGCCTTGGTGTAGATCAAAGTTCAGACCGTTTACCGCAGTGACTTCACCATCTTCGGTGCTAAATTTTACCGACAAGTCTTTTACCTGTAACAATGCCGGTGCGCTTGAGGAAGCATGACCGTTTGGCCCACCTTGTCTTTGACTGTCTGGTCCTACATTAACGTGTTGTACTGTCATAATAAATATACCTGTATTGGCTGTCTGGCTATCAGATAATTAGATGTCGCTACTTTAATTAGCAAAATATAAGTTAGGACGGTATAGCGCCGTATTAACGGTCTTTAGGGTC
>Ga0208302_100224_pt1 | contig 16117 bp, 16 predicted proteins | sample 29_taG_FD_184103 | JGI IMG/M metagenome (GOLD analysis project Ga0208302, IMG submission 184103) | Marine viral communities from Cariaco Basin, Caribbean Sea - 29_WHOI_OMZ (SPAdes) (version 2) | ecosystem: Environmental > Aquatic > Marine > Oceanic | place: Caribbean Sea: Cariaco Basin... | reverse complement strand
TTAGGGGCTGTCCTAGATAACTAGTTCAAACCCTGTTTAACCCATTGTTTTAATTGTAGTAATTGCGACTTTGGGTCACTGTGATTAAAACGCCACTCACATTCCTTTAAATAGAGGTGAAAATGCTCTTTTGGAACCCCGTTAAACTTACGTAGATGCCGTTTAGCTTGGTTCCAGAAGTTCTCTATACCGTTAATATGATTCTTATCATTAACAAAGGTTTTAGAGTGGTTGATACGATAATGAGTAAACTCACTGACATCTAATGCGTTATAGCTTTTAAATGAGTCAGTGTAAACAATGCTATCAGGCTTCACTTTTTCTCTTATAATGGGGATCAAAGTATCTGCTTTAGCATTGGGTATAATACAAGCGTAGACCTTGCCATTACGCTTTAATAGGCCAAACACGGGCACTTTGCTACCAGCACCTCGCCCTCGTTTACCTTTGCGGGTTCCGCCAAAATAAGACTCGTCTACTTCGATTGCGCCCTCAAATAGACCAGGGTCTTGGCTATTCGCGTAAATAAGCAGTCTTAGCCTATGAAAGTAATAACTGGCTGTGGTTTTATTAACACCAACTAAGCTTGCTGCTGTTCTGGCGGTAGAACCGGCAACAAATAGCTCGATTAGTCTGCTTTGTTTATACCAACTTAGTTTACTCTTTCTCATAGTGCTATCCTAAATAATTTTACTTATCTAGGACAGCCCCTTCTTTGAACACCTTTTGTCACAACGCTTTCTCAACATTTAATGGAATAAAGAATTAGCTGAATGCATTTATATGTAGGATCTTTTGACCCTATAAGTATCTGTATATAACTAATTTTGGTGCTTTATGGACATTGGGTAAAGGTAAGCTAGGTTTTTTTAGTCGGAGTGTTAGTTTAAAAAAATCGTTTTATGTTTATTTACCTTAATAAAAGCAAAAACATAAAACAGAAACATTTTTCTTTTAATGGAATCCTTATGAAAAAAATCATTTTAGCTACTTCTGCAATTATCCTAGGTTCAGCTGCTGCACATGCTAGTGACGGCACAATCTCTATCACAGGTCAAATCACAGACAGAACTTGTGCTGTAGACAGTAAGTCTAAAAACTTAGCAGTAGTATTACCTACTGTATCTGCTGTGACATTAGCTCCAGGTCAAACTGCAGGTCGTACTCCTTTCACTATTAACCTAACTAACTGTGCGCAAGGTAAAGTAGCTACTTTCTTTGAACCAGGCGATACTGTTGATTATGATTCAGGCCGTCTAAACAACGCTACTGGTAGTGCTACAAACGTACAGGTTCAACTACTAGGCGAAAATAACAAAGTTATTCCAGTTCTTGCTGGCCCTCAAGCTAACTCGCAAGAAGTTAACGTTGCTACAGCTGGTGGCTCAGCCGCTCTAAACTACTATGCTGAATACTATGCTAAAGCTCAAGCAACAGCCGGTAGCGTAGCCACTTCTGTTAAATACACGATTGTTTATCCATAGTCACTACCTTAGTTACTAGAAAGTTAATCGTATTGTAAGACTAAATGAGCTAAGGTAAGCAATTACCTTAGCTTTTATATTTTGACTTTTAGAAGGGACATGACATCATGCTATCGAATTGCAAATTATTAAATCGTAGATTGTGCAGAACGGCTCTACTGGCATTAATATTGCCTTTTACTGCCGCCAATGCCGATGTGGTTATCCATGGTACTCGTGTTGTGTACCCTTCTGATGCTCGTGAAATAACAGTTAGGGTATCAAATGAAGGCACAAGTCCAGCCTTAGTACAAGCTTGGATTGATGAAGGTGATGCTAGAATCACTCCTGATCAATCTAAATCACCATTTGTTATTACTCCGCCTATTACTCGCGTTGAACCGGGTAAAGGCCAATCGTTACGAGTTAGTGCTTTGCCTGGGGTAAATGCGCTTAGCAAAACTCAAGAAAGCCTTTTTTGGTTGAATGTGTTAGACGTTCCACCTAAACCTAAAAAAGGTGCTGATAACGACTCAGATAATTTTCTGCAGTTAGCGATTCGCTCACGTCTTAAGTTCTTTTATCGTCCTGCAGGCCTTAAAGGGGATAGCTTGTCTGCTCCTAAACAACTGCAGTGGTCAGTTCAAGCCAATACCTTGACCATTAAAAACCCTACCCCTTACCATGTTACTATTACTTCTATTGTCCAAAAACCATTGGGAGTTACATCTGATAAGGAAGAGGTATTGACTGATGGAATGATGTTAATACCATTTTCTGAACAAAAAATTAATGTTAAAAATCCCAATATTAAAGGCATGACTTTTACTACCATTAATGATTATGGCGGCCGAGTACAGCAGGTAGTTGAATAAAGGGTTCTTTTGCCCCTTTGACTATTTTTAATCATACGTATTTTAATCATACGTGAGGGATGTGGGGTGACTGTAACTATGATGGATAAGGTAAGCATAATAAAAACGCCTATAAAACGTACGTTTAGCTACTCACTATTGTGTGGCGTGGTGACCTTAAGTCTGTCAAGCTTGGCAGTGGCCGATGAGGCTATCGGAAATGACGATGCTGGGGTAATTTCTGCAGATTTTGATTCAGCATTTTTGATTGGCGATGCCAAGAAAATTGATATTGCCAAGTTTGCTAATGGTAATCCTATTTTGCCAGGTGAATATAGCTTAGATGTTTATGTTAATGGCAACTGGTTTGGGAAACAGCGCTTGGTATTTAAGCCCACCCCAGATGAAAAAAGCTCATTTACTTGCTTTACACCCAAACAGCTGCTTGAATTCGGTATCAAAGCTGAACTAATTAAACAAAAAGCTAAAGACTCTGCTAACAGTTGTTTGCCACTTGAGCAGTGGATAGATCAGGCATTCTATGATTTTGATATGTCAAGTCTAAAGCTTGATGTTTCTATTCCTCAGGTTGCTATGCAGAATAATGCCCGAGGTTATGTTGATCCTAGTATTTGGGATAGGGGTATTAATGCTGGCTTTGCCTCTTACAACGCCAGTGCCTACAAAACGTTTGATAATGCTCGCAATCAAGAAGATACCAATGCTTTTGTCTCGCTCAGTGCCGGACTTAACTTGGCGGGTTGGCAGCTGCGTCATAATGGTCAGTGGACATGGTCAGATAATGAAGACAGTAAGTCTGAATACACTGCGGTAAATACCTATTTACAGCGTGCTTTTCCTGAGCAACGTGGAATACTTACTTTAGGTGATAGCTTTAGTCAAGGTGATATATTTGATACTTTCGGTTACCGCGGCTTAGCTTTTGCCAGTGATGATCGTATGTTGCCCAGTAGCTTAAGTGGTTATGCGCCGCGCATTCGTGGTAATGCGAAGACCAACGCTAAGGTAGAAGTGCGCCAGCAAGGTCATCTTATCTATCAAACCAACGTATCAGCTGGCAGCTTTGAGATTAATGACTTATATCCCACGGGCTTTGGCGGACAGCTAGAAGTGTCTGTTATTGAAGCCGATGGCGAAGTACAGAAATTCTCTTTACCTTATACCTCAGTGGCTCAAATGCTACGTCCTGGTCTAAGCCGCTATGCAGTGGTAGCCGGTAATTATCGCAATAAAGAGATTGATAAAGATCCTTTGATTTTACAGGGTCAATATCAGCGCGGTATCAATAACTTTATTACTGCTTATGGCGGGGCTCAAGCCTCTGAAGATTACAAGTCAGTGAGTTTGGGCAGCGCTTTTGCTACTCGATTGGGTGCGGTAGCTTTTGATGTAACTCACTCAGATACTGACTTTAAAAACCGGGACCCGGAGACAGGACAAAGTTATCGTATTAGTTATAGTAAGTTTATTAATCCTACCAATACCAATGTAACTTTGGCCGCTTATCGTTATTCAACACAAGGCTTTTACCGTTTGGCAGATGCTTTTAAAGCGCAAGAACAAGATGAAGAGGGTATTGGTTCATTATATATTGGTAAACAGCGCAGTGAGTTTCAAGTGACTTTAAACCAAGGATTACCTAATGACTGGGGTAACTTCTATTTGACCGGCGCTTGGGTAGATTATTGGGATAAGCAAGAAGATAGCAAACAGTATCAGTTTGGTTATAGCAACACTTACAAAGGTGTAAGCTACGGTTTGTCTGCCAATAAACGTGTGGTAGAAAATGCTACATCGGGTAAAGTTATTGACGATACTGAATATATGTTGACCTTATCACTGCCACTATCTATTAAACGCAGTGCAGTCACTCTCAACTCATATGCTACTCAAGACAATATCACGGTGGGTATCAATGGATCGCTTGGCGACAGAGTAAGTTATGGTGCTACTTTAGCTACTGAATATGGCGAAAACCCAAGCTTAAATACCAATGCTCAGTATCGCAGTAATTATACTACCTTATCAGGTAATTTCTCTGTGGCTGATGGCTATCAACAACTGGGTCTTTCTGCTGGAGGTAACATAGTGGTACACCCAGAGGGTGTGGTATTCGGTCCCGATCAGGGAAGAACCATGGTATTGGTTCATGCTCCAGGTGCTCAGGGTGCTAAAGTTAACAATGCAGATCATCTCACTATCAATAAATCAGGATATGCAGTCATTCCTTACGTTACACCTTACCGAATCAATGATATATCATTAGATACCGTAGGTATATCAGATAATGTAGAGCTTGAGGGAGCAAGTCAACGTATTGCTCCGTATGAAGGCTCAGTGACTAAGGTGGATTTTTTGACCAAAGTAGGAAAGGCGGTATACATTAATACCGTTGATGATGAGGGCAATACTCTGCCTTTTGGTGCAGATGTTATTGATTCAAATAATGAACATATTGGTATAGTTGCTCAAGGAAGCTTGGTATACTTACGGACGCCAAAGTTATCTGATACCGTCACCGTTAAATGGGGCGATGAACAAAATGAGCAGTGTCAAATGTCGTATGATATAACCAATTTAGCCAAAGACAAAACCCAATCGATGATTACCTTAGAAGGGGTTTGTCATGGGTTTTAAGCGATACGTTCTAATGGCCGCTGCGCTAATGGGTTGTAGTCTTGGTGCGATGCAGGCGCAGGCAGGCTGTACTTTAAGCTATGGTTTCACTACGGTAAACATTAATATGGCCATTGGTAAGGTAGTTGCTAAGCCGACCGATCCAGTGGGTACAGTTTTATACACTAGGCGCGTTAATATACCTGCTAACCCCAATTCTCAAATGATTTGCGACATTTGGAGTGGAGGCACAGTACAAGCGGTTATCTTGAATAATCAGGGACTTGCAATGCAGCCTAATATATATAAAACCAACGTACCAGGTATTGGTATCCGCTTGTATCGAGAGTTACTAGGTGGGGATGGGTTTTCAGGATACTATCCGTATTCTTCAGAATTAAAGAGAAGTACAAGATATTCATTAGGTGATGGATATTTTGTTATTGAAATTATCAAGACGGGCGAAGCGACAGGCACAGGTAGCTTAGCGCAAGGTCTATATAGCAGTTATTACCTTGAAGGTTATTCCAATCGTCCCATTCTAACCAGTACTGTTACTGGCGATACTATTACTATTACCTCTTCTTCTTGTGAGATAAAAAGTAATGCCAATAAAGTGGTTCAGCTACCCATAATGAAAAATTCAGACTTTAAAGGTGTAGGCTCTACCCAAGGCGAGCAGCCCTTTGATATTAATATCTTGTGTAATGGTGGTAAAAATATTCAGACTCCTGATAAAATTAGCGTCAGTTTTGATTATGAAACTGCTAATAACAATAATAGAGTTCTAAAAAATATTGCTCCTACTAATACGCAAGCAAAAGGAGTGGGCACGCAACTGGTATCTAAGTACAATAACACTGATAAAGTTATTGCCAAGGGTGAGCCGCTAAGCCTTGGTACGCTTAATGCCAGTCAAACCATAAGCTATACACTGCCAATGGTAGCTCGCTATTACCAAACCGATCGTGTGGTGACTGCAGGTGAAGTGAAGTCGATAGCCACAGTGACTCTTAACTACGATTAATTTAAGTTAAGATTAGAGGTTATAGTAGCGATAGATAGCTATTTTGCGGTATAAATTAAAAAGCTCCTATTTCTAAAGTTGTTGTAAATGGCAATTTTTGGAATAGGGGCTTTTTTTAGTTTATGAAAATTTATTTGGAAAGATTTATTTTAATAAGTAAAATAAACACACTGCAAAGAAAAAAGGCTTCCAATTGCTTGGAAGCCTTTTTAATATATGGTACCCGGAGCCGGAACGGTGATCCGTGGTTAAGCATTTGATATATATAGATAAATATTTAAAGGTTTATCTTAGTACACTTGTGAGTATACTTGAGATTAGGTTTTCGTTTTATTGCGTTATATCTACTCGACACCTTAGAATGTAGTGTCTTTATAAGCACTATCAATAATACTACACAAAACATCAACGGTGTTAGCACCGTAAGCTTCAGACAATTCTTTCAATTGTTTTTTAGTTGCTCTTGGCAAAAGCAGGTCTTGAGCTGCGTCTACATCTTTTCTATCTCTGAATTTTTTCTGACTCCAAGCCTTACGCATTCTAGATATAAATAGATACTTGTTCGTAGATACTTGATAGGGTTGAGCGGAAAATGGTAGAGACGAATCTATAGAATCAAGGCTGGCACATATTTGATTGTAAATATCATCGATACTAGAAGCGAGAAATAATGGTGGGGTAATTAAAGCACTATGGCTTTTAAGGTACTCAACTGCCCAGTAAATTTGATCTTCATCATTTTTGTTTATCCACTTAGTATCACTGTGCGGTGTAATGCGTTGTGTATAGATTGATTTTGCTTGATTCAAAAATTTAATTTTTTCTTGTACTGCGAAATTATATTCGAAGAATGACGATGACGATGACTGTAGCGGTGGCGGTGGCGGTGGGTATAGTGATGGATATTGTGATGGATATTGTGATGGATATTGTGATGGTGGTCGTAAGCCCATAAAACCTCCATTTTCTGCAAACACTGGATATTGAAAATTTTGTAAAGGCTGGTTTTGCAATATATGGATGTGATGTTGTTTCAAAGTATCTATAGGTGGATCCATACGTTGCTGCTGTTGCTGATCTGAATAGGCTTCTTGTGATCGAAAGGAAGCGATATCGAAATTAAAAATTAAGTTATTGAGAAAATCATTCACGTAAAGATGTTGAGTTATAGGAAGTTGATATTCTACATAATTAGAAGCATAAAATTGATATAGCCATATAGATGCTCTTAAGTCATTTTTAACCCAACGAAAGAATTCGTCATTAACTATTTTTCCATAAATAAGGTCGCAGATATTTTGAACTATACTACTATTTTTATAAGGCTCATTGTTAAGTAAGTATAATAAATCCTTATTATCGCCAGGGACTACGATGCGAGGTTGATCGTGTTTTAAGCCGTAGAGTATAAAGTTAGTTTCTCTATAACTAAGCTTTTCGATACGGCTTTTGAGGTGAGAGTCCACAATTATATCCCTAAAACGAGTAGTATTTTAATAATATACTACTAATATTTAAAAGATACAATAGTGCTGCTTTGATACTATTATAATAATACTAAGATGGTGTTTTCATAATAATTACGTAGTATTTATATCTATAAAAGCTATGTATATTGGGGCGTTAGCTATATATAGGATAATATTAACCGCTCTATGAAAATATTAAGTTTTAAGTATTATTCAGCTTAACTCCATCCTTCCCTAGTTTTTTAAACTTACGCCTCACTCGCATCCAAACGCTACAAACTAAAAAAGCAGGCTATGCTGGTACGCAACCTGCTTAGTAGGGTATATATATTATGAGTTAATACTAGATACTCATCAGTGAAAAATTACACTCATCACAGATGGTTATGTACACCAAACCCAATGGAGCATAATCATGTCAAAATCACTTATCAATCAATCTTACCTTACAGGTCACATCGACAAACTAGTCAGAGATATCTTGTCTTCCTCTGTAACCTTCGATGACATCAGAAGTCGGCTGAATGAGCTATATTTGCCATTCATGGAAAGCTACGATGATTACTTGTGTTACTCAAAGCCTATCCAAGTTTTTGTCTCTAGCACTAACGCTATTGTCGGAGACTCCTACCCATGTAATGTCATTTGGAGCCAAGATAATATTCAAAAATTAATCGATTCTATTTCATGCTATAGGCAAGATGTGCTTGACGAAGACAATGCTTGGCAGTATCAGGAAAAAAAGAATAGGAATGCTCTTGAGTCTTATGCCAGATGTCTGCTAAATCACTACTCAAAATCATTGGTTGTCGGTGTCGATTTAATGTACACGCAAGACCATCGTGAGCTTGTGACTATTAATATGTTCAACAGTCATATGAAAAAGCTGAGAGAGCTTATCAGTAACAAGAAGTCGTGCTTCAAATGTTTACAAGGATATGCCTGGGCTTTAGAACAAGGCGGTAAGTCTGGTGGGTTTCATTGTCACTTACTGCTCATATATGACGGGGCAAGACGTGAGGGCGACTGCGCTTTAGCTATAGAGATTAGTAAGAAATGGAAGGCTATAACAGAAGGGCTGGGCACTTATTACAACCGTAATAGTAATAAACATAAGAAAAAGTACCAAGTAAAAGACAAGTTCGGTAATGATCGCTTAGGTCTTGGCATGATTCATCGTAATAATCTACGTCAGGTTGAAAACGCGGTTAACGTAATACTATATTTAGCCAAACCTGACAAGAAGAATCAACAACTAAAAGTACGGCTCCCTAGCATGCGTACCTTCGGTCATGGCACCTACCGTACAAAGAAGCGTCGTAGATTACCACCTATAACAAACTAATTTCAAATACATACTACATTCATGAGATCTAGCGTTAGTCACTTAACGCTTATCCAATAACCAAACTTATGAGCATCATTTAGGTCTGCAATAGCAGGCCTTTTTTATGCCCTAAACTTAAGGAGCACTTATGAAGCAAGTATGTCCACATTGTCAGTCAGTTGACGTATATGAGATGACTGGCTATAGCGACCTATTGAAAGATGGGATTGCTTCCCCTGCAATACTTATTCCGTTAAGTATCAGCCTATGTCGGTCACTTAACATTAACCCTGGTATTGGCGTTGTAGTTGGTAGCGCCTTAGTCGCTGTCATTAAGCAAGTTCGACCAGAGCAATCATCAATCCCATTTTTAAACACATCACAATACCGATGTAATCATTGTTCGTACGTTTTTCATAGATTCAATTAATCAACTATTTAACTAACACGTTAGTTATCAATCACTTACTTAAGGAAATAATTTTATGGCACATTTATTAGAAAGCATAGCATACGTTGGCGAAACCCCTTGGCATGGCTTAGGTAATCAGTTACCTAAAAACCAGCCACTTGAGGTGTGGGCTAAAAAAGCTGGTATGGATTGGCGTATTGAATCATCTGATGTCAGCTATATGGCAACTAATGACAGAGGTCAAAGCATCATCATGCCTTATGACAATAACAAAGTGCTTTATCGTAGTGATACCTTAGAGGCATTATCAGTGGTCAGCCAAAGGTATCAAGAGGTTCAGCCTGAGGAGATACTAGAGTTTTATCGTGACTTAACTGAGCAAGCAGACTTTGAGCTTGAAACAGCAGGAGTGCTTAAAGGTGGGCGCAAGCTATGGGCATTAGCCCGTACAGGCCAGTCAGCGACACTTAGAGGCGGTGATGTCAGTCATGGCTATCTGTTACTAGCAACCGCTTGTGATGGCACTCTAGCGACCACAGCGCAGTTCACCAATATTCGAGTGGTATGTAATAACACATTAGCCATTAGCCTAGCTGATGGTAGTGGTGGTGTAGTTAAAGTGCCACACAGTACTGCATTTGATGGAGAGAAGGTAAAACGTCAGTTGGGCGTGTCTGTGAGTCAATGGGATGAGTTTAACTATGAGATGAAGCAGTTAACCAATCGGCGAGTTACCCAAGCAGAAGCTGCCAATTACTTTAACCGTGTATTTAATGATACAGATGATGGCATCATTTTATTCAATACAGCCAAGCAACAAAAAGAGGCTGTGCCTAATGCACGAGCCATGAACCAAGTAATGAGCATGTTCAACGGCCAAGGTCGTGGTGCAGATTTAGCCTCAGCTAAAGATACTGCTTATGGACTGCTATCAGCCATAACTGAATATGTGGATCATGAGCGAAGAGCCATGTCGCAAGATCATAGGCTTGATTCAGCTTGGTTTGGTGCAGGTGCCAACCTAAAAAATAAGGCTAAGCAAGAAGCGTTATGCTTAATAGCCTAACTTTACTCAACATACAACAACACTAAACCACGCCTTAGAGCGTGGTTTTTTATGCCTTTAATTTTAACAATCATTAAGGAGTCTACAATGACTACACTTGCATTAAATAATCAAAATGAGCTAACTAAAGCCCATGCTGTTAAAGCCAGCACAACTGCCAAAAGGTTGGTTAATACTAAAAACTTAAGTCATGATGAATGGCTTAAGATTCGTAAGCAGGGCATAGGTAGTAGTGATGCCGCTGCTGCCTGTGGTATCCACCCATATTTATCTATGCTTGAGCTGTGGATGATTAAGACAGGTCGTATTGATTCAAATATGGATGAAGGTAGTGATGGCTACTCCCCACTTTACTGGGGTAATCAGTTAGAGCCTTTGGTTGCTAAGTATTACAGTGAAAATACAGGTAATAAGGTGCGCCGAGTCAATGCCGTCTTACAACACCCTGACCCTGATAAGCACTTTATGTTAGCTAACTTAGACTATGCGGTAGTTGGCACAGAAGAGGTGCAAGTACTTGAATGTAAGACAGCAGGAGAGCATGGCGCTAGGCTTTGGAAAGATGGCGTACCATTATACGTTGCTTGCCAAGTCCAACATCAATTGGCAGTGACAGGTAAACAGGCGGCTCATATCTGTGTTCTGCTATGTGGCCATGAAACAAAGTTATTCAAAGTTGAGCGTGAGGAACGACTTATCGCCAGTATCATCGAGCATGAGCGTTTATTTTGGCAATACGTTGAATCAGATACACCACCCAATCCTGATCACAGCGCATCAGCAGCCAAAGCATTAAAGCTACTTTATCCAACACCTAAGCCTGCCAGTAAGCTTGACTTGAGTCAGGATGAAGGTGCTAACAAACTGTTTGAGGAGTTGCTAAGTTATCGTGACTATATGAGTGAGCTAGAACAGCGTCATGATCAGGTCAAGCATCAACTACAAGCGTTAATCAAAGACAATGAAGTAGCTGTATTTGATAAAGGCAGTATCTCGTGGAAGCGATCAAAAGACAGCACAACCCTTGATAGTAAGGCACTACTTAAAGCTAAACCTGAGCTTCTTAAGCAGTTTAGCCAAACCCGTCAAGGTAGCCGTCGTTTTTTGGTTAACATCGATAAATAATAAAGTTAGTAAGCACATAGCAAGCCCACCTTCATGGTGGGCTTTCTTATGCCGATAATTTTTATAAAACCACTGAAGAAATAACTAATTAATTCAAAGGAATGCATCATGATTAAAGGTCTAATTATTACCCCACCAGTTTTGGGACGTATCAGTATAGGCGGTACGATTGAGAAAAATGGTAAACGCATACCAACTAAGGATGACCAGTTCACCATAACCAGTCAAGTACAAGGCAAAGAGGGCTGGATCAATCATCCGCTTGATGCCAAGTTTAGACAGCTAAGTGACGGTAAGCTACGCAAGATACCAGTACGTATGCTATTTAATGAGCCTGAGTTAAACCTTAGAGCAGAGTACACGTTATTTGATCGTCAAACAGGTCGCCCTGTTTGCGTTGGTGATGGGGAGAGCTGTAAAAGGCGCACTCAGCAAGGTGTTGAAACGCATCCTTGTCCATCCCCTGAAGTGTGTCCATTAGCCAAAGGTGGTGCCTGTAAGCCTTATGGCAGACTGTATGTCAATATTAGTGAAGATGATGAGTTAGGTAGCTTTGTATTTAGAACCACAGGCTTTAATAGTATTCGCACGTTGGCAGCTAGGCTCAATTACTTCTCAGCGGTATCTAACAATAAGCTGTCTTGCTTGCCACTGCAGCTAACTCTACGTGGTAAAAGCACGACGCAAAGCTATCGGACGCCAATTTACTATGTAGATTTAACATTGGAAGATGGGGTTAGTATCTTACAAGCGGTTGAACAAGCACAGGCGATGGATAATGAGCTTAAAAGCTATGGCTTTAATCAACATGCCTTAGATGCTGCTGCTAAACAAGGCTATGGCAATTCAGAGCTAGGCTTCGCTGATGAAGATACTGTTGGTGTCGTTGATGAGTTTTATCCAGAAGAAAGCGATAGTAATGACTTTGAAGTGAAGACTCAAAGCAAGGTTCAGGATGTGGTTCAGTTTGCTGATATTGCAAATGGCTTAAGGCAGAGCGTGTCGAGCGTGAATTAACATCTGTCGCTTTTCAGAGCATAAGAAAGGAGCTGAACTTCAGCTCCTTTTTTTGTGTCATAGCGAAAAGCAGTATGAGATGCAGTAAAAAAATATAGGACTCGATAAGTATATGAGACGAAAAGCTCTCATTCACTTATAAGGAGCAAATCATGGAAAATCTAAGAACCACAAAGTCAACAGTTGAGCAATGTAATCATATCCCACAGCTACTAAACATTAAGCATGTAATAGAGTACACAGGCTTAAGTCGCTCAAGCATATATGAAATGATCAATGAAGACTCTGATCGTTATGACCCAACCTTTCCTAAGAAAGTACAACTTAGTAAGGTGAGGGTAGCTTGGGTTGCTAGCGAAGTAGCTGAATGGATTAATAGTAAGATTGATCAGCGTATGATGTAGGTTATAAACCGCTTTACTTGAGAGTAGGGCGGTTTATTTTTTTTGTGATTAGGTGAGTTTCTGGATAGTTTCCTATATGGCAAGATTATAGGAATGATTAAAAACCTGTTTTTTAGGTAATAGTATGTTTTTCAAATAGCCTAATTATAGACTCTTGAGGTAACTTAAAAGCCTATAAACTTGGGAAATGGGCAAACAGTAATATTGAGAGCGATTAAGAAATTAACAAAAAATAAGCGAGTTGCTAATGCAGGCTATACCGATAGTTTCTAATAACTTTACTTATATAGACCAAATGAGGCATCATCAATGAGCTGCATGAGGCGTGGACGTTCTAGCATCGCTCCTGATTCGTTCTCAGTATAGAATGCTGCGATTTTATGGCCATGCTCTCTAGTAAATGCAATAAGATTATTTTTAGCGCGATTGGCGTCTTGATCTTTAGTTGACGCACGAAGGTAGGCTCTAATAAACATAAACACCCAAAATAGACTGTTATAAGTGGTTCTATCATAACAGTCTATTTTGGGTGGTCTATTAATATTTTATAAGGCGTTTTTAGGTGGCTCCACTAGGGTATACTTCATTAATGGCTGTTATGTCTTATCAGGTTTGCGAGCGTCAACTGTGGCTTTTAAGAACTAATGTAGTAGCTCAGGGCAAACGCATACTTTTTAAAAAAAATAATATTATCAGTAACTTATAAACTCAGAAAATAAAAACCTAAATTCATAACCATCTGATTTTAAATAGAACTCATAAAAGTATGCGTTTGCCCTGGTCTTTGTAAGTGCTCTCATGGATAGTTAGGTTTTAAAGCGCGACGCCACTTTGACTTTAACGAAGCCTTAAAAGGCATTCAATTTACATATAACCAAGCCCAATAACCCGTTTCTATTCAATATAACTAGAAGCCTAGACCTACTTGCTCAGGTGTTGAAAGTCTTCCATTTGATTCTTTCAGATTACTAGGTAAAGAATTCTCTATATCCTTTGGGTTAATTACTATGGCTTGTGGACCATCTTCCTTTATGATTTGTCGATTTAAATCGTACTTAGGATTGTTCTGATAGTCTTCGTTATATATTACAGCACGCTTAATATCATATTCTTTAGCTTTCTCCATAGCATGACGGGAACCACTATCTGGTTTAGGATTATTGGGATCAAGGCTTGTTTTACAATAACTAGCGCTCAATACGACTAAATCACTAAAAAGCGCTTGCAGACGATCTCTCTTTACATATCTACCTGCTTGTTCTCTAAAGTTAGCAGATGAAGGTGACGTTAAATACTCAGTAATTAGCAAACCTTGGTTTTCAACAATTTCACGAGCCAAATCTATGTTTTGAGCTGGTAAGATATTATTTAACGGGCTGGGTAAGATAGCAACAGTTCGAGCGTTTAATGCTAGTGCCTTTCTATGCGAGATGCTATCACAGCCATCTGCTAAGCCACTGACAATTGTGGCATCTTGTTTTTTGATGAACTGTTCAACTACCAGGTTTTCATCAACCTCGGTTTCTTTATCTGGATTGAGCACACCAATAACAGCAACATTATAATTATCAGGAGATAGTAAATCCAAATCTCCTTTGTAGAACAAGAAGCTTGGGATATCACCTTTTTTCTTTAGTTCTCGACGAAGAGTTGGGTAGTTATCATCGCCTATTGCTACCACACCATCACAACTATCGCCTAAGTTTTCAATCAAACGTTCAAGCCTAGCCTTCATTTCTAAAAAAGCTTGCTCTGTTACGCTGGCATCCTTTGCCGCAATGAGCTCTACAATAGCTTCATAAGGGATCTTAGTTGTTAGATTATTATTTAACCATGCCTCCCCTATACCTTTGAAGGTGCGAGCTGTTAAAACATTTAGAGCATGATCTGTTATTTTCATTGAGAACCTACTGTCATATATTCATTTAAACAAAAAATTAGCAAAGGCTATCTCACTATTAGCGGCCGTTGTAAAAAGACCGATTAAAGAATGTTACATCTTTAGCCCCATGGTCGAGTAAGCACTGAATAGCATCTTCATCTACATTTACATCTTTAGTATAAATGTCATCAATTAATAATATGTGCTTACCTCGCACTTGGTCTGAAATAGTACAAGTATCTTTGGTAATACCGATATAAGGCATACGACCATTTCCGCCTCCTATACTGCTACGAGATAAGTGAGTGGTGCAAGTATCAGTATGACGCACTATATAACCAGTTCCGTCTATCAAATGCTTTTCTGAACGTTGTATTCTCGGAATTACTTCCTTAACAGACTCAGAAAATCCTAGCTGTAGAACAGAGTAAGTATTAGTAGCTTTTGACCTAGGTATTATACAGATAGCGACTTCAGGGCTGGATATTGTAGACAGAATATTAAACAATTCCTCTGCCAGGCTAGATTTGACTGAGTTTTTAGCAGCCTCTATTTTATATCTTGGGGCGTTATTAAACGTATTTTTCAAATAGTTTATATACTCAGGATTACCAGGCTTACCATATCCTTTATATACACAGCGATAGAATGCTTTTATATCTTTGTTCAAATACTCGTTTTTTACGATGGTATATTGATTCATGTCCTAACCCTCAATTATAAGCTGATCCTGGTTATATTATTATTTGGTATTCCAGCTTCATTGGCGTGGAGTATTTCACTCTCATCATTTTCAAAAACTAGAACCTTTTCAGAGCACATATTGATTTCGTTAAGCGCATGTTGATATTTATTATCTATATGCTTACAAAAAAATATTCTATCGAATATTTCAGCGCAGTTGTGATGACTGAGAAGCTGAGCAACTCTTTCAGGAGAAGCTTTCGTTACTAAACATACCTTAGTAGTGCTCTTATTAACAATCAAAAATTCAATTAGCTCTTTATTAAGGTAAGTATGACCTAAAAACTCCGAATTATACTCGATCTTCTTTTCTTGGATTTTTTCGGTTAATACTTCGTCGCCACAGTGTTTATCGACCACCTCTTTAGTGATTCTTCTTACTAAAGGGATTTGCAGATGGGGTGCACAGTAACCAATCGCTTGTTTATAAGCTAAATTGTTGGCTTCATCAGTGTCACACAAAGTGCCGTCCAGATCAGTTAATATCATTTCAATATCATTCAATATACTGTACCTCATCCATAAGTATCGGCTAGCTTATACACAGAATTCCGGATAGTCTCCACAGCCTTTGCTTCACGATTGGGTAAAGCTTTGATTTTAGTCTCTCGAGTGGTTCTATCCACTAGAGTAACAGGCACACCTTAATGTTCACGGCCTTTAAGTTATTACTTCACCAACTACCTGATA
>Ga0208302_100223_pt1 | contig 16123 bp, 8 predicted proteins | sample 29_taG_FD_184103 | JGI IMG/M metagenome (GOLD analysis project Ga0208302, IMG submission 184103) | Marine viral communities from Cariaco Basin, Caribbean Sea - 29_WHOI_OMZ (SPAdes) (version 2) | ecosystem: Environmental > Aquatic > Marine > Oceanic | place: Caribbean Sea: Cariaco Basin | collected... | reverse complement strand
GCAGCGAACCGGCAAACAACCAGTTTTTACGCCCAAGTGCCCATGGACGCATCTGATTCTCCGCCCAATTATTATCAATCGGCAGCCTGCCATCATCTAGATACTGAGTCAGCGCCTGCCAACGTTTAAGGCAATAATCCATCGCCTTACTAATACGTAAGCATCCGACCATCCCATCTTTTTTTCTATTAAAAAATGCGAGATAGTGTCCACGAATATTGAACTGAACCCCGAAAGTTGGACTGAAAAGTTAAACTTGAATGGGAATAAGATTCATTATGAAGAAAAAGTATAGTCGTAGACAAATTAAAGAGCTACAGCGTTAACCTTACTAAGCCCGTTCTAGTAGTACTTGAGGTAGGTTGCCTCGTATCTCATTTGGTTGGCTATGACTATAGCAACGCAGCAGGCGTCTAAAAAATAGACGATGCCCATTCGAAACTGGACGTCTACTCTTAATCGCTTTATGATTATGTTCGATGAGCGCGTTAGTAAGCATTTAATCTAAATTGCAGTTACACAGAATTCGGGATGGGCTCATAATGTTCATTCTCATACAGAATACCTATGCTCGGCTCAACTTCATATTCATCTCCACTAACATTCATAGCGTTAATACAATCTAAAAAATATCTAGTTTCAAATTCCTTTATTATTTCATCTTTTTTTTCTTCCGTCCTAGTCCTAGGAGTTTTATACGCATCTACAACCATTTGATACATTATTTTTTGCAAGGATCGTTTTTTTACTTTATTCGTTATGTGGTCAACTAGCCCACTTACACTCTCACCTGACTGTCTGGCATTCATGACGAAATATGCTATTTGCCCTATGTTTCCACAATATGGCTCATACCCTAGACTTTGGTCTTCTGCCATTGCTGGCATTGCCAATATACAAACAACTAATAATGTAGCTATTCTTTTCATAGTTACCCCTATAGTGTATAACTGAGTAGGCAACAAAAAATGGTTACCTAAATAATTTATTCCGGTTAATTATCGAAAATATAATGACTAGCCTCCCATATTATATTGTATTCAATAAGAGTTCACTTCTACAATGAGCTCTTTATATCCTAAAGCTGCTACTATTTATAGAGCAAGAAATCCAAGTGTTTAAGGCGGTACAACACAAGTAGATCCACAACTAATTCTGATTGTTTTACTGAACCCCTAAAGCCTTATAAACCGCATCAACAGGATCAGCATAAAAGCTGATTTGAAACTTTGAGAATAGCTCTGCAGGTACTGTAGGTATATCAGAGGCTGAAGCCATTGGAATAATCACTCGTTTAGCACCACTATCTATGGCTAACTGTAGACTCTCTGCTAGGTTTTGCACAGGGCTTATAACCCCGCCCAATGTCATATCACCAAGCACTACCATTTGTTCTTGCGTAGAACGTCCCATCAATATAGAACAGAAAGCTATTAAGGCCGCTAAGGAAGTATGAGTACTAGGGCCCGTATTATGTAGCTCGACCACATGCAAACTAAACTCATGGTCAGAAAACTTAGAAGATACACTAATATGTTTTAGATTACCCTTAAAATAATCAAAACCGATCCGAATAGCTTCTTTGGCAGCACTATTAGACCCTAATCCTGAAACTGTATATTTACCAGAGCCTGGCATCATTTGGGTTTCATAACGATAAAGTCCTAACTGACCACTACTTCCTTGCGTAACTAGATGCACAACGCCTGGTCTTGGTACACCTTCAGATATAAGCGAGCTGCCACCTTGCTCTGGCACACTTACAAAGAACTCTTCTAAAGACTCGTTATCAATATAACTAAAGTGGACATCATAAAACTCCATGCCACCAAGCTTCTTGAGTTGCTCTTTAATCCGGCGTCTTGTAATCAATGCATATACTAAGCAATTACGCACATCTTCTTTATCATAATTACTATCAGGGTGAAGCAATTTTAGTAATCCTGATACAGTGCGTTTAACGGCAATAACATCCCTTTGGTTTAAGTTATTACCTAGCTTAAAGTACTTATCAATAGCATCAGAGAAGCCGTATTTACGCATCTCTCGCATGTATTCAGATAAATAGTCTGTTATTAGACCATAATTATTGGTAAAAAATTCAGGACGCATTTTAGGGATTTCCCACCCAGGTATATAGCAGTGGAAACGATCAAAAAATGCAGTATCAATCATCGCATCAGGGAAAGGAGCTAGAAGATGACTGGTTTTAACTAGTATTTCTACACTTTGGTTAATATTCCCAATGAAAACCATTGAGGCTTTGGCTTCGATAGAATCACGACCTCTAGCAAATGATCCAGAAGCCATATAGTCCTTCATAATTTGGACACCATCTTTATCTTTGAATCTTATGCCTGCTACCTCATCAAAAGCGACTATGTCCCACATGCCCACAAGCCCTACTTGCTTTGAGCTCATGTTATAAAATAGGTTGGCTACTGTCGTCTGACCCCCTGATACCAGTAATGAGTTAGGTGAGCACTCTTTATATACGTGGCTCTTACCAGTACCTCGGGGGCCAAGCTCACAGACATTATAGTTATTCTCTACAAAAGGAATCATGCGTGCAATAAGATGCCATTTAACCGATTGTTTTAAATTTGTTGGCTCCATGCCTACCGAGCGTAAAATCACATCCACCCACTGCTCAGTCGTAAAATACTGTCTCGCTGAGAATATTTCTTCCATATTCATCGAGGGCATTTGAATGGGCTTGAGATTCATAATGGAGAAAGGAGAGGTCTTCTGAGTTTCCTCAAAAAAATACTGAACCGTAATAATGCACCAAATACCACCCGTTAGTAACTTTTCATTTTCTTTGACAATCTTAGAAGGCACTAAAGCATCACTGATTCCTAGGTTTGAAAGGACTGCCTCATAAACGTCTTTACGCTGATTTAACTTTACACTAACCTTGTCGATAATCTTGAAAGTACCACGTTCCCGAATTAGTGATTTAACCTTCTCAGCTTCATCCGGTCTGACATAGTTCTCAGCAAGTATTTTCTTGACGTTCTCAAGCCCTCTCACCACTATGTCATCATCATCAGAGGCACAGTACATCCCTAGCAAGTACTCTAAGACATAAACAGGTACGTTAGCGCCTTCCTTTAGCTTTTTGGTTAGGTCCTTTCGAACCACCCTACCTTTAAAATGCTGGTTTAATAAGCCATCCAGATCAGTGCTATCCGTTTCATTGCTGGCTAGTGAGTCATACCCTTCAGTCATATTTACATCCAAATTTTTTTAGAAAAACTCATCTTGAATAGCAAGGTCGATAGTCACATCATAGCGTGCATATTCTGTATTAGTATCTGCATCTAGCAACACTAGCGTATATTTATCATTACGATTAAAGTTAGACCCGATCAGGCTCAAGGTTGCCTCTTGCCTGCGCTCGTCCATGTTACTACTTGAACTACCAAAGACTAGTGTTTCCTTACTAGACACCTCTAGCCCTCTATTATCAACAATATAGACATATAGTTTTCTTGGATTGTGCTCTGAATCTACTGCATCTGTCTGGATAAATGCAACTTTATCAATATTATTCACAAATTTAATAGACTGCTTGGCAGAAATAACCCCTACTGGCGTTTTCTCATACTTGGCAACTTGCTCTTTGGGTAATTCACGTACTGTAATAACTGGCACGCATATCTCTTGTAACATCGCTCCGCCATGCACGAATTGAGCACCACCCGAGAAGTGAAATCTTTGAGATGACTTAGGTATGATAAATTCAACTTCTTTACCTTCACCTATAGCCCCATTTGCGGTGTTAGATATCTTGCCTTTCCAGTGTGGGTCGTTAGATCTCAAGTCTCTTCCAACGATATAACGCTTTTTATTTTCATTGGTCATGACACTTTGAACATCGATACCGGTCTTATCCATAGTCGTTAGCTTTTTATTTTGGAATAAAAACCCATGATCTGCAGTAATAATAACTCGACTACCATTCAACCTATTAATAACCCGGCCTACTAAGCTTTTAAGCTCGTTAATAGCATCACGACAGGCTTCGAAAGTTTTATGCTCTGATCCTTGCTTATCCCCTATGGCATCAATAGTATCGTGGTAAATGTAAACGACACTGGCATTGCGTACTTTCTCTCGGCCTTCTTCATTATTCCAATTCATCAGATCTTTGGAGCTTACTGCCACCCCGCCCACACTCTGCAGTATTTTATCTCGCTGACTTAGGCCCTGAGAGGACACATCATCTACATATACAGTAGAATTACCCTTATCGTCGTAGTATAAGCTCTTATGGGGTAACAAGGATGCCATACCAAGTTGTGTATAGCTTGGCAGCACACCTAGCTGAGTTGATAAATCAGATTTAAAACGTTTTTCATTATTAATGATTGAATCAAGCTCATGTGCTATTTCATATCTAAACGCATCTGAGATAATAACGAAAACTCGCTTAATTTGTGTGCCCGTTAATATCGACTGAACCTGCTGATTATAAAAATTATATTGGTTTGGTATATTGTCAATCTTCCAATGTTCTAAAAGATTTTCATCATCCAAATGTTTATCCCAAGCCAGACCGAGCTCATGTAGATACCAGTTAATGTATAAGTTCTCAACTTCCTCTTTTAAGTTCCGAAGAATCTCCCAACCTTTACTCAAAGTAAAGTTCACTTTTTCACTAAATAAGCGATAGGCTTGGTCAAACTTATATAAACTATCTTCATAGGCGCTATACATTTCTTTAGCGCTAGCAAAATTAAAGCCACCTGCATATTCACTGCGTAACTGCATTAACTCTTTGGCACTACTTAGTGCACTATAAATAGATTCGTAGTCTGTCTTCAGTTTGGCCCAATAACCAAACGAGCGACGTGACACGATAGCATCAAATTGTGCAGATTCAATATCACCGCCGTTTTCAATTAGACTGTTTACTAGACCAATGATGATATTTTGCTCTACCTCTTCAAACGTCTGACAGTCCACCATTTGTTCTGGTCTATAGCTCGCACTCTTCGCTTTAATCTGTAGCTTATAGGCTAATATACTGGCTATTTGTGCATAGCTGTCTGCATAGGTTCTGCTGTCTCGCCAACTACTCATAAAGGCCATAGCATTAGCCTGACCAACGCCAGTCTGCAGTAAGTTCTTACTTAACCAGTCCTTATCATCTGCGCTGATCTGACGTGAGTAATCAGTACAAAATAGCTTAAAAACAAAGTCTTCTAAAGATGGTTCAGGCGTACGGTATCCATAAGTTCTTTCCAACAGAGTCCATAGAGAATCACTCAGCTCATACTTGCTCAGCGTTTTCCATAAAGAAGACTCCTCTATGCCTGTATTGATATACTGGGCATAATCACTCAAAAGAGTTAATAAAATACTATCAAGTTCAGCTGAGTCAGAGCTTATGGTTACAGCAAGCATTTTACGGTCTAAACTTAATTCTTCCTCGTTTTCTGTCACCCATTTTTTTAGACTGGCTATACGCTTTTTACTTGCAAAAAAAGCATTGCGATTTTTGACATGATCTCTAAGTGACATTTTGGGAATACCAAGCTCATTGAGTAGCATGGAACTTCTATCAGCAAAAAATGTTTCGCCGTATAACCTTATGTCTAGCATCCAATCTTGCTCAGGCGCTGGCTCGTTTTCGGAAAAATACAATAAAAATTTCTGCTTCGGCTCATCAAACTCTATTTTCTTTTTAGTCTCCAATATAGATTCATTAGCCATTTTAAGTATGGTTAGATTATCAGGCAGCAGCTCTATACCTTGTAGCTTATCCTCTTTATTTTCGTCGTTTAGAGAGCTGATAATGTTATCAATATCTTCTTGAAAGCTATGTTCAGCGTCATGCCAGAATACAATTCTACTTTGCTCAAGCTTGGCACTAAGCCCCTGAATCAGCTCATTAATTTGCATCAATCATCTCCGGATTTTTACCCGTAATCTTTTTAACATCGGACAGCAAGTCACCAAACTTCCCGTAGTTCTCTTTGACTCCATCATCTAGGTCTATCGATATCCGCATATCTGCATAATGCTTGAGCTTGTCGTCAAACTCACGCAGCTCACTGTGTTTCTTATTAATGGACTTAAGATCTTTCTCGAAGCGCTTTTTGTCTTGTGTCGTTTCAGCCATGTCGAGCTGCTTCTCTAACTGCTGAGCGTAGGCTTCATATTTACCCAGTAGTGGCGTGACGTATTCGGTACGCATACGAGATAAGGTACCCTCATTGTAGCGATGTAAGTACACCAGACATTCAAAGGCTTTTTCTTTGCCTGAACTAAATAGCCAATAAATGGGTCTGTTCTTATAAGTTTGCATGTGATCTTTGTAGAACTTAGTCGATAGATAACGACGGATGGTTTTTACAGAGATTTCTGACTTTCTAGGTGGGATCGCGTCTAGACATAACGAGTCTGCAATGAACTGTAGATTCTCAGTTAAGTTCTCTTCACCCCAAACTGTCTTAACGAATTCAACGACTCGGTTACAGGCATCATCTTTATACCATTCATCATCCATTAGAGGGACAATACCATCGCTGTCTGCTGGGAAGGTCTTATATAGACTGGCATCAAACCCTTCATTACCCTCATGAGCATACACTAAGCCTTCTTGGTCTAGTGAGTAGCGTCCCATCATACAGCCAATAGAATATGATAATAAACTTGTAATAAGTGAGCTTTGATCTATGTGATGTAAGGTTATGTACTTATCTTCAACTTCGGGTGATACCACATCCTCCAGTTCATAGGTCTCTATATAAATCTTATTAATTATAGACTCATACTCTGCTACTTTTTTAAACTTACTTTCTCTATCACTAATTATACTTTCAGCTATTTTTTTTATATAACTTTGTTTGTACATTAGAGCTGGGTGCGTTCGAAAACTCCAAGACTTCTCATGTGAATCCCAGTCGTCTTTTGATATTTCAACCAATTTCTTTACAATAGGCTCTACAGAACTATTCGGCTCTTTGTACGGAACATTACCAACAGGACCCTGAGAATAATCCATTGTTGGCGCCAGCTCTTTAAGGAAAACATTAATCACCTTACTATTGGCATATGCCAAAATATTCCAAATATCCTCATCAGCTTTAGGAAAGCACATTGGACCTTTAGCATCGAAAATATGACCTTTATCTACATACCTCATAGATAAAGCAGATACAGTCAAACTACTCCATGTTAAACCTTGTCTAAAATAGTAGCCAGTATTCTGAGGGCGAGATCTTAGTTTGCCCTTTTCGTTATAAAAATTTCTAATTTCTATTCCATTATTATGCCAATTAACAAAATACTCATTATTACCATACCATTTCCTATAATCTCCCCCTTTTTGATATGAAAACCATTTTGCACCGTCTTCTATACTGAGGCTACTTTTGTGAAAATCCACTTCATGCCAATATCTCAGAAATTGATTATTATCTCCTGTAATTAACCCTTGCTTCAGATCTGAATAACTACTTAAATTTTCCCCTGAAAATGCTTGTAGAGCTACATCACTTAATGAATAAGCTATAACATTTTTAGGCACATCTAAAAAATCAGAAGTATTCCTTTCGTATCTCCATTTACAGTCTCGATCACTAATAGCTTTTAGCAGATTTGGTGCTTGGTTATCCTTACCATAAAAATCAGATAAATCAACGAAGACTCCCTTCCATGAGCTTTCAAATTTCTGAATTACAAATGAACATATAGGAACATATGCAGAATCAAAAAAGGAGTGATACTCTGGCTGAACTAAAGACTGTAAACTATAGTTTTCAAGTATTTTTATTCTCATTTTTTCATAGGAAGAAAGGTTCATCCAAGTAAATGGGGTCATTAAAGATACAAACCCATTTAATTTAGCCACATCTAATAACCTAATAGTGAAAGCAGCATACAAATCTGACTTACCTTCTTGCAAGTTGTCCGCTAAATATTTTCTAAGTTCAGAGTTCATATAGTTTCCTCCCATGTAAGGAGGGTTAGCCACAACCGAATCATATCGGATAGACAGGATTAGCGCCTGATGCACTACATCAATAATCTGACTCACCGCAGCACGCTGTATCGAGTCACCCTGATCCGCAAGCTTACGCAGACTCTCATATAGCTCTTTTAGCTCTTCATGCTCTTTTACTGGCACCTCAATTAACGAACCAAACGTCTTGGCTTGTTCAAAGCGTTCAATATTACGCTGTAGCAGCTGATAACGGTTGTCGGCCTCAAATGAGCTTAAATCCAGATCACCACCAAACATGTCTTGCACTTGGCCACTGGCGAATTCACCTGATAGGTTTAAGTCCTGCCACAGCTTCGGCAAGTCTAAATGGCCGGTCTCTTGTAAGGACAGCACGTTTAGCTGAACCTCTCGACTAAAGATGCGTCTGTCATCTTGACGCGCCATCATCATCAGTGAGAAGCCTGATAACTGGGCTGCCCTATCATCAATATCTAAACCATATATATTATTCTCTAGGATGAGCTTAGGGATATCTCTTGAGCGATAGCCACGCTCTTCATAGATTGCTTTTAGGACGTTATAAGCTTCAATGAGGATATGCCCCGACCCACTTGCTGGATCAAGCACTTTGATATTCTCTGGATCTATTGACTCTGGGGTGATGGCTTTTAACTGCTCATTGACCTCCTCTGTCTGCTTGGCAGGCTCAATGTAGTATTCCATTTGCGCTTTTAAAGGCGAATCTGGGTAGGTAGCCAACCATTGTGCACCAAGGGAGTTTTGCACCATGTATTTTACAATCCAGTTGGGAGTAAACAGCTGAGTCGCTGCTGGAATGTCTTCACTTTTAACGACTTTACCGATAACTTCGTCTTTTTTATCTGAGATATAGAACTGATACAACCAACCAATCACCTCTACCTGTTGCCAGTCTTCCTCTGGAATACTATCCACCAGACCACGAAGTATAGAGTCAGTACGGGTTAGGTTATCGGGTAATAGCAGCTCTGTTTCGTCATTTAAAGACTCGAATAAAAATGGCATGGCTTCATGCAGTTTATGGCATTGACCCAATAACAGCTCACGGTAAAGCTCTTCGTTTTTATCGCCTGCTAGCATTAAGTCAATGATATGACCTCGATCTAGCCCAAGATCTTCTGCGGCATCTTGGGCGTGATCTAATATCTCAAATCGTGCGTCACCGCTTGGATGAGACAATACTCGAAAGCCATGACCTAGATAGCCATGTATTTCCATATAGCGAATGGCACATAGACGGTTAAACCAAGTGTAGGCCACTTGTTCTACCAGCTGTGCATAGCCTAACTGTTCGCTTTTTTGAACCAAACGCTGCCTTGCTGGGGCAAGCTTGCTATCAAAGTTATTATCCCCAATTTGTAACACCGAACCTTGGACCAACGCATCAATAACTTGCAACTCGCCTTTCTTGTTTGCGCTGATACCAAAGGTGTTCAATCGTTTGGCAACGGCATCCATAAATGCCACACGTGCTCTAGGGGCATAGTTCTTAATGTTACTGGTTTCCATGATTCTCTTCTTCTATAAAATTTGGTTGGATGATGTGATATAGAAAACATGTGGCTATTTACTACGTAAATAGCCCAATCAAGCTATCAGTCGCTTATTCTTATTTAAGAATAACTCTGTCGCCGTTGGCCACAGATTTCATTAGCGCCTCTCTTAATACCGATAGATATTCTTCTACATCTTCTTCTTTCTCAATTACGCCATTAGGTATAGCAGACTTCATCAAATGACTTGGGCTAATAGTCACTGTTTTTCTTAAAGGTGCTGCAATAGAGGTAGGTTCAATATGATTGGTACATATATCCGTAGAGTCGATATTTCCAGTAGCAGCCTCAGCTTGGCTATTCTGTTCTTCGATATAATCATTAATGACATCATAAGCCTGATACTCTAAATCAACAGAGTCTGCTTCTTCGCTCTTTATTTGATGGATAGAGTCTGTCTGCTTTATTCTTTCAATGCATTGTCTTATTGGATATAGAGCTTTATTTTTAACCTCAGAAGGTGCTGAAGCTTGATCCAACGCTCTTTGAATATTGTCAACTTTTGAGTCAACGATCTTAAGTGCTTGTTCTTTTCTTTGCTCAATCAGCTCACTATTGATACCTTCAATATTCTCAATCAAAGGCTTAATATGGCGAACCTTGCCATAGGGTTCTGCCATAGCATAGATGCTCTCTAGCTCCTCAATGGCTTTTTTTGCTTCAGGATGTTCTACTAGTACAGACCTATTTGCCTTAAAACGTTGATTCAATGCCAAATCCAATTGACGCCATGTATCAACTTGTCCGTCATAGAAGTCTTCGAGATCTTCAAAATCCTCTGCAAAGTCCATTAGAGGTTCTTCATCTTCAATAAAACGACTGATCAGTGAGTAACTATTACCTTGTTCTAATATGCCAGAAATTAAAACAATGCCTCTTTCTATATCTTTTTGGCCAGGAAACTGACCGCTTTGAGCCACACCCTGATATTTCTTAAGCTTTTCACACCAAGCATTTAGTTCAGTGGTTATCAAAGAGTAGAGTTCCTTTTCTTCAGATCCTGTAAAAGTCTTACCAAACAAGTCTTTAACTAAGGTCACTGCTTTTCTTAGTTGGTGCTCGCCATGACTTCTTACTTTATTAACCCTTACTTCAGCCCGTTTTCTAACACTTGTAAAAGCATCATAAGCTTTTTTAAGTGGTAGATTCGTACCATTGGAAGTCAAGGATATTTTGCCAGCCAGCCCCAATCTTGCCACAAGAAGTAAAATGTCATTATCTGGCCATCCGTAAGGACGCTTACTAAAATGAGTCACGATATCACGTAAGGTGACAGGAATATTACGCTCGAAGTTTAGCGATATATACTGCTCAACCTCTAGTAAAGCTGAAGGGTTATTCTCTTCCGTCTGAAGATCAAGACCAATCTGAGCCAGATCATCTGCTGTCAAAACCGCATTAATCTCTCTTAATACGTCACCATCTGAAGCTTTCAACATGTTCAGCTTTCCAAACGTATTCTCAATAACGTACTTATAAGCTTCCTCTAAAATAGCTGCTGGAGAAGATGACTTCTTAGGTATTTGGGCACCTATGGCGTACACATCTGCCTCAGAAAGCAAAGACTCAAACTCAGTGATAAAACGCTTTTCTCGCTCAATATTTTCCATTTGCTTTTCTCTTAGCAAATGCTCTTGCTCACGTCTTTGACCTGAATTCTGCTTTAGAAATCTATCAGTTTTCACATAAGTAGTTAAGTCGTCCCATAGTCGTTTGTCCTCTCCTAACTTAACCAATACACTACCATTATCCTTAAGACTATATTCTTTACAATAATGATCGGTTGAGAAGTTATTGTAGTCAGTATCTAAAGGAGATATCACTTGCAAAACCAAGTCTTCAAGCTGAGTCCCATCTTTAGGGTGCCCATTACAAAAACGACTGATTGCAAAATCCTGTTTATTCACCGGATAACGATAGGCCTTATTACCTTTAAGGATATTATCAAAAATAATAGAAGATAATTTATTTGAAACTTCAGAAATCTCATAGTCTGTATGACGAATCTCATTCTCAATTTCTTTTTCTTCATTTGTTAAGAATATAAATTCATCACCATTTCTAGCGATTAAAAGCTGCCTTTCTAGACGACCAAGACTTTCCTCAATATCTTTACGTAACGCTATTCTATCCTCATCTATCGTACTAATAGATAAGGTAACCAAGTTATCCAAAGTACTTTTTACAATATCTACATAGCGTATTAAAAATAACGTTTTCAGAATTTTTCCATCGAACTCAGACAGCGAGTCCAGCTCTAAAGCCTGGTCAATAGTTCTCTTTACAGCTGGCTCTAGAAAGCTCTCAATCGCCGCATAGAAACTATGAAAAGGCACTAATACATTAAGCTCTTTGTCCTTAATTTGCTTAGCTGCATTCTGGAAAGCATCTAGTAATGAGCGCTCACCCATCGCAAGGTGTTTACCTGTAGCGCCTTTGGTTCTAATAGATTCGAAAACTTTTTGTACAAGTATGTAGTGATAAGGAATAAACGGATAGTTATCTACAAAGCTCTTACTATCGGTATAGCCTTTTAACTCTGCTGTTGTGGTTTTATCAAAAGACAGTTGGTTTCTAAGTATGTCGCCCTTTTCAGCAAAGATTTCATTTAGTCTAGCCTCAGCACTGTCCGTTTTAGACAGCAATCTTTTTTGAATAACCTCTGAGGTATTACTACTAGACAATGCTAAGCGCGTCTTGAATCGACCTTGAATTTTTGAAAAATCTTGGCTTTCACCTTTGTTCATACTCCCAATAGCGGCGTCAATATCTGCCTGAGAGGTAACAACAACCCATGCCCTTCCATTACAGTATGTACCTAGGTTCTCAGTAATGGTCTGAAGCTTGAGCATCATCTGAGTATTTCGACCAATAAACTGCCCTACCTCATCGACCAAGAAAAGAATATTTTTGTCTTCTTCAGAATCTAGATAGTCTTTTACCCACTTACAAAAGTTTTGAATATCTAATGGAAAATTCTCCTCTACATTTTCAATCATTTGCGTAGCAGAACTTAGGGACTGCTTAGTAGTAAAACTTAGGGCTTCAGCTATTTCATCTCTATAAAAGTCATAAGCATCACGCTCATCTTCCCATACAGACCCTGATAATTCGGCGAACTTCTCTTTAAATGCCTCATATTCACCACGCTCATCAAGTTGTCTTTCTAAGTGCGCAATATGAGGAAAATCAGCACAATAACCTAGTCGCTCATTAAAAACTTTTAAAAAAACTTTTAGGATGGCATTTTCGCGATCTTCAGTGTTGGCTCGAGAGTCAATATTAAATAGAATAACATCAGTATTTTTTGCACCTGCGCTTTGAATATTAGCCCAAAGCATATTATCGTTGATTTTATTTTCAAAAAAATCAACCGCTCTACGATGCTGACCATCTTTTTCAACAACGTTATTTTCTAATAAGTACGAAAGTATTTTTAAAAAATGGGACTTACCCGAACCAAAGAAACCCGAGATCCAAACCCCATTATCTCCAGAGCTAGCAACACCTTGCGATGTACCTGATGGGGAATAAACATCAAAGAAGTCATTAAAGTGCTTATGTAGTTCGCGAGTTACTACATACTCGTCTAGTTCAACAAATATCTGTTCACTATCTCTTTCCTCTGCTTTAACAACCCCATTAATATTCCGAGTTAATTTCTTAGAAAAAATACTTTCAATATTCATATTTCCCTCTCAACTTTATAGCTTATTATTAATATTTACTTTCATTGCCAGACTCAGGAACTAACTTAAAAGCTCGATAGTAGTTTTGCGAATCGATTATTCCAAAAGGATGCAAGTCTGTACCACTATATTCTCCAGGGTAAAATAAGATCATCGGTGTGCTTCCCATAACATCCTGCAATGCACTCAACAACTCATGACCTCTAACCAATGGCCAAGCACTTCCTAGTCCTGATAGGATAAGAAAATCCATTTCTTCAATATCATAGTTACTCGCTATGAACTTCGCTACTTTCTCCTGACTTAAAGGTCCTGAAAGAGTTTTCTTAATGGCTTCAACACCTACTTTTTTCTCACGCTGGCATGCACGCTCAAATAGACCTCGTTCTTCTAACATCGTGACAAGGACTTGAAATATGTTTAAATTTTCAAATTTGTACCCTCTACTCTGAAGCCTGTTGGTCATTAACTGTAAATACTCGCGAACCAACAACTCATGCTTAGCAGGGTAGTCAAAAACCCAAAAGCCAATCTCATTGCCTAGCCCATCATTCTTTAAAAACTTTGGGCTTTCAATCCTATCAATGATTAAGTCTAAGCGACGCTGTAAAGCTTTCATAGAGTACACTCCATAACTTCGATTAAATCTGCTCTATCTAAGCGTAGCAACCACTCCTTTACTTCTGGCATTAGATACACCGGATAAATCTCTCTTTTTCTAGCATCACTGAGATATCCACTAAGCACTAATATCTTGATAACATTAGTTCCCAGTTTTTTTATAGTTGATTCAGAGTAATTATTCAGATCAGGATACTTTAGTGACTGTGTTTCATAGAAATCTTGCCAGGCATTTCTTGGTAAATTGGGTTTATAAGTTCTTTTAGCCTCCGCCAAGCTGAGCCTCATAAAGTCCTCTACTATTGGAGAGTTAATCATAACTGCTACCAATAAGAGTTGTATGTAAGCTCGATCTGTAGAAGTAACTAATGCACTCATAAAGTCCTTACCTAGCCCTTCAATGCGTGTCCTAATGACACGAACGTAACGGCTAGAGGTTTTCACAGATTTTTTCTGTAGAATATTTTGGTCTATGACTAAGGCACACCATTCATCTTCAGGCAACTGCTTTAGCAGAGTCTCTGCAATAATACGAGTCTCTGCTATTAACAGACTGCCTCCTATTAAGTCGCCTACATAATCTCTAATGTCATGGATACCTCTACTTGCATCAATCATATCGTTCGCGACCCTCAGTTAATCTAGTAAATTCTGTAATCATATCAAAATAAGACGCTACTCTCTCCTATGTTTTAAATATCTGACAAGCGTTCAATAGTATATATTAAGAAAAAGCATAATCATGTTGACATGCCTTCATTTTTGACTGTGAAAGTAGCTCATGTGACTAGACTAAGCTAGTATATCTATACTCTCTACTTTCATCGAGATGTGACTGACGTTCAAGCAAAGAACGTACATACTATTATTACTACTACTTATTTCACTCAGGGCAATCGCACTACAAATCGATTTTAGCTACATTTTAATTAATTATTGATCTTTTACAGATGTTATCACCAATTTTCGGTCGCAAATAACAAAAATACGAGATACATAAAAATATTTTAGTTATAGTTTCTAACTATTTAACACATTTTATTTAGATAACCTAATTTAAAGCGGCTATTTTCTATGGTGCGATTGCCCTGTTATTTCACTGAGTTAGTACTCGGTAGTCTAATTGCTCATGCTAAGAGTAAAGGTCAGGTTATTACTTACTGGTGTGGACAGCTTATATTAGTTTAGCTAAATGGCATGTATACCCACATACTTAATTTTTGTTAAATACAAGGAGGAGGCTATTACAGATTTATCTGTATTCATATTGCACAAATAAAATAATTTACTAAATTTTGTCTGTATATGCAGGTTAGACGAACTTTAGTGCTTAGGCGTTAATTTCATCATTTTTTGAGGTGTGCTATTATTGGCCTCAATAGAATAAAGAACTTTATGTTTAGCATAACCTAGCACAAAAAATCGCTGCTAAGTCAGTACTCATTTGACTTAGCAGCGATTTTAATATTTTACGAAATACTTAGGTGGTATGTGTAATATTGGGGTTTGTATACCAAAGAACTGGTTGGCTACGCTATCGATAAACGTATGAAGGCTGATTTAGTCTGTAAGGCCTTAAATAAAGCGATCAAGGATAAACGACCTAGCCAAGGTCTTATTGTGCATTCAGATAGAGGTAGTCAGTATTGCAGCGATGATTATCGCAAAATCATCAGTAAATACGGTTTTAAAGGATCTATGAGTGCTAAAGGCAACTGTTATGATAACTCGCCAATAGAGAGCTTCTGGGGCGTCTTAAAGAATGAGCTGGTATATCATCATAATTACACAACTCGATTTGAGGCTATCAACAGTATCATCAAATATATTGAGTTAGATTACAACCAAACGAGGATTCAGCAAGATTTAGGTATGAGATCGCCAAGACAGGTTTGGGTTGATTTCTACCGTCAGGCTGCGTAATTAAAATCTCCCAAGTTTAGGTGTACGGATTTGACGGCAGGGGTCAAGCATCACCTTGATTAGCTAAACGTATAATTGCACCATAATCTTTATCTGATGCCATAGATGATACAGTTAATAAGGTTGAAAACAATAAGATACACCAGTTTCTTTTTACTAGCTTCATAGCATGACCTTGATATTGTAAGGTACTCCCCAATGTCTAGACCAAATTATCATAAAATTAAGATAGAATTGGGTTGATAAAACGATTTATTATCCGAACTATTGTTAGCCAGATAAACCTGTGCAGGAGTATGGTAATCGAGCGACTGATGTAAACGCTCATGATTGTAAAACTC
>Ga0208302_100222_pt1 | contig 16276 bp, 14 predicted proteins | sample 29_taG_FD_184103 | JGI IMG/M metagenome (GOLD analysis project Ga0208302, IMG submission 184103) | Marine viral communities from Cariaco Basin, Caribbean Sea - 29_WHOI_OMZ (SPAdes) (version 2) | ecosystem: Environmental > Aquatic > Marine > Oceanic | place: Caribbean Sea: Cariaco Basin... | reverse complement strand
GCCGTATGACGTACATTGCCTTTTAAAGAGTTAATCAACAAGTTTAGCTGCATGGCCAACGGTGTGCCAATTAAGGGTTCAAGTTGGCCAGCGATATCTGGATTGAAGCCAGAAACAAGCTGCTTCACCTGCATTAATACTCGGTGATCGCCTTCAATGGGTAGGTTGCCACTGGTATCGCGCATCAGGTTCATTAGTTCGGCGGGGTTTTCAACATTGATGGTACAGTCTGGTAGGATGCTACCGATAGACACATATTCTTGCCACGCTTGGCTTCTTTCTGGGTCAATAGCATGACCTGGGGTTTCAAATAGACCTTGCTCAAGTTTGGATACTGGCTCAAATCTAATATGATCCTCATTAAAATGCACGTCGATGCTAAATTCAGGCACAGTCATAGTTAAGCGCAACACTTTACCAGAGAGAGGCGTTAGCCCTGCTTTGGTAATTTGATCGCTCGAAATAGCAAAATTTATGAGTTTTTCTATACCGGTCAAAATTAAAACTGTAAACATATATCGCCGCCTAAAAATCTGATTTTAGTCTGGTAAATAGAAGCAGAAGACTAAACGTTAAATACTAAACATTAATACTGTCTGCTGCTTCTACGGTTTTATTTTTTGAAGCCACGGTGAACGGCAACGATACCTGCCGTTAAGTTATGATAATCACAGTTTACAAAGCCAGCATTTTCCATCATGTTTTTCAGCGTTTGCTGATCAGGATGCATGCGGATTGATTCAGCTAAGTACTGATAGCTCTCAGAGTCGTTGGCGACAATCTTACCCATAATCGGTAGCGCCGTAAACGAGTATAGGTCGTAAGCTTTTGATAATGGCTCAAAGATAGGTTTTGAGAACTCTAAAATAAGCAGACGTCCACCTGGCTTCAACACACGGTACATAGCACGCAGGGCAGCATCTTTGTCAGTCACGTTACGTAGACCAAAGCTGATGGTCAATAAGTCGAAACTTTCATCTTCAAAAGGCGCTAAGGTTTCAGCGTTTGCTAAAACGAAATCAACGTTATTACAGCCGGCATTGATAAGACGCTCACGTCCCACGTCTAACATGGCCGCGTTAATGTCCGATAAAACGACTCTACCGTTACGACCGACTTCACGGCTAAACGCTTTTGCTAAATCACCTGTACCACCCGCGATATCTAACACATGCTGACCGGCACGAACGCCCGATAAACTGATGGTGTAGCGCTTCCATAAGCGGTGAATACCAAAAGACATCAAGTCATTCATAATGTCGTATTTTTTGGCTACTGAAGTGAACACATCTGCCACTTTGGCCTGTTTTTCCGCCTTTTTAACTTTTTTATAACCAAAATGAGTCTCTTCAAGACCATCGGTATCTGGCGTATGTGGGTTGTTAATATCATCTTTGGGGTTAAAACGCGGCACTTCTGATTGACCAGTTAAATCCGCAAAGTTTTGGTTAGCCTGAGTTTGCGAAATCTGAGCTTGGTTGTTCAGACTTTGATTGTTCTGAGTTTGAGCATTAAAAGGACGAGTAGTCTGTTGTCCTTGTGGTGTGCCGGCAGGCAACTCAGAGACATCACTGAACTGGTCATTTAAAACGGTTTGTTGCGTTGTGCTTGACTGTAAAGACTGTTGCACTTGAGCATTGGTCTGATGATTGTGGTCGATACTGTCTTTTACCAACTTATCTTGTAGGCTAGCAGTATCATTGTTTTGATTGTTGGATTGGCTCATTATAGATCCTGATTTTATTATGTATGAGATAGTAAATAGACGTTAAAAAAGGCATTAATATTAAAATTAACAGCGTACTTATTTGACTTATTTGAATTTCAGTTTTTTGATTCTACGCTTCTTAATTTTGAAATTTTGACTTTAAACTTTTTAATTTGAGATATCGCGGTACTTTATACCTACAAATGTCGATGAGGATAGATGATATTCACCGCTCCTGAGAGCACATTTAATGACAGTATTTTTTAATCATCATGTCTGTAATCATAATACCCTAAATAGCGAGCAGCTGCTTAGAGTTAATAGCTGCTCACCTTACGTTAACTCGCTGTGATACTTTAAATCACAAAGGTTTAAAGTACAGATTATGACCCGCGATGAACTTCATCAATAATGGCAAGTTCGCGCTCACAGAATGGATCGATAAAGCTACCCACACTTTTCAGAGGTTTCATCGCTGAAAATCCTGAATCAATAAAGTCATATAAAGGTTGTAGGTTACGCTTATACGCTTGGTTTTTAACTAGTTTAAAAGACTTTTGTAAGATAAATGAGTTTAAATATTTGTCACTGCGATAGCATACTTGTCTTAAATCTTCGATTTGCTGACGGCGCGCTGCTTCATCATTCACTTCAACATAGGCCGCTTTCATGTTCTCTTCATTGACCGCTAAATCATTGTCAAGTAGCCACTGAGCCAATTTAAGATCAAGTTCGGTAGAGGTAATCGCTGTTTCCACACCCAGAGTACCAGTTTCTAAAGCCGCAGAAGGGGCTAATTTCTCAACTTTTTGAGCTTTTGGTACAATTTTTTCGAGCTGACTGACGATTTGATTTAAGCTGTCACCGCCATACAAATGTGTTAGAAAATAGTCTGCCATCGGTTTGTTTTTTGGTTGAGAAAAAAGATCAGCGTGGGTTTTGCGAATCCGGTCTTTCTGCCAGTTTTGTACTTCGGCTAATTTGGCAGCAAGTTGTGGATTATCATGATGGGGTAAGTCCCAGAACTGCTTTAACTTAACATTTAGATCGGATAGGGCAGACATAGATAGACTCCTGATTATTATTAAAAAAGTGTTAAAAAATATAACGTAAGTTATGGTACAAAGTATTAAATTATTATCATTTTAAGTGAAAGTATTTGAATAAAAACGGTTTACGTAACATTATCTAATAAAAGATTATGCGGTAAAGGATTTGCCTTGTCATAAATTTGTGGCAATGTATTAAGCGGATGTTTTATAGTTAATAACATTATTAATATCATCACTAATATCATTAGTAACAAACAAGCTAATTAACCTTATTTTACCAAACCTAGTTTTGATTATGATAATACTATATGTAAGTGCTAGATAATATCAAAGCCTAACATCAATTATATGTATAAGACCTGTATAGACCATATAACGTACTGTCATTGACAACACAAATAACGGATAACCGATTAAAGGATAAGTAAATGTCTAAAGATAATAAAAATGAAGCAAAAGAATTGCGTATTACTGCCGATCCTTTGAGTAAGTTTCATATGGATGAAGATGAGCTGCGTCTAGAATTAGTTAAAGCGCAATATGCGCTGCGTGAGACACGGCAACAAGGACAAGCAACGGGTCTTTTGGTGTTGGTAAATGGTATGGAGTATTCAGGTAAAGGCGCCGCTGTGACTCAGTTACGCCAGTGGGTAGACCCTAGATTACTGAACGTAGAAGCCACTAACGGTACTGTACCCAGTCATTATGAACCTATTTGGCAGGCCCATGTCACAAAGCTTCCTCGTCATGGCAATATTACTGCTTATTTTGGCAACTGGTATGCAGACCTTATTGAAGGGGCTTTGCTACTCATGAAGCAAGACAAATGTGATGCCAAAAAAGACGAGGGGGAAGAGTTTGAGGCTTGGGAGATTTATCTACGTCAGCAACTAAATTTATTGGCAGAATTCGAAGCCGATCTAATCAATAACCATACTAAGCTTTTAAAATGTTGGTTCCATATCGATGAGGAAACTTTAAAGTACCGCATAAAGGATGATAAAGAAGATCCAGAGTGGTTATATCACATGGATTGGCAAGACAAAAAGAAAGTGAAGCGTTTCAATAAGATTGCCAAGGTAATCTTGAGCCAGCAGCAAGATTGGGTGGTTATCGATGGCAGTGACCCTGAAGATGTCACTGAAAATAAAGTTAAAAAAGCCTATAAAGACCAAGGCTACAATCAAGAAGCCAACCTACAGTTTTGCCATGAAGTACTACATGCGACCCAAAATGCCTTATTAAGCAGTCAACAACATGACAGTCAACATCCCTTGGTGTCTAATATCAGCCGAAATATAAACGCTGCTTTTTCATGGGCAGATGTACCCGATAAATTAACGGATATAGATGACCCAGACATGGGCAAATCAGATTATCAGAAAGCGCTTGCTAAAAAACAGAGCCGTCTGGCTGAACTGCTACGTGCTCGTGCTAATAAAGCAAATCAAAAAGGAGACTCTGAAGCTAACAATCACCATGTGATATTCGCTTTTGAAGGAATGGATGCAGCCGGCAAAGGCGGGGCTATTAAGCGATTGGTTGCCCCTTTAGATCCTCGCGAATATCAAATTTATAACATCTCTGCGCCAAATCAGATGGAATTGCAGCATCCTTATTTATGGCGATTCTGGAAGCGTCTGCCTGAGTTTTCGCCCAATATAAAAGAAGAACGTTTGAGCCGAATTGCCATCTTTGACAGAACTTGGTACGGGCGAGTCTTGGTTGAAAGAATTGAAGGGTTCGCTAGTGAACAGGCTTGGCAGCGCGCTTATGAAGAAATTAATCGCATGGAGCGTGATTTGGCAGAAAAAGGAACCATCATTATCAAATACTGGTTGGCCATAGACAAGCAAGAGCAGTTAGAACGCTTTGAGGGCCGGAAGGACACACCGCACAAACAATTTAAGCTTACTGAAGATGATTGGCGCAATCGTGATAAATGGCAAGACTATGTTCAAGCCGCCGCTGATATGCTGGCACGGACCAATACTAAGCATGCACCTTGGCATGTGGTAGCCACTAATGACAAGCGTACAGCACGATTGGCGGTGTTAGATCATGCCATTGCTCAATTGGAGAAAGTGATTAAAATTTGAACTAAAAAAACAGATGTTTCAAGTTTAACCTTACGAGGGTATAATATAGCCAGTTTATATTTCGCTGGCGTTAAACCTTGTTAATTAATGCCAAAAGCACGGTGACAAACTAGGCTCAAGCCAAGGTTACACCGTGTTTAAAAATGTCTCGATCAAATGGACTTGTACTAACTCATTGAAGCCCCGATTTCTCGGGGTTTTACATTTTCACCTCCGATTGGCTCAGAAATATCATGCTTCCAAAGTCAACTACACCTAGTGGTACCCATTTTAAGGGGTCAGGAAAAGCAAACCTTATCTTTGGTCTTTTCCTTGTTGTTATTACTACCTACTTTATTTGGTGGGGCTTAGATTATACTAACCATCAGCAAGTATTACTGTTTATTGTAGCCACTTTGTTTGGCATCTTTATGGCCTTTAATATTGGCGGTAACGATGTTGCTAACTCATTTGGTACATCAGTAGGGGCCGGCACCCTAACCATTCCACAGGCTTTAGCAGTTGCTGCTATTTTTGAAGTATCTGGGGCGGTTATTGCTGGCGGCGAAGTCACAGATACGATCCGTAAAGGCATTGTCGATCTGGATGCGTTAGGCCCAGCGGTTACTCCGAATTTATTTATTTACGTGATGTTGTCTGCTTTAATTGCAGCTGCATTTTGGTTGTTATTCGCTACCAAAAAGGGGCTTCCTGTTTCTACCACTCACTCAATTATTGGGGGTGTCGTCGGTAGTTCGGTGGTCATGGGGATTCAAATTGGCGGCACAGAAACAGCACTATCTACCGTGCAGTGGAGCCAGGTCGGTGAAATCGCCATTTCTTGGGTATTGTCTCCCTTGTTAGGCGGTTGTTTGGCCTATTTCCTATATGGTCAAATTAAGTCAAATATTTTGGCTTATAACGACCGTGCTGAAGAGCGCGTCAAAGAATTGAAAGCGGCCAAAAAAGCTCTCAAAAAACGTCATAAAGAATGGTTAAACGAGTTAGCAGAGTCTTTACAAATCTCTTATACCTCAAAGATGGTACGTGACCAGGAGATTTATAAAGATGAAGACACAGAGCGTGATGATTTAGAGACCGATTATTACCAAGAACTGTTTGATATCGAGCGTGAAAGAGACAGTATTGATACGCTTAAAGCTTTACGTAACTGGGTTCCTTTAATTGCAGCTTTTGGTGGGGTAGTAATGACCGCCATGGTGGTATTCAAAGGGTTAAGCAACGTAAATATGACGTTGACCTCATTACATGGCTTCTTGCTAATGATTATGATTGGGGCGCTGATTTGGTTGACCACTTACATTTATACCAAGAGTATCAAGGGTAAGCAAAAAGAAGACCTAACACGTGCCACCTTTATCCTGTTTAGTTGGATGCAAGTATTTACCGCTGCTGGTTTTGCCTTCAGTCATGGCGCTAACGATATTGCCAACGCTGTGGGTCCTTTTGCGGCGATTATGGACGTTATTCGTACCAATACTATTGCCAGTGAAGCGGCAGTTCCTGCCCCTGTTATGATAACTTTTGGTGTGGCGTTAATTGTTGGCTTATGGTTTATCGGTAAAGAAGTTATCCAAACTGTTGGTACCAACCTTGCAGAAATGCACCCTGCTTCTGGTTTCTCAGCTGAACTATCAGCAGCGACCGTGGTGATGGGGGCGTCTATGATGGGATTACCGGTTTCAAGTACACACGTATTAGTAGGTGCAGTACTGGGCATTGGTATGGTCAATAAAAATACCAACTGGGGTCTGATGAAGCCAATCGGTCTAGCTTGGGTGATTACTTTACCGGCAGCGGCGACAATGTCTATGATCAGCTACCTCATTTTGACCAATATTTTCTAAACAAACATTTTTTAGACCAAAACTAGCTCAGGATTGTTTAATCTAGAGTTGGTTAAATTAAAATGGTATAGAAAGTTGTTATAGACGTTTGTTAAACTTTTTAAATGGTTAAAAATAAAGCCCCCATACATTATGGGGGCTTTATTTTTAGCTTTTTATGGGTTTATCATTATCCCAATAGGTATTACACATTGCTACCATGTTGGTTTTGCTGCAGGCCTTTGGCCAATTTATAGCACTCATCAATGTGGTCATTGGCAATCTTTTTGAAGATCATATAGCCCATAGTCGCTGCCACCATTTGGCCCCCTAGAGGAACAAATTTAGTCACTTGTTTGGCCACAATACGTCCACCATAACCTTGAACGGTCTTTTTAACAACACCACGGGTGGCCATTAAACCGGCGAAATCTACAGCACGGTTCTTCATTTCGCTCCAATGAATTTCTTTGGCATCTAAATCGATAGCAGATTCGCGCTCAGAGATAAGACCAAAACGGGCGCTAATTTCAGGTAATAATTGAGTTAGCATGCCGGCATCAATAGCGACGTCAACGAAAGGAACCGGAATGATAGCAGCACCTGCAGACAGTTTAGCGCGTTTTTTGACCAGCTGTTGGCACTCTTTTTTAATCTGTTCTAAGTTTAAATCAGGATCAATAGTTTCAGGTAGTTTTTCAGCTGCAGGAAGAGTTATCATGAAGCATCCTTATAGTAGGTAGTATAATAATCAAGGTTATGGACTTATAAGACAAAGTCCGATTTATGTGCTATCTATTAATAGACAAGTAAGTAATAGACAAATAGGTTATAGAGAGCTATCTGCTTGTAAACGAGAAGTTTAAAGGCTCCACCATTTGACACAAGTGCTAGTTTGTATCTACAACCCATAACACCGTAAGTTTTGTAAAAATATTATTATTTTATTTTAAAAACCATTCTTTTACTATAAGAATGCTTAACAAAATGTCGCATTTTTTATTCCTTTAATGAGTTAAATATTAAAAACTATGTTGAATTTAACCCCTCGTTTTACTGGCAAATTACCAGATGATCTGCCTGAAAATTTACAAACTTTGTATCAGCAATCACCAACATTAACGCGTTTATTTTTGGCAAGAGGTGTCGGCAGTAGCGATGAACTTGAATATGGTTTATCGAGTTTACTGCCTGCTGATGGCCTAAAAGATATCGATAAAGCGGTTCAGATATTGGATGAGTCGATCGAGCAGCAGCAACGCATTTTAATAGTGGGGGACTTTGATTGTGATGGGGCAACCAGTACCGCATTAATGATGAGGGTATTGACCGAAATGGGCGCTCAAGTCGACTTTGTGGTGCCAGATAGATTTAAATATGGCTATGGTCTGACCCCGGAGATAGTGCAATTGGGTATTGATCAGTATGCGCCTGAGGTGATTGTCACTGTAGACAATGGTATTTCCAGCCATGAAGGGGTGGCTAAGGCCAATGAGAACAATATCAGCGTGGTTATTACTGACCATCATTTAACCACGAAGCCTAACCCAGCAGCGGATGCGGTAGTTAATCCTAACCAGCTGCAATGTACATTTGACAGTAAAGCTTTGGTGGGTGTGGGTGTGGCGTTCTATCTATTAGGGCGGCTATCAAAGTATCGACGTGAAGCGGGGCGCTCAAGCGTGCAAGTAAGTCGTTATCTAGACTTAGTGGCGTTGGGGACGATAGCCGATGTTGGGGTATTGGATCACAATAACCGAACTTTAGTTGCCCATGGTTTAGCGGCCATCCGTGAAGGTCGCTGTTCTTTGGGTATCTTAGCTTTACTTGAGCTTGCTGGCCGTGATCCGCGAAAAATGACAGTGCAGGATTTTGGCTTTGTGATTGGACCTCGTATCAACGCCGCTGGACGTATGGACAACATGCGTATCGGTATTGAATGTTTAATCGCCGATAGTATGGAAGACGCTAAGCGTTTGGCATTTGAGTTAGATAAGCTGAATAAAGAACGTCGCTATGTGGAAGGGGGGATGCGTGATCAGGCCGATGATATCCTACGTCAATTACAGCCGTCTCAAGACGCAGAGTCTGATAAAAACAGTAGTCAGCTGTTAGCCCAGCCCTCTCAATCAAACCAGTCAGATACAGATGTAATGACTGAAGACAAATCTAAACCTAGTGACTTACGTAGTTTAATCTTATATCAAGACGATTGGCATCAAGGGGTGATTGGCATTGTGGCAGGTAGGCTCAAAGAGACCCATTATCGCCCAGCGATAGTTTTTGCACCAGCTGATGATACCAAGCTAGGTGCTGAAGATGCCATTAAGGGCTCGGCCAGATCTATTCCCGGTATTCATATTCGAGATGCCATTGAAAGCATCGCCGAGGGCCATCCTGAGTTGATCACTCATTTTGGGGGTCATGCTATGGCCGCCGGTCTAACGCTCAAGAAAAAGGATTTTGAAGCCTTTGCCAAAGCTTTTGAAGACTTAATGCAGACCTATGATGCTGCAGTATTTGAAGAAGAGCAATTTACCGATGGTAATTTATTGGCACAGGATTTTAGCCTACAGTTTGTAGAGTCTTTGACCCAAGGCTATATCTGGGGACATGGCTTTGTGCCCCCTCAATTTGACGGGGTATTTGAAGTAATAGAGACGCGCATCTTAAAAGACAAGCATCTAAAACTTTCTTTGAGATATCCTGGGGTGCTGTATCCGATTGATGCTATCTGGTTTAATTATGACAATGCTAAATGGGACTATAGGGCCAAAGAGGTACACGTGCTATTTGAATTAGACATTAATGAATGGAATGGCAATCAAAATATTCAGTTGATGGTTAAAGATTTAGCAGTGGTTGAAATAGCACCGTAATGGATATTTCATATTTCAGTGTTTATGTGAACGCTGTCTTTAGTGCTTAAATTAAAGTATCTTTTAATAAATAAAAAAGCCCAACTGTCGAAGTATGGGCTTTTTTGTGTCTTAGTTTTTATATTAGTTTTAGTCGACCAAGCGTATAGAGGGTAAGTGCCAGTCGAATCTTAGGGCTAGAACCCGTATGATAAAAATAACCCCTAAAGTAATTAAATCATTCATACCTGTCTGAAGCCCTAAGGCATCCATCACTAAATAAAAGCATGAACCTATCACACTGGCGGTAATATAAATCTCTTTTTGTAACACCAGAGGAATCTCATTACAAATAATATCTCTCACCAGTCCGCCAACAATGGCAGTACACACGCCCATAAGAATGGCGATAACAGGAGCCACCCCTTGGGAAAGAGCGACCTTTAACCCAATGACACTGAAGGCTGCCAAACCAATGGCATCAAAAAGTTTAACTGCGGTATCAATCTTATGGTACAGATGAAAGAATATCTGTAAGGCCAGGGAGGTAATGGTAATAACGATAACGTAGTTCAAATCAGTCATCCAAAATAAGGGATGACGGTCTAAGACCACATCTCGTATAGTTCCACCACCAATCGCATTTGCCATAGAGACTAAAATACAGCCCGCAATATCAAATCCTTTATGTTGAGCAAGCAAAGTACCCGCTATGGCACAGGCAATGACACCGATCATATCAAATAGATAAATTAATATGTCCGGGCTGATGGAATAATTGGGCATGGCATCATCACACAATAAGTTAATGGGTGGGCTGTCTTTTACGCCAATACAGCCTTTTTTTGGCGCAAATAAAAGGTCTCTAAAAAAGAGACCTTTCTATTATCAATGGTTTTTAGCAATTTAAATAGCTTAAGTTCAAATGTATGAACTCAAATACATAAGTCAAATCGCTTAAATTAAACCGCTTAAAATAAAGCCTGATAACAACTATTTGAGGATTTTTAGACCCGCTTTTTTGGCGCGCTCAACCGTATCTGCTTTAGAAGCCGGTGCAGATTTAGGGGCTTCAGAAGCTTCAGGAACAAAATTATCATATTCTGAAGGGTCAAATGGCATGGCTATAGATTGATTTTCTTTCGCAAACAGTGCCATCACTGCTGGCATAGGAATCCATAACTCACGAGAGACACCACCAAATCGCGCATTAAAATTAATATAGTTATTGTCTATGGTCATATTGCCAGTAGCTTGGCTGGCAATGTTTAGTACAATTTGTCCATTTTGGACATGTTCAGTAGGAATAACTAAGTTTTCTTGGGTAGCATCTACCAATAAATAAGGGGTAAGCGCATTGTCCTCTAACCACTCATAAAAGGCTCTAATCATATAAGGGCGAGTAGGCGTTAATTTTAGGTCTTCTGTCATGGTAACCTCTGGTTATAATAAATTTTAACCGCTTTTAAACATTATTAATGAGATGAATTTTTGAGATAGAGATGGATAAGATTAATCAATAGTTTGTAAAAAGCTTTCACGCTCAAAAATTCGTTTTTGATAGTCAATTAAAGGCCGACATAAATGAGTGGGCAGCTGAATTTGCATCTCATCTAGGCGATATAGCATAGCGCCCAGTAGCACATCACACCACCCAAAGTCGTCCGACATAAAATAATTAGTTTGACCAAATATCGGTGACAAAGTAACTAGCGCATCAGAAAGCTTTTGGCGGGCAATTTGTGCCTGCTGTAAATTTAGGCTGTCTTTATGCGTTAACAGTATCCGCCCCAGTTTTAACCAATCGTTTTGAATGCGCCAAGCCAACTGACGTTGCAGTGCTTTTTGCTTTGGAGTATCTGGCAATAGCTTATGACCATGATATCGGTCTTCCAAATACTCAAAGATAACGTTGAGCTCATACAAACTAAAATCGCGGTGTACCAAAACGGGTATCGTATTGTAGGGATTAAGCTGACGTAAATCTTCAGGGCGCTCGCTGTCCAAAAGGGACAAATAATATTTTGTCTTTTTTTCTGCTAACAAAAGCCGAACCACGTGACTATCGTAGCCGTCATCGGCATACAATATAATTTGGCTGTCAGGAATGTCTTTAGGATCAATCATAGACTACATAAAGCAATAAATAGATTAGCATAGTACCCAAACTGCCTAGGTTAATCAATTGCAGAATTTTTACTAAATATAAGCCATAAAAAAAGACGATAGAATTCTATCGTCTTTTTTTGGTCAATTGTCTATTTCATTTAGAGTAGGGAGAGACTATTTAACGTCTTTCCAGAACTCTTTATTTAATAGATAAACTGGGATTAATAAAATCAATAAGAAGATGATCACAAAGAAACCATAGCGTTTACGATCTGCGCGAACTGGATCTGCCATCCACGCCATATAGTTTACAAGGTCACCCACACGGCTACGATATTCCTCTTCACCTAACTCATTTTGCAAGTTCATCAGTACGTGAGGCATAGCAGCATTATGTAGCACTAAGTTATTAGCGCCCCAAGGACGGCTAGGATCTTCATAGAAACTTAGTAGATAAGTATATACCCAGTCATCACCACGTAGACGAGTCTCTAGAGACAAGTCAGGTGGTGGTGCGCCAAACCAACCGGCTTGAATTTCTGGGTCAATACCGTTATCAATATGATCACCCACTTGATCTGAAGTTACCAATAAGTACTTCTCAACCAATTCAGGTGGAATCTCTAAGTCTTGAGCGATACGAGAGTGACGCACATACTTAGCAGTGTGACAACCGGCACAGTAGTTCATAAACATGGTAGCACCACGTTGTAATGAACCTTTGTTATTAAAGTCGATAGGTGCAGTACTACACGCTAAATGCTCTTCAACACCTTCAGCATTGGTAAATGTACCACAACCGCTAGCACCTGAAGCTTGTGCTGATGTGGCAGCAAATGCCATAGCCACACCAAAACCTAAGCCGGTCAATGATTTAGTTAAAGCACTCATTAGTGACCTCCAGTAACGCGTTCAGGTGGTTGCTTACATGTCTCAATTGACGTATAAATCGGCATCAATAAGAAATATAAGAAGTACAAGATGGTGAAAATACGACCTAAGATTGTGTTAACTGGAGTCGCTGGTGCAACACCTAAGTAACCTAATACTAGGAAGCTAACTACGAAGATACCCAAAGCAATCTTAGATAGAATACCTTTGTAACGAATCGACTTAACTGGTGAACGGTCTAACCAAGGTAACAAGAACAACATAGCAATTGCGCCACCCATGGCAATAACACCACCTAACTTATCAGGTACCGCACGTAAGATTGCATAGAATGGTGTGTAATACCAAACTGGCGCAATATGTGGCGGTGTTTTTAATGAGTTAGCTACTTCGAAGTTTGGTTTTTCTAAGAAGAAACCACCACCTTCTGGGAAGAAGAATACTACGGCAAAGAAGATAATAAAGAATACCACGATACCAACCATGTCATGCACAGTGTAGTAAGGGTGGAAAGGTACGCCATCAAGCGGAATACCATTTTTATCTTTAAGCTTCTTAATATCAACGCCATCAGGGTTGTTAGAGCCCACATGGTGAAGCGCAACTAAGTGAATGAATACTAAGCCGACTAACACAAGTGGAATTGCCACAACGTGTAAAGCGAAGAAACGGTTAAGGGTAATACCAGAGATTAGGTAATCACCACGAACCCATTCAGCAAGGCCGTCACCAATAACAGGAATAGCAGCAGGTAAGTTAAGAATAACCTGAGCACCCCAGAATGACATGTTACCCCAAGGTAATAGATAACCGAAGAAGCCTTCCGCCATCAAGCATAGGTAAATACCCATACCGATTAACCAAATAAGCTCACGTGGCTTCTTATATGAGCCATAGAGCATACCGCGGAACATGTGAAGGTAGACCACTACGAAGAATGCAGAAGCACCCGTAGAGTGCATATAACGAATTAACCAACCGCCTTTAACATCACGCATGATGTATTCTACAGAAGCGAAAGCTCCTTCAGCACTTGGGTTAAACATCATGGTTAGCCAAATACCAGTTACTAACTGGTTGACCAACACAATCATTGATAACACACCAAAGAAATACCAAAAGTTAAAGTTTTTTGGTGCGTAGTACTTTGACATATGATATTCATAGGTCTCAGTAGCAGGGAAGCGGGCATCAACCCAACCCATCATTCTTTTACCAAAGCTCATGATTATGCCTCCCCGACAGTTAAGATAGGACCATCTACGCTGTATTCCGGTATTGGTAAGTTTAACGGAGCAGGAACACCACTGTAGACACGGCCAGCTAGGTCATACTTCGAACCATGGCAAGGGCAGAAGAATCCACCGAACCAGCTACTACCACCTAGATCGGCAGCACCTACTTCAGGACGGTAGTTAGGGGCACACCCTAAGTGGGTACAAACGCCTTCTACAACTAATACAGTAGGCTCGCGCGAACGAGTAACGTTTTTGGCATATTCAGGTTGTACAGAAGCATCTGAATTTGGATCACTTAGCTGAGGGGTTACCTTCTCTAAGTTATCCAGCATCTCTTTCGTACGTTTAACGACAAAAATTGGCTTACCGCGATATTTAACAACGATCATTTGGCCATCTTCGATAGCACTAATGTCTTGTGTCACGGCAGCACCCGCAGCTTCGGCTTTCGCACTTGGATACCAAGAGCGCACAAATGGTGTGGCCACCGAAGCAACCCCTACTGCGCCTATAGCGGCAGTCGAAGCGATCAGAACTCTACGGCGTTTTATGTTGACGCCTTCGGCATGGCTCATTAAAAACTTCCTCCAGATAAAAGTCATGAAACGACGAGACTTAGTATATAAGTATCTCGGTACGTTTCATACTGGTATGTAAAACCCAATGCAATAAGAAGACAATAACATTTGATTCCATAGTGTTATTTGTCATTAATAATAAATGTTGGGTTACATTGGCTTTGCCTAATATTACTAATTGTGTCTATTCTAAGCTATTTTAGTAATAAAATAAATTCGCATCTGTAAAAATAAAAAAACCCTTGAGTCAACAAGGGTTTTTTTAACATCAAATAAGCAAATACAAGTCTGCCTATCCAATAAATTAACGCTTAGAGAATTGAGGACGTTTACGCGCTTTGCGTAGACCCAATTTCTTACGTTCAACTTGACGTGAGTCACGAGTAACGAAACCAGCTTCTTTAAGAGCAGGCTTAAGAGTTTCGTCAGACTCGATTAGCGCACGAGTGATACCATGACGGATAGCACCGGCTTGACCATTGATACCACCACCTTTAACAGTAGCGTAGATATCGTAGGTTTCAGCTGAATCAAGTAATTCTAGTGGTTGACGAACAACCATGCGTGAAGTTTCACGACCAAAGTATTCATCAAGTGGTTTGCCGTTTACAACGATATTACCAGTACCTTTTGATAAAAAGACGCGGGCAGTTGACGTTTTACGACGACCAGTTCCGTAATTGCGTTCCATAACTTACTCCTGATTATGCGATTAGATGTCTAGTTCTTTAGGCTGCTGGGCGGCATGTGGATGCTCAGTACCAGCATATAGCTTCAACTTCTTAATGGTAGCATAACCAAGAGGGCCTTTAGGTAACATACCTTTTACGGCTTTCAAAAGAACTTCTTCTGGCTTATGAGCGATTAACTTAGTGAAGTTAGTCTCTTTAATGCCGCCAGGATAGCCACTATGACGATAGTATTTTTTGTCTTGGGCTTTCTTACCAGTTACAGCAATCTTGTCTGCATTGATAACAACGATATAATCGCCAGTATCAACATGCGGAGTGAAAGAAGGCTTATGCTTACCGCGTAGGCGAGCAGCAATTTGAGTGGCAAGGCGACCTAAAGTTTTACCTTCAGCATCGACGATATACCAGTCGTGAGTGACCTCAGCGGGCTTTGCACTTTGTGTTTTCATGATTAAACCTTAAGTTATCGAGTGAAGCAGTTATCTGTGAAACAGCTAAACTGCTTCACTGTCGTTGAGAGTGTTGGGGGAAACGGGGCTCTCAAAAAACAGACGCACATTGTAGTCATTGCCCACAAAAAAAGCAATATAAGAATGTAAATAGAGTGCTTTATTTCGCTAAATAAACTTTAGACCAAATATTTATAGTTCTATTTGAATCAGATTAGCGAAGATTTGCCCTACTTTAGTCTCTTTAAGAATTCTGTAATTATAGGACAATCCTTGCAAAGTTTGGGAAAGTTCCCGCTTGTCTTCTAAATAAAACAGGGTCTCGGAATTCACCAGTTTATGTTCGATCAATAACTTGAGCATCGGTACCCATAAATCAAGATCGTAAGGAGGGTCAAGGTAGACCAAATGATAACTCAAAGCATCAGCATTAACTTCAGAACTCGAATCGGCACTATTCTCGTTCGCCATTGACACAGACATATTGAGAGTAGGGATGATGTTAAGGGCATCGCCGACAGAAATTCTAAAGCTAGCAGAAGATAACTTAAGCTTCTGTGCGGTCTGTTCAATTAATCTGGCTTGGCTAGGTTGTAGCTCAATGAAATCTACCCAGTGAGCGCCACGAGACAAGGCTTCAAATCCCAAAACACCACTGCCTGCACAGAGATCTAAAACATTGGCGTCATGCAGCTCAAACTGTATCCAATTAAACAGGGTCTCTCTCAAACGGTCTGGGCTAGGGCGTAGGCCTTCCGCTTCTATGAAAGGCACAA
>Ga0208302_100221_pt1 | contig 16420 bp, 11 predicted proteins | sample 29_taG_FD_184103 | JGI IMG/M metagenome (GOLD analysis project Ga0208302, IMG submission 184103) | Marine viral communities from Cariaco Basin, Caribbean Sea - 29_WHOI_OMZ (SPAdes) (version 2) | ecosystem: Environmental > Aquatic > Marine > Oceanic | place: Caribbean Sea: Cariaco Basin... | reverse complement strand
AAGGCGCAAGCCGTAAGTACTGACGAAAATACGGTTTCACTAAACAGTGATATAAATGACGAGCAACAGCCGACTCGTCAACCAAAACCAAGAATAGGATTAAAGCCTAAGAAGTAGCTAAATACAAAGCTTTAGCCTAGCAGCCCTAATTTGCTAGGCTAACTGGGTTATTGGGCCAAGATTTTAATAAGGGCTATCTATTAATTTTGATAGATGGCCCTTTGTTTCATAGTTTTCAGTGTCATGGTTTTGAATTTCATAGTCTTGATGTGGACGAACAAGACAAAAGGTAGTCGTCAAGCCAGACAAGTAGCTATACTGTGTTTCAATGGACTAATAGATTAATAGACCATAACATGCCCCAATAAATTTTCCACAAAGTATCAACCCTATCAAACTTTAGGATGAAGACTGATGACTGAATTTGAGCTTATTTCCCGTTATTTTAAGGCTCAAGATGCTCAAGTAATGGGCACAGGGTATGCTTCAATTATCAAGGATTTGGGGGATGATGCAGCGGTGATTGCCGTCACATCACCGAGCCAATGGGTGACTTGTGTCGATACGTTGGTTCAAGAACGCCATTTTAGTGATGACTGGCAGCAGGTGTCTGACTTAGCTTTTGCCATTGGTTACAAGGCAGTGGCCGTTAATATATCCGATATTGCGGCCATGGGGGCTAAGCCACACAGTATTTTGCTGGCCTTAGCCTTGCCTCAGCGCTTGGCTACTGAGGCTTGGCTGAGCGAATTTGCCAAAGGATTGTTTCATGCCTGCACCCAGTTTGGGGTCAGGCTTATTGGCGGTGATACCACTCGGCATGATAAGTTAGTTATCAGTATTACCGCAAATGGGCTGTTGCCCTCTACCACTCAAGCGATCTATCGCAATGGGGCTAAAGTGGGGGACAAAGTCTACGTTTCTGGGACGATTGGCGATGCCTGCTATGCGCTGTATCATCCTGATGCTGAAGTAGGTAAGCAGTTGGCTCATCGTTTGCATATGCCTACCCCGCGCATTGCTCTGGGTCAAGCATTGGCCAATGGTGGCCTGGCGACAGCGATGATGGATGTCTCTGATGGTTTGGCTCAAGACTTAGGGCACTTGTGTCAGCAAAGTAAAGTGGCGATACGCCTAGATTTAGAAAAGTTACCGACAAGCGCCCCTTTACAGCAAGTTGACTTGGGTGAGCGTTTAAGATGTCAGCTCACTGGGGGAGACGACTACGAGTTAATATTTACAGTACCGGCGCATGTGGACTTATCACAGTACCTACTATCCTCAATGACGACGCAAGTCACCTGTATTGGTGAAGTTATTACAACAGATGAAGTAGAGAAAGGGAGCGCTGGGCCCAATATTAAACTCACTTATCAAGGTACTGCTGTAACTGAACAAAACCCTTTCCCATTTAATGACTTCCCTGATTTAGAGGGTTATCAACATTTTAGGGGATAGCTAAATGGTTCTATATCCAACAATAAGCCACCGTGTCCAATAATAAGCCGCCGAACGATTGATAGACAGCTGATTACTAGGAAATCATTATGTCACTAGACTCTAAGATGAATCATAAGCCAGATATTAGTAAAGCCAACGTGTGCCCACCGTTGCCTGTTGGTGCTACTGCTCTTGATAAAGTGGTATATTGGTTAGGCATTGGGTTGGGCAGTGGACTACCTAAGCGAGCCCCAGGTACTTGGGGAACTGTGGGCGGATTAATTATCGCTTTGCCTTTATTACAGCTAGGATTTGTGGCTTTTTTGGTGGTTACTATCTTGGCTAGCATACTTGGTATCTGGATTTGTGACCGTACGTCAATATTGATGCAAGTACATGATGATCCACATATTGTTTGGGATGAATGGGCAGGTATGTGGATTAGCCTATTGCCACTATCCTTTATCATGACTTACGCTCCAGATAATTTAACTTTAGGATATTATTGGTTTTCCATAGTCTTGGCCTTTATTTTATTTAGAGTGTTTGACATTGCTAAGCCCAACCCTATCAGATGGGCAGATAGGAAACTAACTGGGGGTCTAGGCATCATGCTAGATGACATTTTGGCCGGTATTATGGCCTTGGTGGCTTGGTTGATGATTATTGCCAGTATCCTAATGTTTTATCCCAATACTTACGGAGCTTGATACGCGACTGTAAAAGTTGATGCAACAATAGTACAACTGAAGAAACTTTACTCATTTTGTTACATTATTAGGATAGACTAGAGGGTAGCCCCATATCTTTGCTTTAGGCTGAACCCTAAGTTGATATATTCCTTTTTTTTAGTCTCTGATCCACTTTTTATTATTGCTAAGAGTTAACTGCTTATGACTACCACACTCACGACGATTATTCTTGCAGCGGGTAAAGGCACACGTATGCAATCTGCAAAGCCTAAAGTTTTGCAAACACTGGCGGATAAACCGTTATTGTCTCATGTCTTAGATACGTGCCAGAGTGTGAATGTCGACAAGACCATTGTGGTCTATGGATTTGGCGGTGATCAAGTCCAACAAGCTATGACAGACTATGAACTGACTTGGGTTGAGCAGGCTGAGCAGTTAGGTACAGGGCATGCGGTAAAAGTAACCTTGCCAGAGCTACCTACTGAGGGTAAAAGTCTAATCCTATACGGTGATGTGCCTCTAGTAAGTGCTAAAACTCTAACCCGCTTAAAACAAGCGAATGTCGAAGGTATGTCTATGCTGACACTGACAGTAGACAATCCTTTTGGTTTAGGTCGTATTAAACGCGATGACAATGGAAATATTACAGCTATTGTTGAACAAAAAGATGCTAGTGAAGAAGAGCAGGCGATCTGTGAAATCAACAGTGGTATCTATTGTGTCGATAATGCGCTATTGCACAAATACTTGCCTAACTTGTCAAATGACAATGCTCAGCAAGAGTATTATTTGACAGACATCGTGAAGATGGCAGTGGCTGATGGTATTGCAATTGCTGCAATTGAGCCTGATTATGAGTTTGAGATTGAAGGGGTGAATAACCGTCAGCAGTTGGCCAGTTTAGAGCGCAGCTGGCAAGCCAAATTAGTTGAAGATTTACAGGTTCAAGGGGTACAGTTTGCGGATCCAAATCGCGTTGATATTCGCGGAGAAGTGACTGTGGGTCAAGACGTGTTTATTGATATTAACGTGGTGCTAAAAGGCAAAGTCAGTTTAGGTAGTAATGTCACTATTGAAGCTGGCTGTATCATTAAAGATACCCGCATCGGTAATAATGTCCACGTTAAACCTTACTGTGTGTTTGATGAAGCAGAAGTGGGAGATGAGGCAAGCATTGGTCCGTTTGCTCATTTACGCCCGAAAACAGTCTTAGCCAATAAAACACGTCTAGGTAACTTTGTAGAAATCAAAAAATCTTATATTGGTGAGGGCAGTAAGGTCAATCATCTGAGTTATGTCGGTGATGCTCAGATCGGTGCTGGAGTAAATTTTGGTGCCGGTGCCATTACCTGTAATTACGATGGAATTAATAAACATGAAACAGTGGTAGGAGATAATGCCTTTATCGGTACCAATGCCAGCCTAGTAGCGCCGGTTACTATCGGGCATACCGCAACTATTGGGGCAGGCTCCGTTATTACCAAAAATGTAGAAGACAAGGCGTTGGCCCTTGGCCGTGGTCGTCAGGTTCAAAAAGACAATTACCAACGCCCTGAGAAAAAGAAATAATATAATTACTCAGGGCAGTGGATCAAGCTAAGTTTAATTAAAAGGTTTATAGATTTAGCCTTATTTATAAGCTTATAACCAATGAATAATAGTGATAAGTAAAGAGTGGACCGAGGACAATGGTCAGCGCTGTAATACCTTGTCAGTTATAATGATTTAAGGATTTTTTATGTGTGGAATAGTAGGCGCCGTAGCTGAGCGTAATATATCAAATGTATTGTTAGAAGGCTTAAAGCGTTTAGAGTACAGAGGCTATGACTCAGCAGGTCTAACAGTCATTCGTGATGGTGAAATGCACCGAGAGCGTCAAGTGGGGAAAGTCCAAGCACTGGTTGATGCAGTACAAAAAGACGCTGATAATTTTAAAGGCAACCTAGGTATTGCGCACACTCGTTGGGCCACCCATGGCGAACCAGCACAGCACAATGCCCATCCGCATGTTTCAGGTAAAGTAGCTGTGGTCCATAATGGTATTGTTGAAAACTATGGTCCGTTAAAAGAAGCACTAATGGAGAAGGGTTATAGCTTTACTTCTGAGACCGATACTGAGGTTGTGGCTCATTTGGTGGCAGAAGCGTACAAAGAGACCAATAACTTACTAAAAGCGGTTGAGAAAATTGTCCCTTTATTACATGGTGCTTTTGCTTTGGGGGTGATTCATGTCGATAACCCAGAAGAGCTAATCACTGTGCGCCTTGGTTCTCCTTTGGTCATCGGTGTGGGCATTGGTGAGAACTTTATTGCCTCGGATCAGTTGGCCTTATTACCAGTTACCAACCGCTTTATGTATTTAGAAGAGGGCGATATTGCGGTTATTAAGCGTGATAGCATCGAAGTATTTGCCGACGGTAAACCAGTGGTACGTAATATCACAGAATTAGATGCTAAGCATCATAATGCCGATAAAGGTGAATTTAAGCACTATATGCTTAAAGAAATCTACGAGCAACCAGATGCAGTGGCACGTACTATTGAGATGGGCGTTGCTGAAAAAGATTTAAGAGAAGACTTTTTACAACGTCATGAAGCCGCTTTATCAAAAGTTCGTAATATTCAGATATTGGCCTGTGGAACCAGTTATCACGCTGGTATGGTAGCCAAATATTGGTTCGAGAATTTAACTCGCCTACCTTGCTCAGTTGAAGTTGCCAGTGAGTTCCGTTATCGCAATCCTGTTGTGGTGGACGATACATTGATTATCTGCTTGTCACAATCAGGTGAGACAGCAGATACTTTATCCGCGTTGCGCGAAACTCAGCGTAAGGCCAAAACAGGCGAGATTAAAGGTCTAACCACTTTGAGTGTGTGTAACGTGGCGACCTCATCTTTGGTGCGTGAGACCGATATTTTTATTCCAACGCTTGCGGGTGTGGAAATTGGCGTGGCGTCAACAAAGGCCTTTACCACTCAATTGGCTGCATTAATGCTGTTGGTATTGAAAATAGGCAAGGTACAGCAGCGTATTGATGCCGATCAGTTGTCGGAAATTGTGACTGAGATGCACAACCTAAAAGGCTTATTAGAGCGTAGCTTACTGCTAGATCAGCCTATTGAGGAAATGAGTCAAAAGTTTGAAGACAAGCAAAGTACCCTTTTCTTAGGACGCGGTGTTCAGTTCCCATTGGCTTTAGAAGGTGCCTTAAAGCTAAAAGAAATATCATATATCCATGCCGAAGGCTATGCTGCAGGTGAGCTAAAACATGGTCCGTTGGCTTTGGTCGATAAAGACATGCCAATTGTGGTGTTGGCCCCTAAAGACAGTATGCTAGATAAACTTAAAGCCAATATGCAAGAAGTTCATGCCCGCCACGGTGAGCTATTTGTGTTTGCCAGTGAATCAAGTCAATTGGTTAGTGATGAGCGTCTTCATGTTATTAACGTGCCAGATGTGAATGAGCATCTCGCGCCTATCGTTTACAGTATTCCAGTTCAATTCCTGTCATACCATGTGGCAGTTATGCGCGGTACCGATGTGGATCAACCACGTAACTTGGCTAAGAGCGTTACAGTGGAATAGGCTATAGATTTACTGCTTGCTCACCTATAAAAAAGCCCCTACCAGATTTTGGTAGGGGCTTTTTTAATTGAGCGTTTTAGCGGAGCATATCAAATTAGAACCTAACGCAATCCTTTATAGAGAAAATAACAGCCCACAACCGTAAGTAGTATGGCAAAGCATTTCTTTAACATGGCAGGCGATAAAATGTGAGCCACTTTTGCGCCCAGTTTAGCAGTAAAAAAGCTCATGACACTGATACCCAAAAAGGCATAGATGTGTACGAAGCCAATGGTATTGGGCACATCAACTTTTTGCTGCATACCAAATAGCATAAAGCCCAACGCGCCAGCAACGGCAATGGGCAGACCACACGCCGCAGAAGTGCCCACCGCTTTTTGCATGACTACGCCATAACGGGTCAAATAAGGCACAGTCAAGCTGCCACCGCCGATACCGAAAATGGCCGAGGCAATACCAATCACGCCTCCTGCTGCCAATTGCTTAGGCGTTGAAGGCAGTGCAACAGAGGCATTGCTAGTGTTGGTCGCACTGGTCGCCGGTTTTTTACCGCCGAAAAACATTCTATAGGCTACCCATAGCAAGAATATACCGACAATAATCTGCAAGTGTAGTCCCGATATTTGACCGGCCAAACCGGCCCCAAAGAAACAGCCTAATGCCATCCCAGGGGATAGGTTTTTGAACACCGGCCACATTACAGAGCCCTTCTTATTGTGCGCCATAAGCGAGCTTATTGAGGTGACAATAATGGTCGCCAGTGAGGTACCTAATGCCAAATGCATAATAGTATTTGGGTCATATCCCATTTGAGTAAACACAATAAACAGTAGCGGAACAATGATGGTACCACCGCCCACACCAAAGAGCCCTGCAGCAAATCCTGCTAGAGCCCCTATTATTAAAAAGATAATTAGTTCCACGGGAGATTCACTTCATAGTTTAAGGGAGGGTTAAAAGTTTAAGCATAAATAGTTTGGTGATGATTATAAAGCGGATTTAAGCCACAATATTGAATTAAGAAATAACTTAAGTGACTTAAAGACTGACTTGATTGACTTAAGTACTGGCTTAAACAGCTTCTACTTGACCCACTTGATGATAAGTACGGTTGAAATAGACCAAACTTTCATCTTGTTCGCTTTGTTTAATGGCAACCACTCGGCACATAAAAACACTGTGCGTCCCAACCTCCTGAACTTGTTCAATCTCACAATCAAAGCTGACCAATGCATCTTCTAACACAGGAGATCCAGTGACTAATTTAGTCCAAGTGCCTTGTTGAAATCGTTGCTCTGAACATAATTTAGAGGCAAATGTATTGGATATATGTTCATGCTGTGCGCCCAGTACATTGACACTTAATATTTTATTTTCCACAAAATGCTCATGTGATCGAGACGTAGTATTCATACAGACCAATAGCGTAGGCGGGGTGTCTGTCACACTACAGACGGCAGAGGCCGTAAAGCCATGAGCGCCAGATAGACCTTCTGTAGTAACGACATTGACTGCGGTCGGCAGTAATGACATGGCATTTCTAAAATTAGTTACTTCAATCATCACGTAACTCCTAAATCTGGGTAGTGCTTTTCTATATAGGAAGCCATAACTATTAGGCAGTTAATTCTTGACGGACAATTTGAGCGCCTGCACTTAAGGCATTAAGTTTGCCTCTTGCCACTTGGCGAGACAAAGGGGCCATGCCGCAGTTAGTCGACGGGTAGAGCTTATCAGCATCAACAAATTTTAGAGCGGCACGAAGCGTGTTGGCGACTTCTTCAGGCGTTTCAATCGTGTTAGTGGCCACATCAATAGCGCCGACCATCACTTTTTTACCACGAATCAGTTCAATTAAATCCATTGGCACGCGAGAGTTTTGACATTCGAGTGACACAATATCAATTTTAGATTGCTGTAGCTTAGGAAACGCTTCTTCATATTGGCGCCACTCTGAACCTAATGTTTTCTTCCAATCATTATTGGCTTTGATACCATAGCCATAGCAAATATGCACCGCCGTTTCACAGTTTAGACCCTCAATGGCGCGCTCTAAGGTGGCGATTCCCCAGTCGTTTACTTCATCAAAAAACACATTAAAGGCAGGCTCATCGAATTGGATAATATCGACACCAGCCGCTTCTAACTCTTTGGCTTCTTGATTTAGGATTTTAGCAAACTCCCAGGCCAACTTTTCACGGCTTTTATAATGGCCATCATATAACGTATCAATCATCGTCATTGGACCAGGCAGTGCCCATTTAATCGGCTGATTGGTTTGTTGACGTAAAAATTTAGCGTCTTCCACAAAGACAGGTTTTTGACGGCTTACTGCACCTACCACTGATGGCACACCTGCCTCATAGCGATTACGGATTTTAACGGTTTCGCGATTTTTAAAATCTACCCCATCAAGGTGTTCAATAAAGGTGGTCACGAAGTGTTGGCGAGTCTGCTCACCATCACTGACAATATCAATCCCAGCCTGCAGTTGTTCCTGTAGTGATACTCGTAGAGCGTCCTGTTTGGCCTCAATCAATTGTTCGCCTTCTAATAACCAAGGTGACCAAAGTTTCTCAGGCTCTGCTAACCAAGAAGGTTTTGGTAAGCTACCTGCGGTTGAAGTTGGTAATAATATTTTTGTCATGGTAATTAATCTTCTCTATTTTTGTCTTGGATTAAGCAACGTGTTTATTTTTAGCTTGTTTTTGATGGGCTTGTTTTTGAGAGACCTGTTTTTCGCTGGTTTGATTATCAGGCTCATAACTTGCTGCCCATTCTTCCAAAATATGTTGGTAAGGCTTAATAAACTGCTCTTCTGTAAACTTCCCTTGTTTTACGGCCAACTGACTACGCTCTTCACGGTCATACACGATTTGAGTCAAGGAATAATCTTGATAGGTCAAACTCGGTTGATATACAGCAGCGGCCGTAGAGTTAGCATTGTAAATTTCAGGTCGATAGATTTTTTGGAAAGTCTCCATTGTCGCAATGGCACTAATTAGCTCAAGGTCGGTGTAATCGCTCAATAGATCACCGGCAAAGTAAAAGGCCAAAGGTGCCACGCTACCTGCAGGCATAAAGTAGCGAACGGTTAAGCCCATTTTGTGGAAGTATTCATCAGTTAATGAATATTCATCTTGTCGGTACTCCACCCCTAATACAGGATGCTGATTGGCGGTACGGTGATAGGTTTTACTGGTTGAAACGCTGAGGCAAATTACTGGTTTTTTAGTAAATTGAGCTTGATAAGCCTCTGAATTCAATAAATCTTGAAATAATTTGCCATGCAAGATACCAAAACTTTCTGGTATCGGTTCACCAGGATGGTTATTGAAGTGGTCCAACAATACGACACTAAAGTCATAATCACGTACATAAGAGGAGAAACTGTTTCCAATCATACCTTCAATACGTGTGTTGTCTTTGTGATCCACAATTGTCGTTTTTAAGGTTTCGATAATAGGGAAGGTGTGACCTTTGCCCTCAATGTCCATATCTACAGAAATAATATCCACATCAACTGAATAACGGTTTGCAGTAGGGTTGTCCCAATGAGCCAAAGCGTTGAAGCGATTGTTTATCATGGTTAAGGTTTTACGTAAGTTTTCTTGACGCTGCTCGCCGCGCGCTAAATTAGCAAAGTTAGTGGTGAGACGTGTGCTGTCTGCAGGTTGATAATTTTCATCAAAACGAATCGTCTTAATTGAATATGTAAAATTTTTACTCATAGCGTGTTACTACCCTAATTATTGATATAAAACCAAATCTTTGTATGAAGTAATTTAAACATGAACACTACATGAATAAAAACGATTAAACTTTATGAAATGATGAATTTTATTCACGTTAGTTGTTTTTAAGATAGGGGATAGGATAGGAATGCAAAGTTAGACAATTAAAATAAGACAGTTAAAACTTTATAGCTTAAGTGAGCTTCTAGTGTTTAACACATAAAAAAACGCTCCAATTTGAAATTGGAGCGTTGATTTAAACTTAGCATGAAATAATTTATTGCTTAACAAGATACAGGATCATTCTCAATTAATATTAAATGTTATTAACAACAAAGATAATTCCCTATTAATTAAAAAAATAAAATCTATGAATCAAACTGTACTCTCTATGGTTATCACAAAAAATTATTTAACTTTTGCTACCGCTTTAAAGTGAGCGACTTGGTCGTTATTAGTAACGACTAACATTGGGGTGTTGTTAGCACCTTGGCTTAACGTATATTTACCGACAACAGAAGCCACTGCTGCTGCGTCAAATTTGGCCTCAGCATCAGGACAAGCCATCATAGTACTCATGATATTACCCAGCTTAACTTCTCCATTAACAACCGTATAAGGTGCTGAGATGTTATTACAGGTGTTGTTAAGCGTAACTAGGTTATCACCCTCTACTGTCATAAAGTTTAGAGTTAATGGTTTAGCCGCATTAGTAAATAGGGCATCTACTTTTTTACCATTAGTGGTTTTTGCATCTACCAGTTGCCAGCTATTGGCTTGCAACGCCGCATCAGTAATTTGATAAGTAGTGATGGTACTATTGATCTGAGTATTAGTATGAGACATCGCGGTAGTGCTTTGACAACCTGTTAGTAAAGCACCCATAGCAAGAGCGCTTGACATCATAATTACGTTGATTGTTTTCATATATTGTCCTTTAAAAGTGAACAGTTGTTATAAACCTGCTTTTATAAATATATTTTCTTATAAATATATTTTTTGGTTTTTACAAACCGATAATTTTTTACTTTTCAAATCTTATAGCCATTAGCCAATCAGTTATAGACGGTTTATCTTTACATTATTACAAAGCTAAAATTGTCTGACAAGAGAGGGTAACCATTCCAATACTATAAAGCCCAAACGGTTACTAATATAGGACGCAACGTAGAAAGCTTTTTGATAATGGACAGGCTTATTTTTTAGGCTTATTAGCGTATAATAGGGCGAAAATCATAAGTCAGTCAGTATTATCCATATTGTTAAGGTCTTAAGTTTTAGCTATAAGCCATTAAACAATAGGGCAACGGATTTATCAGTTGAGCTATGTTAAATTTACAACAAAAATTAAAGCGGCATTTTTAATTTACCTTTTTATTGACCCTTCATTTAAATCCATTAATTGAAATAGGAAAAATTATGAGCTACCAGCAACAGCTAGAGCGTATCAAAAACGACACAGGCTTTATCGCAGCTTTGGACCAAAGTGGCGGCAGTACCCCTAAAGCGTTACGTATGTATGGCGTAGAAGAAAGCGAATATTCAAACGATGATGAAATGTTTGCTAAAGTTCATGAAATGCGCACGCGTATTATGACTTGTGAAACTTTTGACAGTGAGCGTGTTTTAGGGGCGATTCTGTTTGAAGACACCATGGACCGTGAAGTAAATGGTAAGCCTACTGCTAACTATCTATGGGAAGATAAAAATATCGTTCCTTTCCTAAAAGTAGATAAAGGTCTTGCTGATGAGATGGATGGCGTTCAAGTCATGAAGCCAATGCCTGAGCTTGATAGCTTACTAGACAAAGCCAAGAAATCCCCAATCTTTGGTACAAAAATGCGCTCTGTTATTCATAAAGCTACTCAAGATGGTATCGAGACTGTGGTTCAACAGCAATTTGATGTGGCTAAGCAAATCCTATCAAAAGGCTTGATGCCAATCGTTGAGCCAGAGGTGAACATTGAGAGCGAAGAAAAAGCACAATGTGAAATACTTTTGAAAGATGAAATCCTTCGTAACCTTGATCGTTTAGAAGGTGATCAACAAGTTATGCTTAAGCTATCTTTACCTGAAGAGCCAGGTTTCTATAGTGATTTAATAAACCATCCAAAAGTTCTTAAAGTAGTAGCGCTATCGGGTGGCTATAGCCGTGATGAATCATGTGAGCGTCTATCACAAAATCCAGGTATGATTGCCAGCTTCTCACGAGCTTTCACTGAAGGCCTATCAAAAGCTCAAACTGACGAAGAGTTTGCAGCGACTATCGATGCATCTATCGATAAAATCTATAACGCTTCTAAAGTATAAACGACTCAAATAAGACAACCGCTTTAACAGCAAGCCTTATTTAGTCGGTATAAAAAAAGCTTGAATCCCTAGAAGGATTCAAGCTTTTTTTGTTTAACAGAGGCTAGGTTTGACTAATTAGAACTTAGTTTCAAATACGATAGCAGCGCCTTGGTCATCATAGTTATCACGCCACTCGCCACGATAGTTGGCAGAGATGGTAGTATTCGCTGTTGGCTTAAACGCTAAACCAATACCAGCGATACCAATGGCTTCTTTACTCTCTTGTCCTTGGGTATAGAACTTATTAGAGCTGACATCAGTAAAGCTTGCAGTGATATCTGAATATCTATCTCCATTTTCGATAGCACCCGCTAACTGTCCAGTTAAAGCAACGGTAGGCGATAAAGCTTGATTGAAACGAAGACCAGCTGTCCAGCGCATTGATTCATAGGTATTTTCATCTACCGTCAAGTTATAAGCACCCGCACCTGTCTCACGATAGCCATCACTCTTAGCACGTGCATAGTTGAAGCTTGCAAACGGTGACACATTACGAGTATTTGACCCTAACTGATGAGAGACACCAAATCCTGCTTGCAGTGTATCGACATCATAGTCTGACTTAGCCGTTAGCGCAGATGGCAACTGGATATGACGTTCACCCTTAACACTACTTTGACCGGCACCTGCATGGAAGTCAACAGAAGTGGCTTCACTCGCTGCATAATTACCATAACCTAGGATTTGCCAGTTTTTGGCCTCAAGCTCATGATTTAAGGCATGACCGTCGGTATCAGCATCACTTTCGATATAAGAGACGGCAACGCCTAGATTCAAGTCAGGGTTAATCGGCATGTCTAGACCAACGATGGCACCATAATTCTCAGAATTATAGCCGGTCACATAACCGTCGGCATCATGAGTCATATCACTACCAATCGCTTTAGCCCATAGTCTGCGCTCTGGTGAGGTTTGGCTATGCTCACTAATTGCATTACTTACTGCATAGTTGCTGTCAGTGATTAAACGGTTTGTACCGCCCATGAATAGAGGTTGTAGTTGGGCAGCAGCGGCATTAAGTTGTTCTTCAGTCTTTAGCCCACTTACATCCGCAATCAATTTTTTGGCCAAAGTATTATCAGGCGCTGTCTTTTCTTTGTTAAGTTGATCACTCATTGCCTGATCTATAACCCTTGCTAAATTCATAGCTGACTTATTGTTGACACTGTTTGCAGCATCTAAGTAAATAGAATACTCAGGCGTTGGCGTTGGCGTTGGCGTTGGCGTCGGAGTCGGCGTTGGCGTCGGAGTCGGCGTTGGCGTCGGAGTCGGAGTCGGAGTCGGCGTTGGAGTCGGCGTTGGAGTCGGCGTCGGAGTTGGAGTTGGAGTTGGCGTCGGAGTTGGAGTCGGAGTCGGAGTCGGAGTTGGCGTCGGAGTTGGCGTCGGCGTCGGAGTTGGCGTCGGAGTTGGCGTCGGAGTTGGCGTCGGAGTTGGCGTCGGAGTTGGCGTCGGAGTCGGCGTTGGCGTCGGAGTTGGAGTCGGCGTCGGAGTTGGAGTCGGCGTCGGAGTTGGCGTCGGAGTCGGAGTTGGCGTCGGAGTCGGCGTCGGCGTCGGCGTCGGCGTCGGAATTGGAGTCGGTGTTGGCGTCGGAGTCGGAGTCGGTGTTGGCGTAGGTTCAGGTGTCGGTGCTACCATTTTTAAATGAACAGCATTGGGGGTCGTATAGTCAGCCACAAAATCTACAGTTAAGTTATTATCTGTAACCTGACCAAACTCACCTGTACGCGTCGTTGCGGTGACAACATTTTTCCACTCATTATTACCCTTAAGGGCATTAACAGCATCAGAAGCATTAACCTTAAGCGTACCTTTTGAAATATCAGCAGTACCTTTAACCTCTAGCTGACCATAATCAGTCAAGCTATTTAAACCGATACCTAATACTTCACCATCACCCATGGTGTAGTCGCCATCTAGGCGTAACTTACCTTGGTTAATATTAGTAGCGCCAGTCCATTGTTTTGAGGCAGTATTCATAGCAAGTAAACCGCTACCTGCTTTGGTAAAGTCGCCATTACCTGTTATCAAAGCAAGTGGCGTGATATCCACTCTTGACACATTACGGATAGTAGCGCCACCTTGGCCAATGTTAATAATATCTGCTGCATCGAAGCTATTAAAAAGAGTGGTAGGGAATTGAGGGTCAGTGGGTGCTAATACATTTATTTCACCATTGTCTATGTTAACAGTGGCTTTTGCATTGAAGGAAGAAAATATATCTTGAGTATTTAATATCCCTTTTTTAATAATGTTTAACGCACCGTCTCCTCCAGAGCCAACAACGACTGCTGGAGAATTAAAGGTAGCGTTATCTATGGTTAAGGATCCTTTAGCTTGCTTGCTAGTAGAGTTTTCATATCCTGAAATTCTAGTTACACCACTTATAGTGGCAGTCGCTTGATCTTTAATGGTTGTACTACCTGTCCCATTTCCACCGCTCGTAAGTATTTTAGCCTCGATATTTGAGTTCTTACCTTGTACTAGTAAAGTACCATTACTGCCTTCATCTCTACCAACATAAATATCTTCACTGGTTATTATTTTAGATGCGCTATCTGCAGTTAGGTTTCCTGTACCAGATACACCAACGATAATATTACTATCAGAGCTAAGAACCGAATTATCCCCAGTTATTAACCCAGTGCCTTGACTACCCGCAACACGTCCAAAAGTAATATCGCCTTGACTATTAACAGTAGCGCCTGCTGAGATATTCAGAGCTCCCTCACTAAGATCACCTATTAAAAGTAAATCATTATTGATAAACTTACTTTCACTACCTGTGATATCAATTGAGCTACTAGTTGAGCCAGCAAGGTTGCCAACCGAAGTATTCGTCGTAGTTAATTGAGCGCCATTCTCAATACTTAATTTTCCAGTACCATATTCTCCAACTATGAGAGTATTACTGATATTAATGCTACTTCCTTTATCGGAGACAGTCACTTTACCTTGATTAGAAGCTTCATTCCTTCCTAGCACCATTCCGTCAACATTAACAGTCGCAGAGTCAGATACGTTTAACTGACCATTACCTTTGACGCCAATACCTAGGAGAGGCGAGCTGATTTTGGAGTTTACTCCTGAAACATTTATGGCACCACTGCCTTTACTAGCATTACCGTCACCAGCATCGCCTATATTAATTCCTTGAGCCGAAGTAATAACCGCACCATTATTAGTATTAATAGTACCAGTACCTTGATATCCTACAGCAAGTACATCAGTATTTAGCTGGCCTGCATCTATTGTCGCAATAGCATCATTAGTAAGGATTGTGACTTGGGAATTAACCTTTCCGTTATTTGTTATATTCAATTTAGACGGAGGTGTTCCATTGGATAAATAAATATTATTTGCCTGGAAGGTTGTATTATTGGTAATAGTATCATCTATAACATAATAAACGTTTTCACTCCACGCATAACTACCACCATCATCTAGTATTTCAGCTTGGGCAATATTACTTATACCTAGCCCCAACACACCGAGCATAGACGCAGATAATGTCGTTAGTTTGAGTAAAGATTTACTGCTAGAAGTGGCAGACTTGCCAGAAGATTTTCCTTGTGATTTGGCAATCTCAGAAACGCACTGATAAACGCCTAAAGCGCGATTGAATACAACCTTGTATACATGATTCATGGGTAGCACCTAGCTAGAAGATTTTTAAGGGAAAATAACAAACTGTAAAGTAAGTGTTGTTATTCAGAGATAATACAATTAATCTTTTAAAAATATCAATACTTTATTTGTGGTATTAGATGCCTATTATTGGCATAAAAAAAGCTTGAGTCCCTAATAAAGGAACTCAAGCTTTTTAATAGATTAACTTTTAATATTCTTTAGATCAGCTTCTAATGGCTAAACTTCCTTATAAAGTTGACGCCCCTCAGAGTTATATTTTTCACTCATTTGTTGCATACCTTTTTGAACCTCATCAAAACTGGCTTCGCCCACTTTACCGACAAGTTCAGTTTCTACCTCTTTAATTAAATGTACTTCATCAGACAGCTCACCAGTACTTGGAGTGACTTCTGCACCTGTAGGCAGACCGGCTGCATATTCACGCACATTTTGAGTGATTTTCATTGAGCAGAATTTAGGCCCACACATTGAGCAAAAGTGAGCCGATTTATGAGCGTCTTTTGGCAAGGTCTCATCATGGTATTCACGCGCCGTATCAGGATCTAAAGCTAAATTAAACTGATCATCCCAGCGGAACTCAAATCTTGCTTTGGATAAAGCGTTGTCTCGAGCCTGTGCACCAGGATGACCTTTGGCTAAATCGGCGGCATGAGCGGCAATTTTGTAGGTGATAATGCCATCTTTGACATCTTTCTTATTAGGCAAGCCCAAATGCTCTTTGGGGGTCACATAGCACAGCATGGCCGTACCAAACCAGCCAATCATAGCTGCACCAATAGCACTGGTAATATGGTCATAGCCAGGTGCAATATCTGTGGTTAATGGGCCAAGGGTATAAAAAGGCGCTTCGTGACACATTTCAAGCTGTAGATCCATGTTCTCTTTAATACGGTTCATTGCGACATGCCCAGGGCCTTCAATCATGACTTGGACATCATGTTTCCAAGCGACTTGTGTTAACTCACCTA
>Ga0208302_100220_pt1 | contig 16458 bp, 19 predicted proteins | sample 29_taG_FD_184103 | JGI IMG/M metagenome (GOLD analysis project Ga0208302, IMG submission 184103) | Marine viral communities from Cariaco Basin, Caribbean Sea - 29_WHOI_OMZ (SPAdes) (version 2) | ecosystem: Environmental > Aquatic > Marine > Oceanic | place: Caribbean Sea: Cariaco Basin... | reverse complement strand
TCTAAAAAGTGGTCGATGCCGATTCGTAACTGGACGTCTGCTTTAAATCGCTTTATGATTATGTTTGATGACCGTATCAGTAAGCATTTAATCTAAATGGCAGTTACACAGAATCTGGGATGGGCTCATCTATTTAGCTGCGACGATTATCCTTTTACGGTAATTGTCGACACACCCTAGCTTAATCACTAAAACAACCATTTTCATTTAACATTCGAAAGACTTTATCCATTTCTTCCAAGATTTTATCTGCCATCGTGCCTTCATTTATCATTAACCATGCCTCACTCGAACCTTTCCAATCTTGGGGATCAAAATAGTAGTAAGCGGGCCATTGAGCAGAAGAGCTCACTTTTTTATCAGTCAGCATCGTATTCAGTACCGTTTTCATAGTTTCTGTATGCGGACACGCTTTCGCGGCTTCTACAGAAGTGAACTTAATTCCTAGAATTGGACGATCAAACCCTGCATTATCAAACTCGAAGCAAACCCATGCATTGTCATAGCCAGGAATTATGAATCTAATCTGTTCGTATCTTCTGCCCTCGCCGATATAACTAATATCTAATTCGTAATCAGTTTTTTTATATTTTGCTAACAAATCTATTTTTAACTTAGCTATCAGCTCTTTCTTCATTCGATTTACAGTGTTAGATACCTTGATACTGGCATCAATAGTAGCGGCATTCTGTTTAATGATATCTAAAATTGCGTTGTCTTCGTTCATATCTTCTATCCCCATAAACTGTTTCTGAACAAACTTAGTTAGCTGTGCTATAAACTCACTGACACTATGATTCTGGCATTCTACTTGACACGCTTTGAGCCAACCAATCAAGTCACTAAATCTAAGATGGCTATATTGATTGCAGGTTATCCAATCTTCTAAAGTTTTAGTATCAACGCTATCTTCACTTGGTACGTCATTATTCTCGTTTAAGTAAACAAGATGCCAATGCTTATGTTTTCTCTTTTCAAGCTCAATAGCATAATCTTTCATTTGGTCAAGCTGATCTGCTGCATAAGGTTTGTTTTCAATACAAATACCGTAGCTGTCATCACCTACCTGACATCTTAAGTAAATATCCATACGCCGCTGGGTGTTACTTTTCCCCGTTACTTCTTCAAGAAAAACTTCTGTTTTCTCAAGATTATTAAGGAAAATCTGCCAGTTATCGTCTCCATATATAACAGGCAGACAATACTCAACGAATAACCTTAAAAAGCTTTCTTGCTGAGCGTGACTTCCTTGAGGGTCAAGCAGAGCTGCCAAAATACGACTAAGCCCTAATTCATCGGTATTGATATAATCAAAAGTACTGAAGTCTGGAGACAATTGACGGCTATAGAGTGCTTGCGCCGTCTCTAAAGCGTTAATTTTTTGGCTCACATCGTTTATCAAACTTTGCACGGTACTCATACTCATATTTCCTTTTAAAACCTCGTTCGGTTATGTTTAGCGCTATTGCGGGTCATTGATTTGCCTTAGAATATTAATAGTGTTTATATCGTAACTGCCAGCGAAGAACTGGTATAAAAGCTGCTCAAATACACACTTGTTACCAGCGGCAAAGGCAAATAACGTTAGCGAAGATTGCAGCTTCAGATTGTCCGGTGAACCAAAAATATCTAAAGCGCTTTTATTAGGGTGTAACAGCAGTAATTCAGCGCACTCTATTAACCGTGCCCCAAGTACCTCATGCTGCAAATACGCTTTCGCTTGCTCTAGACTCTCTATTGCAAATCGCCGAGACGTTTTACTGTGCCCTAACCCTTTCACTTGTGGAAAAATAAACCACATCCAATGTGTACGCTTATGCCCTTCGGTTAACTCCTTAATAACCGATGGATAAACAGTATTTTGAGCTTGGATAAAATTTTTGAACAAAGAATCATTCATAGTGCTACTCCTATGTATCCTTTCAGAAGTTTAAACCTCTAAATTACTTTGAATTTATGAATAACTAAGCCTGATTTTTATAAAGCTCTAACGCACTCTTTAGACGTTCAAGAATTACCACTTGAAGCTCACTTGGCTCAATGACTACTGCTAGCTGTGACATACTCACCAGCCAATCTTGCAGACGAGTAGTATTAGCTACGGTGGCGCTGACTTGATTCCAAGTATCATCGATAACTTCAATCTGCTGATCTTGTGATAATGGACGCTCATAAAGATGCTGACAGGCATATTTCTGTACTTTTAAAACCAAATTGATTTCAATATTTTTACCAAACTCTAGCTTGCCCAGCTTCTGTAAGCTCTCTAATGTAAAAACGTCACGCTCTACCCAGTCAGGTATTGGCTTATCTACGACTACTGCCTCGATAATACGATTTACCGCAAAATTACGATGCTCCTTTAATAACACATTATCATCGATATAGTCATCAACAGGATTAAAGCCTGTGAGATAGATCATATTGTCAATAAAGATCAGTCCTTTGGGATACACCACTCTTTGAGTTGGTTTTTCTTCCCATTTGTTTTGATAACTTATTCGTAATTGACGATTCTGTAGCAGAGCCTGATGAATAATTCCAATCACCTCACTATCAAGCTTTGGCGCTTGCACGATACTAGGTAAGGTGATGAGATGATCTTGCCATTGTCCTAGCGGACTTTGATGGAATTTGCCTTTATCTTGGCGACGTAGTTGAGTAAGCTTATCTGTAATCTCTTGTTTAAAAGAAAATGGTAGATAGTTTGCAGTATATTTATCCAGCATCTCCCAAAAGAATACCGTTTGCTCGTTAATGACATCGATACTAAAGCTCGGTTCAATATAAAATCGTGCTGTTTGTCCGCTGATATTATTGCCCCATGCTGGCACTCGGACTAAGGCGTCACTATAGAAGATATCGTTAAAGATTTGATTTAAGCCAATCAGATCGTTCTCTAGGTTTTTACGCTCATTTGTATAATTATCAGCATTATCACCGTAGTTTTGCATAAGCTCTGTCAGTGACATAGCATCCGCTTCACTCCGAGGCAAGCATTGATATAAAGCAAATAGACGTGCTGACTTTGTGTAGCTGGCGATAGGATGTGTAGGCATAGTAGCTTCTCTATTAGACTGATGAAGTGACAAACTCATTATTAAAATACAGGCTCAATCAAAACGAACCAAAATCGCGGTGCCATTATCATAAGCATTACCCTCAGAGTTATAGACCTGATCTTTAAGCGTGTTTAGCCAAGCTTGTAAATCGGTTTCAGCACTGACAAGTTGCCAATGACGACTCGGCACCAAATCATGAATACCATCCGTACAAACCAAGAAACAGTCGCCGCTATTAATATTAACCGTACAAGAGCTGCCTTCTGGCGCTTCACTGCTTAGATAACTGTCATCAGCCGTCAATGCAAAGCACTCTGTAATGCTATATAGACTCCCCGCCATACCTTCTCGGTTATAGTCAGCCAACTCTGCTTGGCGACCTTGCTCTTGTGCTTTCTGGTCAATGAGCTCATTCAATAGATTATGGTCGCGAGTTAGGCACTGCCACTGTGATGCACCTTTCGATAACTGATAAACACGACTGTCTCCCACATGCATTATCGTTGCCTTTATGGTTCCATCATCATTTAACTCTCCAATAACCATCGCGAGGGTTGCTGCCGCGCCATGACGCTTAGATGAATGCTTGGTTTGATTAATCAGCTGATGAATATTATCTGAAGTAATACTCTTCTGATCGTTCCATAACCGTCTGATTGCCTTTACCACTGCTTTTGAGCAGTGCTGCGAGTGATTAGAGCTTGCCACGCCATCAGACACTGCTAAATTAAATGGTAACGCAACTGGCGTCACTGCCATCATACCTAAGTCTTCTTGATACCAATTATCTAAAAAGAAAAAAGCGTCTTGCTGCAGGTTGTTACTAGCATTCCCTAGAAAGGTAATTGCACAGGCTTGGGCGTTCGAAGGTATATCTTTTAAAGGACAATGGTCAAGAGAAGAAGACATGATGGTAAGCCTATATGTTTGTCATAGAGGCTAGTATATCTGACTACCTGTAAATCTATTTTCTAGGTTGCATTCGCTGAGATTTTCGTTCAAATGAACTTTATTTTCAGATTGAACTAATGTTTGTATAAATAATAGATTGTTGCTAATATGCAACCCTTTTATTTTATCGGATATATGTTATGTATCAGAACAAATTTTTTCTTTTGAGTACCAGCTTAATAGCCTTGGTAAATCTATCAGGCTGTACTGAAGTAGGTACATTAACAAAGGATTTTAGTACATCTGTTGGTCAAGGTGTCTCTACCATAATCAAAGATATTAACAGCAGTATAAATACACCTACTTCATTAAAGTCTCAAAATCAGAATACAGCAAGGTGTCATGCCATCAGAAGGCAAAACCCTAACGCCTGAATTACGGCGTATACAAGAGCTTGAAAAACAGGTCAAGCAGCTTAAGATAGAGCGAGATATATTAAAAAAGGCATCTGCTCTGCTAGCCCAAGACAATCTCAGAGTCTATCGCTAATAACCAAGCTTGCAGAGCATCATCAGCATATTAGCAAACACAAGCTATGTGAACTGTTTGGGGTTGTTAGAAGCAGCTATTACAACAGTACTAAATCTAGGTCTATAGACATTGAACTTATAAGGCTCAAAGCCTTAATCAGAGAAGTATTTGAGCAGTCAAATGGCTCGGCTGGTGCAAGGACGGTATCTGCTATCGTCACGCATCAACATGACATTAAACTCACACGCTACAGAGCAGGTAAGCTGATGGCACAAATGGGGTTGATTAGTCGACAGATAAAATCACATAAGTACAGGCGTTGTGAAAAATTCCATAAAGTTTATGGAAACATACTAGACCGTCAGTTTGCGCCCACTGCACCAAACCAAGTGTGGACAGGTGATGTTACTTATATTCGTATCAAAGGCGGATGGTGTTATTTAGCCATCGTTATGGATTTATATGCTCGACGTATTGTTGGTTTTGCCTTGTCAGATAGCCCGAATACCCAGCTGACCACATCTGCACTAAAAATGGCATATCACATAAGACTTGAGCCTAAAGGCGTGCTGTTTCATTCAGATCAAGGCAGTCATTATACCAGTGAAGAGTATGCTAAATGCGTAGCCAAGTGCAATGGTATGTCGCATAGTATGAGCCGACGAGGCAACTGTTGGGACAATGCACCTACAGAGAGGTTCTTTAGAAGCTTTAAGACAGAGTGGATGCCAAAAAACGGCTATGACAATATTGATGAGGCTCGGCAGGCAGTAAATGATTATATTTGGGGCTATTATCAAAGTGTAAGACCACACAGCTTTAATGAGTATTTAACACCGAGCGAGAAAGAGAGGCTTTATTTCAACAAAAACCTCTTAAGTACTGTCTAAAAATATTTGACCACTACAGCTGGTAAGTTTTATTATTTATTGGTAAGGGATTATCTTATTTTTCTTAAAACCTTAAAGGTAGTAAAAAAACCTAAAACCTTTATAATAAAAGGTTTTAGGTAATTATTTTTCAATAGCATCCTTTTCAGAGTTCAGTTCTTGATTTAGCTCATCGCAAACTTGAAGATTAAGTTCAACAAATTCCTCCCACTCATAAATATCGATTAAATTAGCTTTATAATAATCTTCAATTCTACAGACTAAGGGTCTATCTTCGTAAATAGCACAGAGCAAGGTGCTTTCATTGAAATGGTGACAAATACCATCCCCTCTGTCTAAAAATTTAGTTTGCTCGCTTTTATGCACGTTTTTACAACATTGGCCACAAGCAGTACATGGAAACATCAAAGAGCCTTACTACTCACATTCTTATGAATGATATACAGACGTTCGAGTAACATACTATTGTTTTTATCAATATCGCTAAATTCATTTTGTAATAAATTTAACTTTTCAATAATACTACCATAGAAACCATCTATTACATTGTAAAATGATAATATGACATCTCTTGCAAAAGTTTGAGATATTTCACTTGAGATGTCTTCAATTTGTTGCTCCCACCTTTCATACGCTCGCTTCTGAGCTTCTTGCTGTTGCATCAGTTGCTTAGTTTCTGGATCTGTACCAAAGATTTCACGAGCTGACATAGCTATTGTCACTGCCACCCCTATATAAGGAATATACTTAGCTACCGTTTTTGCTGCAATTTTTTCAATCACTTCTTCGCTAATATTCTTCATCAGTTTTGGCATCGCAGCTTTAAGTGCCGTGAGACCAATTACAATGTGTTCTACCTTGACACTATCTTGAAGAGATTTAGACAGGTTCTCCATCTTATCAAGTTCAATTTTTACACTACTGGAATTCTGCTCAAAAACAAAGTCCTGAGAGTCTCCATCATCCAGAGTATCATCAATTACAGACTCATCAAAACCAGGTTTTACATTGAGCTCAGGTGTTTTAGCCTGTAAATCATCAATATCAGCTTGAATTGCTGCTCCTTGAATATCAATATCATCCTTTAACTCAGTAGACAAAATTTCACAGCTTTGTTCAAGTTCTTGCTGAATAGCAGACTTAATATTTGAATGATCGTTATAAAGCCACTTTTTTATTTTTTGGTATAACTCTTTTTCTTTACTTTCAACGTTATCACGGATTTGCTTTCTTAACTTAGCTCTATTATTGGTAATATCTCTTATTAACTCATCATAATTTTTTACGACATTACTATCTGTAGTTGACTCAAGATCACTTATAATATTTTCTAAATAATGTAATAAACTTTTCGCTAAACGCTCATTAACATCGAAGCTTGAAATTGATGCTAAAAAGTCATTTAGCTTTGATTCAAAATCAACATAACCTGTACTATTTAAGAACCCTACTGACCCACTTTTGCGAGCAGCAAGCGCCGCTTTAGCATTTAACTTTGAAATAGGAATTTCATTTAAAATGTTATCAAGCCCAAAGTTTACCGCTAACTCCTGAATTTTTTGATGCGTCTGATCTTTTAATATCAAGTAGTCTTGATCAGATAACGGATGCTTTTCATTAAACACTAAAAATACTTTTTTATTTTTAGCTAATAGCTCTAGCATCGCATTAAGCGTTTTTTGTTCTTCAACCACACCAATTGGATTTACGACAAAAATAACAACATCTGCTTTTAGCATCTCTTCCATTGTAATTTTTTCGTGCTCTGCAGGTGCATCTATACCTGGTGTATCAATGATTTTATAACTACCACACGTGTACTCTGCTATCGTAGCGGTTACAGGAACATCACCAACCTCAGCAACTTCCTCACCCGCCATAGCATTAATTAATGTACTTTTTCCCGCGTTATAAACGCCATATACCATAATTTTAAAATCTGGGTTAGCTATTTTATCTTCAAAGATAGTTCTTACTTTGGAAAAATCATTATCTTGATTACTCAATTGAGGACTATCTTCGACGATAGCTTTAAGCGCTTCATAATCATTAATGAGTTGTTGTAGTAAATATCTGTTTTTCATATACTATCTATCCCTCTAGTTTATTCAATTGTAATTCTATAGAGTGGGCTAACGCATTGAAATAATCAGACATTTCAATAGTCTCATTTTTCAATAAAATTACTAGAAATTGCAATTCATCCAAAAAGCTATCAAAGATATTAGTCTTATAACTGTTCATTTGATCTTCAATAGATTGTTTAGTTATCTCAATAAAATTCTGTTCTATTTCTGCAAGATTATCGCCAACATTGACATCAAACTCACCTTCTTCAACAGAAGCACTTCTGCCAGTTGCCCCACCAGCTAAACCACCTAATGCACTTCCTACCGCAGCTCCTGCTGGACCACCAACTAAGAAGCCAGCTCCCGCGCCTATTAATGACCCCAAGCCTGAATTCCGACCACGAGTACCTTTTATAACTCTTGTAACTCTTTTGCGTTTCTGCGTTTCAATCGCAAATTCAGGTAGCTGGTATAGTGCACTATTATCAATAACATACAATACATTATCATCAAAACCTTGTGAGAACTCTTGTAACAAGTTTCGAATAGATTCGGCAATTAAAGCGTTTTGCTTGTTCTTAACCCTATTTTTTAAGGTATCGAAATAAACATTCATTTTTGACCCATCATCTCGATGTGCATCAGGAACACCCCTAAAAGAGCTTCTAATAACCTCTGAGACTTCTTGTTTAATTTCTGCAGTTTCTATAAGTAATTTACGACCAATCTCAGAATCTAAACTTGAAAACTTAGTAGAGAAGTTATCAATAAAATCAGCATACTTTTCGATATCCTTTTTAAAATTATCTAAAAAGCTCAAGAATGCTTTGAGAGGGACCTGCTGTTTGAGCTTAACACCACTAGACTGACTCACTTCTTCTAAGATATCAAAAAGCTCACTCATACCACTGTCTTTAAAAGCTTCAGGCGAGTCTTGGTTTTCTTGAGCATATCGTGCTGAAAAAGCAATAATGTCTATGTTATTAACGTTATCTTTTAGACCATCAATCTTTAGAAGCTCACTTCTAATATATTCACGTTGCTCTTTTCTGCGTTGCTCATCTTTCATGACGACTTTATTTATCATAGTCTGGGTATCTTCGTCCCAACCAATCTCGGTATCATCACTACCTGTAATTAATAGTAAAAATCTCTTATCAGATTGATATAGTTCCGCAATCTCCGCCAAGTCAGTCGCTCGGCCTGGTGAGTCCGATTTCATAGTATATAAGATAAGATCAGAATGCTGTACATAGTCACGAGCGAGTTGATCATTTTCGCTATTTTTAGAATGTAGCCCTGGTGAGTCTATCCAAGTCAGTCCTGGTAACTTAAATCCTTGAATCGTACTTGTCGCTTCAGTGGCACCCACTCTAAACTCTTTATTACCCTCCGCTTCATTTAGCGCATCACCACCCTTGACATCTGTTCTTTTACCTGAGAAGTAGATAGGCTGAACATTGTCTGGTGTTTGGTTCTTTAATTCTGTATCTGGATCAGTATGACCCCAAGCAACATAATTACCTAATGAACTTTTTCCAGATTTTACTTTGCCATACACAAAGACCATAAGGGAGTCATTAAATCCTTCACGGAATCTTACGCCAGTATCTTGTTTATCAATTCTATTTCGCCAATCTTTATTGGTTGATTTTATGACATCTGAAAAAGCAAGCAACTGTTTTGATAATGGGTTATTTTCCGCAAGCTTATTTTTTGCCGTGGTTAACTGCTTATCTACGTTTGACTGAAATCGTTGACATTCATTTTTAAATCGCGTTTCATCTTCTTCTGCAGCCTTTAGAGAATCATCGAATTTTTTCTGTAAGCCCTTAAAACTATTAAGAAATTCTGCTCTTCGCTCAGTATTATTATTATTCATCATAATCACTCAGTTAGTTACCCTTAAGTACCTGTATTCAGCTATATAGCAAAGTGTCGTTTTAAAACAAACAACACCTTGCTATCGATCTCATGCCTTATGCTAATCTATAATGTAAAGCTACATAAAATCATAGTACCGACTTTGCTAGCCTAGTTTTTTGATCAAATTATCTATTTTTCTGATCTGTTTTTCTAAAGTGTCAATTGACTCAGAAACTTGAACCGTTTCTGTCTTAGGCTCTACATATCCGACATAGAGTTGTTCAAAAAAGATAACATTAGAATGAAAACTATCTAAAGTGCTTTTGTTCTGAATAATCTGTCGCGTTAGCACATCTTTATAGCTACCATCAGGATTCATCTCAAGTTCAGGTACAACTTCTATGACGACCATGCTTTCTTGTACATTATCGACTTTTGCCATAGTACGTAATAGGCTTGTCATTTTTTTACCATCAAGCTCTAGACGTTCATTATATGAAGCATCTAAAGCCTCCATTCTCTCTTCAAGTTGACGCTCTGCTCTCTCTCTCGCGGCTCTTCTGCGCTCTGCAGCTTCATTATCACTATAACTGCTTGATGAGCTATTACTGTCATCACTAAGTGCTGCTATCGTAGCGGTAGCGACAGCTACCACTGCTCCTCCAATTAACCATGGTAAGGCCATAATACTATTCTCCCATCTCTAATTTATAGTGTTCTTTAGATATACCGACCATAAAGCTTTTTAGCTTCTTCATTGTAGAATTAAAGCTTTTAGCATCTGCTTCAATATTACTGGCTTTTTCTTTATATTTACTCAAAACCTGATCTAGTTGTTTTTTCTCTTCTTTTAATTGCTTTATGAGCTGCTGCTTCTGTTGAAGTTGTCTTTCTGTGCGAACGCCTTTCACAGACACTGACAGTTTCTGTAAAAGATCATGCAGGCGTTCAATGTTGCTAATTTTAATAAGGCCTTCAACATTCTTTTCAGTGCCCGCCTTATAAACCGTATTAGAAACTGTAATGCACTTAGGTTCAAATCCTATATATATCTCGCATTGTTGTAGCACCTTATCCCTAATGTCTTCTACCTTTCTATCATCTTCTTTATCAACTTTACTGAGTACAATAATGATATTATCGCTTGCGTATTCACCAAACGAATTAACTAGATTCTGAAGAAACTCAATCTCTACAGCTTCTAATTCACCTTGTAGTTGATGCACAAAAAGGACAATATCAGCTTTTCCGACACCTTTCATAGCAGTTAGGTTATCTTCAATGGATGCATCTAGACCTGGGGTATCAAGAAAAACAAAGTCATCTGTTTCAAACTTTTTGACTTCAGCAGTTTCACGAAAATCATTTGTTTTAAAGTACTCGTTGTCAATATGCTCAGTTAGCATATTGAGCAAATAGCTTTTTCCAGCGTTCATCAACCCCCAAGCTACCACAACTGGTTTAGACGTTCCTTCCGATTCAGCCTGCAACAGAGTATTGCCTTGCTTCAGGACAACCTCACTATTTTTAATAGCTTTTTTATATCGTTTCTCTAAATTATCCATATTTAACCTATTTTAAAATTTTAATTATTGGCGTATACCTGTATTCAAATTATAGACTTATGAACTGAACTTTTAATCTCATAAACCTCTTTTTTATTCAAATTATTTGATACTCCTTGTCGGTATTAAATGCTTGATTAAAACTTATCCTTCAAAAGTTTACTTAAAAAACCAAGCTCTTTAACCTCTAGCTCCTTAGCGAGTGTTTCGATAGCTTTCAGTTATTCTTCAGACAACTCATTAAATAGATTGCCATCAGGATTGATCTCTCTTTCACTTTTCCTATTTTTCTTTTTAGCCATTTTTATTCACAAGCTTAGCAGGACACGTTGTAAAGGCGACATCGGTATGACACCCATACCCGTACTTATAGCGGGCTTATTGTCTGCCTTATCTAGCTCCTCAGCCGGTGACAGTGCAACGACAAAATGCAATTTTTCAAATAGTGGTTCTAATTGACCGTATAGCTCATCAGGTATAACCCCTTTTAGTTCGCTCTCAACTATGCGTAATGCCAATGCTTGGGCAATGCTTAAGGTATGGGTAGATGTATTTTTTAGGTGCTTCCAGCGCCAACTGTAAGGCTTGTCATCGGTACGTACTTCTAAAGGGACGATTTCATTAAGTAAATTTAAGTCTCTTTGTATCATACGTATTTGTACCTCCATTCCTTTGGATTTTAGATGGGTCTGAATGTCTATAGTAGACACGTAGTTACTTTGAATAAGATACTAAATAATCAATAGCTGACGCTTGATGGCATTGTTTGAAGTATTATTCACGTAATTTTCAACCCTGTTCTAAACGATGTCTCAAGCATAACAAATGTTATTAATTATAAATATACAAAAGCGTTTTATAGCGTCTTATAATGTCGCAGTATTTTTAAGTCTTATTTTTTCTTTACCGCCTTTTTCGCTTGCTTCTCAGCCTTAATCTTAGCCAATAGCGCCTCAGCACTATTTTCACCACTGATCAAATCAGGATTCTGCTCGCGCCACTCAGCGGTCAAATTACCGGTAAAAGCTTGATGCAAAATAGACTGGGTTAAGTTATCGACTCGGGCTTTAGCAGCGGCGACGCTTTTTTCTATCTGGTTGGCGTGGGCAAGAAGAGCTTTGACACGTTCAACTATTCTTATTTGCTCTTCCAACGATGGTAATAGAGTCGGAAACTCTCTAAATGCTTCTTATTGACTCCTGACTGTCCAGCGGTTCTATCTGATGCAGACTCGATTAAAATGAGCGATGACCTATTGAAATAGTTGCTAAGCTTGGTGATGGAGCCGGAAATACCCCCAAATTTAAAACACTAAATAAGTAGAACTAAGCTGCCATATTAAGTTTCTGAATTGGCGTAAAGCCACCATTACCCATATTGGGTCTTTCGTTATTGTAGTGATACAGCCAAGCTTCAGCCTGGTGCCGCACTTGATCTAAACTATCAAACAGTTCTTGATTAAGCCAGTCATAACGCACTGTCTTATTAAATCGTTCAATATAAGCGTTTTGCTGAGGATTGCCAGGCTTAATGTATTCGATAACGATACCTTGCTTAGTTGCCCAATCCTTTAAATCATTGCTGATATATTCAGGGCCATTATCACACCTGATTTGATTAGGCTTACCTCGGTGCTCTATAAGCTGGTTTAAACTGCGTATCACTCTTTGAGCCGGTAGTGAGAAATCAACCTCTATGGTTAATGCTTCACGGTTATGATCATCAATGACATTAAACAGTCTAATAGCACGACCATCAGTTAAGGCATCGTGCATAAAGTCCATACTCCAGCTTTGATTGATACCAGTGGGCACAGCAAGCTTTTGTGGTTTATCTCGTTTAATACGGCGTTTAGGCTTTATTCTTAAGTTTAATTCAAGCTCGCGATAGATACGATATACACGTTTATGGTTGTAAGGTAATCCGAGTACATTTCTTAGATATAAGAAGCATAGCTTAAAGCCCCAGTTTTTATGCTTGCTTGTTAAATCAATCAATAGCTTGGCTATCTGCTCATTCTCGTCCGCTGTCTTTGGCTGATAGTAATAGCAGGTTGTGCTGATATTAAAGATCAGACAGGCTAGACGGATGCTTATATTACGATCATCAACATAATATTTAGCTAAGTCTTTGCGCCTAGAAGGCGCTACCACTTTTCTGACATGGCATCCTGTAAGATATCTGATTTAAGCCTTTCCTCAGCATACATTTTCTTTAAGCGAGCGTTCTCAGCTTCTAATTCTTTAAGACGGGTAATTAATGAAGTATCCATGCCGCCGTATTTACTCCTCCATTTGTAGAAGGTACTCTGACTTATATTGTGCTCACGCAGTATGTCACTGACAGGCACGCCTTGTTCTGCTTGTTTGAGTATATTAACTATCTGGGTGTCGGTAAATCTTGATTTTTTCATGTCGAAATCTCCTGCTGGTATTTTAGCAGTTAGTTTCTACTTTTAAGTGTTATTATTTTTTGGGGTGATTACCCAAGTATGGAGGCATGGAAGCGTCTGACGTCAAACGCTTAAAAGAGCTTGAAGAAGAAAACCGTAGGCTTAAACAGATGTATGCTGATTTAAGCCTCAAAGCGCAAATGCAGGAAGAGATCATAAAAAAGCTATAGCGCCTGCCCTCGAGCGCAAAGTCTGGGCGCAAGAGTTACAGGCGCAGTATGGTGTTAGTATTGCATTGAGCTGTCAGGTGGTCTGTATGAGTCGAACTGCTTACTACTATAAGCCTAAGCTATCCGATGATAGTGAGATTATTGATGTCTTAAATGAGCTAACAGATAAGCACAATCGTTGGGGTTTCTAGGATGACGGACTCTGGCGTGATTGCCTCTGTTGGTACAACAGGCGACTCTTATGACAACGCATTGGCTGAAACGGTTAACGGGCTGTATAAAACCAAGGTGATTGATTATTTAAAACAGCAGGGGCAAGGTGTGAACGATGTAGAACTGGCAACCCTTGAGTGGGTGGACTGGTTTAATAAAGTCTGTTTGCATAGCACGATTGGCTATGTGTCACCTTTTAAATTTGAGAAGCGGTATTATGATAATTTAATCCTGTCAGGTATTGCTGCCTGACTCAAGTAAACCAGACTCCGACATAGTCGGGGTAGTTCAATTCGTTTATTTACCCTGTTTTGGATATTGACCCATGTAATGATGAGATTAAGCCATTAAATAAAGTAGCCTAACTTGAATAAAAAGCCTCTGACAAACCGCACAAGGTTGAAGTGCTGCCTTTCATTCAAAATTTCAGGCAGCACCCTCATACATTTAAGTGTCGGTATGACCTGGTAGTTTACTAGCCAAAACATCTACTTTTTCAATAGACGGTGGCTCTGAAAATAGCTCATCGGCCTGATCCATCAAAGCAGCTGCAACCTTGCCAGATAAATGTGCTTGGCGACCCGCCTCATCAGGAAATGCATCAAAAATACCAAATGTTGCAGGTCCAAGACGTAGGCCAAACCACGCAACTGTCGCAGGTTCTTCCATTACAATAGGTAAACCGGCTTTAAGGAAAGCTTCCACTTCATCTTCTTTACCCGGTTTAGCTTCAAGACGGACATATAAAGCTGTTTTAAGCATGACTAAAACTCCATAATTATTAGAATTAAAACTGATTCTGACATTTCTAATATATGCATGTCAGACAGTTTTGTTGTATAAAAGTTAAAAAAATTTCCCATAGCTGAGCCAAAATCTGGGTTTTTATTTCGACATAATGCTATTGCTGCAGAATTGCACCACATTCCACATTGTCTTCTAACGCTTTTTCAATCGCTTGCGTCTGACCTTTGATCCTTCTGACGCGTAGAAGAATCTTTTTTTTGTCTTCAACCTGATTAGGCATCAGACCTCCTTATTTGCTAGCTTTTATACTATAGTACCCCATAGTATAAAAAGAGCAATATTTTTTATAAATCGAAAATCAAAAAGCTCTTTAGCGAAAATTTTCTATCCCTGTTTTTAGTTTTTTTTAAATTAACATCATAGAGCTTATGCGAAAGTCACAAAAAAATGGGACTTTTAGCTCCCATTTTTTATTTTGGCTAATGTTCTTTGTAATGCTGTGACCTTTTAGAATTATGTTTCAAATTTTAGCCACTTTGTAGATATTTTGAACGTTTCAAGCCTTGAAAATACTACCGACAGTTTAGATTAAACTGCCTTTACAGACTGTACTAGAATATTTTTAGTGAGCAGATAATATTTATTATTCATTATTTAGGAATTATTAAATCCTATAAATATCATTTATTGGATTAATTTACTTTGGTATTGTGCATATCATCCCCCAGTTAAGAATAAGGAACAACTATGAGTAAGATGATGAATGCGCTTATCCTAGAAAATTTTGGTGATCATGAATTTAAACGTGTAGAACTCCCTATACCTCAGCCAGAGGCTGGGCAAGTTCTAGTACGTATTCATGCCAGTGGTGTAAACCCTATTGATTATAAAATTCGTCTTGGTGAAGCACCATATGCTATGCCAGAGCTTCCTGCCGTGTTGGGAACGGATATGGCTGGGGTTGTAACTGCTGTTGGTGAAGGTGTCACCCACTTCAACGTCGGAGATGAAGTTTACGGTCTGATTGGTGGCGTTCGTGGTCTTCAAGGATCTTTAGCAGAATATGTTGCAGTAGATGCTGATCTGATCGCATTAAAGCCACGCAATATCTCTATGCGCGAGGCAGCAGTACTACCATTGACGTTCCTCACCGCTTGGGAAGGTTTAGTGGATAATGCGAAGGTCCAACCAGGGCAAACTGTACTGGTTCAAGGTGGTGCTGGTGGCGTTGGTTATATGGCGGTTCAGCTTGCAAAAGCACTTGATGCAAATGTTTGGGCGACTGCTCGTACAGCTGATCAATCACTGATTTCAGAACTCGGTGCAACACCTCTCGATTACACAACAGCATCTTCCGATGACATTATTGCTGCAAGCCCTGAGGGTCAAGGTTTTAACATTGTTTACGACACTGTGGGTGGTCCAGTACTCGAAGCGTCACTTTCCATGACGACTCACTACGGCCACATCACCAGCTGTGCTGCATTTGGCAATCATAATTTAGCGAATTCATCTCTACGGAGTGCCACAGTGTCTGGCGTATTCGTCCTAATGCCGACGTTAACAGGGAATTGCCGTTCTCATCATGGTGATATCCTTAAGACCGCGACTCGTCTCGTTGAGGAAGGTAAACTGCGTGCTATTGTTGATCCTCGTCATTTTACTCTAGACCAAGCGATTGAGGCTCATGATGCTGTTCAAGATCGCTCTGCCAATATTAAGGTAGTTATCGATGTCATTTAACGCACTTCAGGCCAAGACTTGGCGCTTCAATTGTATTGGAGATACAGATGTTCTGACATTAGAAACACTTCCTGTTGCTTTACCAGCCGCAGGAGAAGTTCTAATACAGATGAAAACGATCGGACTCAACCGAGCTGATGTAATGTTTCGGCGTGGTACTTATATTCAAAAGGCAGTATTCCCTTCTCGTCTGGGATATGAGGGAGCAGGCATAGTTCTTGCGGTAGGTGAAGGTGTACGCCAATTTTCTCCAGGAGAT